>Ga0210377_10000816_pt1 | contig 29570 bp, 28 predicted proteins | sample PLM4_65_b1redo_FD_155480 | JGI IMG/M metagenome (GOLD analysis project Ga0210377, IMG submission 155480) | Groundwater sediment microbial communities from an aquifer in East River, Colorado, USA - PLM4_65_b1 redo | ecosystem: Environmental > Terrestrial > Soil > Riparian zone | place: USA: East...
CGTCGCCCTGGACGGCATCAGCTTCACCGTTCAGCCGGGCGAGCTCTTCGGCCTTCTCGGCCCGAACGGCGCCGGCAAGACCACAACCGTCAAAATCCTCCTCGGCCTCACCCGGCCGACGGAGGGTGAAGCAAGGGTGGACGGCCGGCCGGTCAGCGACCCCGAGAGCCGGCGGCGCGTCGGCTACCTTCCGGAAGGTCACAAGATCCCGGGCTACCTCACCGCGCGACAGACGCTGTCGATCTTCGGCCGCATGTCGGGCATGGAGAAAGCGGCGATCGACCGCCGGACCGAAGAGTTGCTCGACCGCGTGCGCCTCTCGCAGTGGCGCGACGTCCGCGTCAAGAAGTTCTCCAAGGGGATGACGCAGCGCCTCGGGCTCGCCTGCGCATTGATTCACGATCCAAAGGTGCTTCTTCTCGATGAGCCGACCGACGGCGTCGATCCGGTCGGACGCCGCGAGATCCGCGACCTTCTCCAGGAGGAAGCGAGAAACGGAGCGGCCGTGCTGCTCAACTCGCACCTGCTCTCCGAGATCGAGCTGACGTGCGATCGCGTTGCCGTCCTGCGCAGAGGGAAGGTCGCGGCGGAGGGGACGATCGAAGAGCTGACGCGCAAGGCGGCGAAGTACAAGCTCGTCGCCGATCCCGTCGATGACGCTCTTCTGTCTGCATTCCGCGCCAGTGGCGCGGGGGCGGAGCGCGTGAACGGGCACGTCGTGCTCTCCGTCAACGATCTGCAGCATCTCAACGCGCTCGTCGATCAGCTCCGCTCGCGCGGAACCGTGCTCTCCGAGCTGTCGCCGCTGCGCTCGACGCTCGAGGACGTGTTCGTCGACCTGGTAAGAGCGGAGGAGGCCACGCCGCAATGAAAGTCCTCGTGGCGAACATCGAAGACGTGATGCGCGAGGCGGCGGCGCGATGGACTCTCATCGCCTACTTCTGCCTCTCGTCGATGTTCATTCTCATCTTCGCGTTCGCGATCAATCTGGACGTCGTCGACGGAGCGCTGGCCGGGGCGAAGCTCTTCGGCAACGAAGTGAACATGCGGGGCACGATCAGCATCGAGCAACTGGTGCTGGGATTCGAGTCCGGCTTCTCAGGATTCCTCTATTTCATCTGCACGTTTCTGGCGATCTTCGCGACCGCGCATCTCGTCCCGCGCATGCAGGAGAAAGGGACGATCGATCTCTACCTGTCGCGCCCGGTCGCGCGCGTGAAGCTGCTGCTTTCGCGCTACGTCGCGGGATTGCTGCTGGCGGCGTCGAACATCTTCTATCTGATCGGCGCGATGTGGCTGATCGTCGTCTGGAAGACGCACGTCGTGCATCCGCGCTTCCTTATGGCCGGCGTGATCATCCTGTTTCTCGTGGCCACGCTGCTGGCGTTCGCATTCCTCGTCGGCGTCGTCACGTCCTCGACGGCCGTGTCGATCATGACGAGCTACGCGCTGTTCTTCTTCGGCTTCATGCTCGTCGGGCACAAGCACTTCGCGGCGGCCGTCTCGAAGGAATGGCAGGCGGCGCTCATCAACGGCCTGTACTGGGTGATCCCGAAGAGCGGGGAGCTCTTCGGCGCCGTGGTGTCGTTCGTTTCCGACAAGAACCTGCCGCGGGAGCTCGCGGCGGCGCTCACGCCGCCTCCCTTCATCAGCACCGCTCTCTTCGCGATCGGCTGTCTGTCGCTCGCATCCTGGTTGTTCCACCGAAAGGAGTTCTAATGAACCGTGTCATGCAGTCACTCGCAGTCATCGCGCTGTCGCTGGTCTCGGCCTCGGCGTTCGCGAAAAACGACGCTCTCTCGCTCATCCCGAATGATGCCGTGACGGTCGGAGTGGTGCGGCTGGCGGATATCCGCACCAGCCCGCTCTCGTCGATGCTCTTCGAGCAGACGGACAAGGTCACGAGCAACGGCGAGGCTGACCTCTTTCTCACGGACGCCGGCCTGTCGCCGACGAAAGACGTCGACGTGGTCGTCGTATCGACCACTCCCCGCACGGCGCTCGGCAGCGAAGCCGACATCCTCGTCGCGGCCGACGGCCGGTTCAACGTCGATCGTCTGACGAAGGCGCTGATCGCGCGCGGCGCGGTCCAGAAGGACGGCTACCTCCTTCTTCCGATCTCGGACGAACGCAACAAGTCGGGGGCCGTGGCGTTCCCCGATTCGCATCTCGCCCTGATGGGTACCGAGAAGGCGGTCGTCGAAGCGCTCGCCAATCGCGCGAACGGCGGCACTGCATTCCTGCAGGCGAGCGGCCTCGGACGCGAGACCGCGCGGATCGACTCGCACGCCACGGCATGGGCGATCGTCGACGTGTCGCGCGCGGCCCGGCTGTCGCACGGACCGCGCGTGTCAGGCCACGATCAGTCCTCGGCCATGCTCTCCTCCGCGATGAAGAGCATGTCGACCGTCGCATTCTGGGCCACCGATACCGGCGATGCCGTGAAGCTCGGCGCGTTCGGGCTCTCTCATGACGCCGAGACGCTGCAGCTCGTCGAGGATGCCGTGCGCGGTGCGCTCTCCGCGGCCCGGCTCGCGGTGCAGGATCAATCGCCCGACCTCGTGTCGGTACTGCGCCGGTTCACCGTGGGTCACACCGACAGCGCTGTCACGCTGAACGGCACCGTTCCTGCGGGCATGCTGCGAAACATCATGCGCAAGCAGCAGGCCGCGAAGTAATTTTCTCGCGATCAAGTGGAGGGACCGGCGTCCTCGCCGGTCCTGCGGCGCGACAGCGCCGCCGGGCGGCGCCTAAACGAGCCTTCTGAGGTTCTCCCGCCACCACGGCCAGTCGTGGCCGAACACGCCAGACCAGAACTCCGAGTGATTCGGGATGCCCTTCGACCAGAGCAACTGGGAGAACTCCCGGTTCTTCTGCACGAGCGTGTCGTATTCGCCGGTGGCGATGACCCATCCGATGCGCGACAACTTTCCGACCCATTCCGCATTCATGTTGGGGATGTACGCGGTCGGACAATTGAAGTAGCAGTTGTTGTCCCAGTACCCGTCCAGGAACTGATGGATGTCGTAGAAGCCCGAGAAGCAGATCGCGCGGCTCACGACATCGGGATAACGGGCCGCGAAGTTCGCCGCGTGATACGCACCGAAGCTCGCGCCGTAGACCACGAGGTCTCCGCGCTGCGCGCGATTGAAAACGTACGGCACCATCTCGTGCCGCAGATAGGAGTCGTATTGCGCGTGACGCGACGCGCGCACCGCGGGATGAACGCCGCGGTTGGACCAGCTCTCAGTATCCACCGAATCGACACACACGAGCTGGATCTCTCCGCGATCGACCTTGTCCGCGAGAGAGTCGGTCAGCTTGAAGTCCTCGTTCTCGTAGAAACGCCCCATCGACGTGGGGAAGAGCATTACCGGACGCCCGAACTTGCCGAACCAGAGAAACTCCATCGTCCGGCCGAGGGATGGACTCCACCATTGTCCGTATTCGCGGTACATAGATTCGATTGCCGCAGGCGCCCGCGATTCTATAGGATGCCGCACCTTCGGAGACCGGCATGCGCAAGAAGAAGATCGGACTGCTCTTCGGGATGGAAGACACGTTCCCGTGGGCGTTGATCGACAAGATCAACAGCGGCGCTGGCAGCAACGTCGAGGCGGCATCCGTCGAGATCTCGTATCTCAAGGACGACGGCGTCTTTCCCTACGACCTCATCCTCGACCGCATCAGCCACGAGGTCCCGTTCTACCGCACGTACCTGAAGTGCGCGGCGGCGTCCGGCGTCAAGGTCGTGAACAATCCGATCTGGTGGTCGGCGGACGACAAGTTCTTCGACAACCTCGTCGCCAGATCGGCCGGCGTCGCCGTCCCGCGCACCGTGCTGCTTCCGCACAAACAATATCCGCCGAATACGGAGGCGTCGTCGTTCCGGAACCTGCGCTGGGTGAACTGGGACGACGTCTTCACCTTCCTCGGCTGGCCGATCTTCATGAAGCCGGCGTACGGCGGCGGATGGAAGGATGTGTACAAGGTCCACAACCCGGGGGAGTTTTTCGCCGCATACGACCAGACGCACGATCTGACGATGATGGCGCAGGAAGCGATCGAGTTCGAGTCGTACTACCGCTGCTACGTCCTCGGTCGCAAGCGCGTGCGGATCATGCAGTACGACCCGAAGAAACCGCATCACCTTCGCTATGTCGCCGACTTCCCCACGCCGCCTGAGCTCGAGGGGCGCATGCATCGCGACGCCATCGCTCTGTGCGAGGGTCTCGGTTACGACATGAACACCGTCGAGTTCGCGGTGCGCGGCGGGATCCCGTACGCGATCGACTTCATGAACGCGGCGCCCGACGCCGACCGAAACTCCGTCGGCGACGCCAACTTCGAGTGGATGGTCGACAACATGGCCGAGGTGCTGATCGAGATCGTGACATCGGCACGGCCGCTGGAGCTGACCGGCAACTGGCCGAAGGTCATGAAGACGGGGAAGCCTCCAGAGCAGGCGATCGGGTAATTTATCCTGAGAGGATCTCCGGTGCACCTTCATTGCTCGCAGCAAGCGCAGCGCAGGTGCACTGGAGATCCTTCGGCCGCTTCGCGGCCTCAGGATAAGATGACCCCATGCCGCCCGCCCCACCGTCCTTCACGCTCGGGATCGAAGAGGAGTTTCAGGTCGTCGATCCTCAGACCCGCGAGCTGAAGTCGCACATTCAGGAGATGTTCGCGGAGGGAGAGAAGCGCCTCAAGGACGAGATCAAGCGGGAGATGCACGACGCGGTGATCGAAGTGGGGACGCCGATCTGCCGCAACGTCGCCGAAGCGAGACGGGAGGTCACGCGGCTGCGGTCGGAAATCGTCCGGCTGACGCGCGAGAACGGGCTGCGCATCGCCGCCGCCGGCACGCATCCGATCTCGCACTGGAAGAACATCCCGATCACATCCGCGGCGCGCTACGACCAGATCGTGTACGACCTGCAGATGGTCGCGCGCGCGAACCTCATCTTCGGACTGCACGTCCACGTGGCGGTCGAGGACAACGAGACGCGCATCCAGTTGATGAATGCTGCGCGTTACTTCCTGCCGCACATCTTCGCGCTCTCGGTGAACTCGCCCTTCTGGTGCGGCTCGAACACGGGATGGAAGAGCTACCGCGCCAAAGTCTTCGAGCGCTTTCCCCGGACCGGCCTGCCCGACTATTTCCGCGCCTGGAGCGATTTCGACGAGCACGTGCAGATCCTCATCAAGACGAACTGCATCGATAACGCGAAGAAGATCTGGTGGGATGTGCGGCCGCATCCGTTCTTCCCGACGCTCGAGTACCGCATCTGCGACGTGCCGCTGCGCATCGACGAGACGATCTGCTTCGCGGCGCTCTTCCAGGCGGTGACCGTGAAGTTGTGGCGGCTGTACAACCAGAACATGGGATGGCGGCTGTATCGCCGTTCCCTTCTGAACGAGAACAAAGCGCGCGCGGCACGGTTTGGCACCGGAGGGAAGTTGATCGACTTCGGCAAAGGCGAGGAGGTGCCGTTCTCCGCACTGCTCGATGAGCTGCTCGAGTTCGTCGACGATGTCCTCGATGAACTCGGGTCGCGCAAGGACGCGTACTACGCGCGCGAGATCGTGAAGGGCCTGCCTGGCGCCGACCGGCAGCTCAAGGTATTCGACGAGACGCACGACCTCCGGGCCGTCGTGGACTACATCATTGCGGAGACCGAATACGGATTGGCATGATCCTGTTATGCCGAGCCACCGGGACGGCTCGGAATGACAACATGATGGAGACCATGGCGCGCAAGGACATTCACGTCCCGCACGATTTTTTCGAGTACATCCGCGTCGGTGATTCCGTGCCGCCGCCGTCGCGCGACCGCATCGACGTTTTACTCCTCGACATGAACCACGACTGGCCGAACCTCGGCCACAACTCGCTGGTTCACGCGGTGCTCGAGGCCGCGGAGCAGTTCCGCGCCTCGCTCGTTTCCGCGGAGATGAAAGTGCGCGCCCTGTCGTTCGACGTGCGCAAGCGTCTGCTGATGCCCGCTGTTCCCAACGGGCAGTTCTCGCTCTACATCGGCACAGGCGGCCCCGGTCATCTCGATCCGCGGAAGAACGACGGCCAGGCGCCGTGGTCGCAGGGCATTCGCGAGTCGAGCGAATGGGAGGCCCCGCTGTTCCGCCTGTTCGATTCGATTCTCGACAACGAGCGCGCGGCATTGATCGGCGTGTGCCACACGTTCGGTCTCATGTGCCGATGGTCGGGTACGGCGCGCGCCGAGTTGCGCGACGTGAAGAGCAGCGGAATGCCGTGGAACGCGCTCACCTCCGACGCGATCAACCATCCGTGGTTCTCGCGTTTCGCAGAGACTCTTCCGGATCGCCGCCACTACAGGGTGATCGACAACAGATTGTTCGATCTGGTGCTCGAACAGAAGAAGTTCACGCCGATCGCGTTCGAGTCGGAAAACAGCGACGCCCCGGTGACGATGATCGAGTTCGCGCGGGCCGGCGATGTGCCGCGCGTTCTGGGGATGAACCATCACCCCGAGATCATCGACCGGCAGCATCTGCGCCGCGTGCTCGAAGCGAAGCGCGCGCGTGGCGAGGTCTCCGACGCCTGGTATCGCGAGCGCAGGAACACCATCGAGAACGAGATGACCGGCGATGCCGAGCGGCAGAGTCGCATCACGTCGGAGTACACGCTGCTCGCGCCGCTGCGAGCGCATCTGGAACGGATGATCGAGGAGCGGGTCCGCTAAGGCCGACGATGGACCCGCGCTTCCGGCCGATCTTCAACCAGCAGATCACGCCCGAGCGCTACCACTGGTACGAGAACGAGCTGTCGCGACGGCTCGACTGCAGCTTCGAGTTCCGCCTCGCCGAGACGCCGGTCTTTCTTCCCGACGACCTGCGAAAGGAGCTCGCCGACAGCGCGAACGCGATTGTCGAGCAGCTCAGCCATCCGCCGCGCCTGGCGAAGATGAAGGCCGCGATTCCGGAGCGATGGAACGCGCCGGGAATGGACGCCCTCCCGAATTTCACGCAGGTCGACTTCGCGATCGTGAGCGAGGGCGGCCGCTTCGTGCCGAAGCTCATCGAGTTGCAGGGGTTCCCGTCGCTCACCGCACTGCAGGTCGTGCAGCGGGACGTCTGGAACGACACGATGGAATCGATGCCGGGGCTGGCGTACGGCTGGTCGTGCTGGTTTTCCGGATATGACCGCGAGGGTTTTCTGCAGCTCGCGAAAGAGACGATCGTCGGCAAACACGACCCCTCGGAAGCGATCCTCATGGACCTGGATCCGCCGCAGCAGAAGACGTATCCCGATTTCGCGGCGACGAAACGGCTGTTCGATGTCGACGCGGTCGATCCGAGATCGCTGAAGAAGCGCGGCAGGCAACTCTTCCGCAGCGACGGCACTCCGGTGAAGCGCATCTATAACCGCGTGGTCTTCGACGAATTGATTCGAAAGAACGTGCAACCGCCGTTCGATTACCGCGAAGAGCTGGACGTCGAATGGGCGCCGCATCCGAACTGGTACTGGGTGTGGTCGAAGTACTCGCTGCCGTTCCTCGATCATCCCGCGGTGCCGCGAGCGACGTTCGTGTCGGATCTGGATCGAATTCCCGCGGATTTGAGCGGCTACGTGCTCAAGCCGCTCTTCTCCTTCGCCGGCGGCGGCGTCAATGTCGAGCCGAGCGTGAAGGACATCGAGGCGATTCCGCCGGCCGAGCGCTCCGCCTGGTGCCTGCAGGAGAAGATCGAGTACGCGGCGGCGATTCAGGCGCCGGACGGCGGCGGTGTCAAAGTCGAGATCCGCATGATGTTTCTGCGGCCGGACGACGAGCCGAAACCGATCCTCGCGCAGAACCTCGTGCGCCTGTCGCGCGGCAAGATGCTCGGCGTCGATTTCAACAAAGACTTCACGTGGGTCGGCTCGTCGATCGGGCTGTATCCGGCGTGGTGACGGTTGACGGTGGACGAGGCCCGGTGTCGTGAAGCGGCAGGTCGGCGCTTCGTTGCGTGTTCTCGTTGACCGTTGACCGGTGACCGTTGACGAGGCGGTACCTGGCGAGCGCGAAGCTCTGGTCCACCGTCCACGCCCACAGCCCTATTTCTGCATCACGATCGTCACGCGCCGGTTCTTCTGTCGTCCCTCAGGGCTGTCGCTGCCGTCGGGATTCGCGTTCGGCGCGACCGGCTGCGTTTCACCGAAGCCCTTTGTCGCGAAGCTCACGCTCGAGAGGCCGCCCTTCTGTGCGAGCCAGTTCCGAACCGACTCCGCGCGGCGCACCGACAGCTTCGTGTTGTAGTTCTCGTCGCCTTTGCCGTCGGTGTGTCCCTCGACGCGCACCGTCCCCTTCGGCCCGCGCTCGCGGATCACGTCGGCCGCTTTCGTCAGCGTCTCTTCCGCTTTCGGCAGGATGTCGGCCTTGTCGAAATCGAACAGCACGTCGGCGTTGAGGTCGATGCGGATCTCGTTGCCGATCTCCCTGATGGCCAGGTCCTGCACGGCGCCGCCGAGGACCTGCACGGCACCGCCGAGGTCCTGCTGTCCGTGGAAGTCGAGGTCGATGATGTTGAAAACGAGATCGACGACCTTGCCCGTCCCCTCCTGTGCGGACAGAGGCAGCGCGAGGAACACTGTGAGCCAGATGGCGCGGCGCATCATTGGATCTGAACGTCGTCGATGGGCGCGAAGTGCGGGATCTCGATCGTCAGCTTCTGCACTTCGGGCGGCGGCGCTGGGAACTTCGCCCACAGATTGACCTTCCCGCCGGCGGCCATGTCCTGGACGTCCTTGCTGCAGAGGCAGTTCTTCTCGGTGTCGGCGACGACGAAATACTTCTTCTTGTTGACGGGATCGATGAGATGCACGCCGCTCACTCCGCGGTAGGAATCACTGCTCACGTGGGAATCGCCGAGGTAGTGGTTGGCGATGCCGAAGGCTTTGTCGGTGCCGTTGACGAGGACGAACTTGAGATTGACGGTGCCGCCGCTAGTGCGCTTCAACTCCGTGATGTCGACCCGCAGGCCCGGCGTCTCGCCCTCGGTGCTGGCGATCGACCCTGCCGTTGCGGCCGGCGCCGCCGCTGCCGACGACGTGGTTGCGGGAGGCGGCGCCGCACTCGTGGACTGCACTGTCGCGGTGCTCACGGTCGACGTTGCGACTGTTGTCGTCGCGGCGCTCTCTTCCTTCTTCTTGCAGGCGATCACGACGATACCTGCGCACATCGCGAGCACGAATGCATACCTCGAACAGACCATCACGTCCTCCTTCGCTTGCCGTTGTCCGCGTAGCTTACTCCCGCTGGCGCGGGCGATGCTTGACGTTTCGGAGGATCGAGAAGTGAGCGGCTGTCACTTCACGAGCGGCGCCGGCTCCGCAGCGTGGTACGCCTCGTAGTCGCGAAGCGCGCGCGCATCGCCGTAACACTCCTTGCGGACGCGGAGGATCAACTCGCGCCACATGACATTCGGCTCCTGCGCATGGAGCGCGCGGACCGTTCGCGGCCCGCATTGCTCCTGCTCGTAGGCCACGAGAACGAGATAGAACAGGCGCAGATCGTTCCACTGGCCCGCGGCGAACGGCTTCTCCAGGGCGGCGTACATTCGGGGGCCGTACTGTTTGTCGTCGCGCGCGATCAGCACGGCCGTTTCGAGCGCGCGCTGCATCACGGCCGGCAGCGGCCACGCATTCGTGCGGTAAGCGAGAAGCGCTCGCTCGATTGCATCCGCAGCTTCGTGCAACCGGTTCTGTTTGAGGCGCAGCCGCGCCATGACGGCGTCGGCTTCGATCGCGTTGAACCGGCGGAGCCGCTCCGCATACTGCTCGGCTTGCGAGTCGCCACCGTCGCTCAGCGCATCGGCTACCGCGGCCAGCTCGAAGCTGTTGACCGGCTCGATGCCGGCCGGTGTAGCGGCCGTGATCGAGAGCCATGCGGACCGCCACGGATCCGACGTCCTTCCATCGCCCGCCGCCACGGATTTCGCTCGCCAGTGCGACCGCGCCGCGGGCAGATCATCGTCGTCGTAGGCCTTTGCGAAGTGATGATGCCGGTCGAGCTCCGCATCTGCTCCGGCGGGGCGGCTCTGGAGTTGCGCGGCGGTCGCTCGCTGCAGAAGGACTCGATGGCGATCCGCGTCAACCGAAGGGAAGTCGTCCGTAATTTTCGCCGCCGCCTCGATGAGGTAATCGGTCTCGAATCCGCTCTCTTCGCCGACAGAGCGCGCGAAGCCGAACTCGATCGGCGTGCGATCGTCCGTGTTCCGCTCCGGCCATTGCTTCGCGAGCAGCAGCGCCGTCCGCTCACCGGCGAGGAAATGGGAGAGGAATCCCTCCAGCCCCTCGACGCGCCACGCGACGTGCATCGCCGTCGCGAACGGCTCTGCTTCCACCCGCCGGCGCAGCGTCGCCGCGTCATACCGAAACGGCTCCACGGAGCTGACGAGCAGCAGATCGCCGGTCTCGAGTCGCCAGCTCTGGACGTGCGGAAAGACCGAAGTGATCGTCGCGTAGATCGTGGCGATGGTGCGGTTGTCGACGTCGTACGCCTGCACCCATTGCGCGAAGATGCCGCCGCGGTTGAGGCGCGCAGCGGCGGCTCGGTAGAACTCGGCCGTGAAGAGACTGGCAATCCCTGCTCGGTACGGATTCGACGGCTCCGAGAAGATGATGTCGTACTTCGACGCGCCGGAGAGCAGCACTTCGCGTGCGTCACCGATGCGAATGTGCACCTTCCCGTCGCGCAGCACATCGTGATTGACCGCCGCGCACGCCGCGGCGACTCGCAGCACCACCGGCTCGAGCTCGACCACATCGACGCGTTCGATCGATGGCACCGCGCCGAGCCATCCCGCGCTGCTTCCGGTCCCCAGACCCACGACGAGCGCCGAGCGCGGATCGGGATGCAGCATCGCTGCCACGACGCCGCCCATCACCTGCGTCCCCGCGTCACCGCGCGCGCTGCCGTCGGACTTGCCGTTGACGATGAACGCGAGATCGTCGTCGTCGCGCAACGCGACAGCGCTCTCGCGGCCGTCGGCATCCCATACCAGCGCGCGTCGTTCGGCGTACATCCACTCGCGCGTCGCGTTCGGGCTCGAAGGCTCGGGTGCGCGGCCTGCGCCGATGCCCGAGTGCCGCCAGACAGGCGTCGGCCCCGTCGCCATCACGAATACAACCGCGAAGAGTCCGGAAACGAGCGCGATCCCTGCCGAGGCGCGGCGCTCGCGTTTGAACGCGAGCACGGCCGACGCCGCGCCGAGCGCGACGAGCAGCGCCGCCGCCATGCGCCAGCAGCCCGTCGCGCCAAGGAGCGGCAGCAGACCGAACCCGCCCGCCAGTGAGCCGGCGATCGCTCCTGCCGTGTTCCATGCGTACGCGGCGCCCACGTCGCGGCCGACGCCCTCTTCACCGCGGCCGAGAAGCGCAATCAGCAGAGGAAACTGCACTCCCGCGACGAATGCCGCGGGAAGGACGACGATCGCGGTGACGATCGTCCACCCGATCAGATGTCCGGCGAATCCGATCGAGCCGAGCGGGCGCAGGAGATTGGCGAACAACGCCAGGCGATCGCCGAGCGCGAACGGAAGCATCAGCACGAGCGCTTCCGCGGTGCATGTCAGCGCGAATGTTCCGAGGCGCGCGCCCGCGCCGCCGCTCCAGAACGAATAGGCGCCGCCGCCGAGAGCGATCCCGAGCAGCGCCATGGCCAGGATGAGTCCGAATGTGAACGTCGTGCCGCCGAGAAGCGGCGCGAGCATGCGGTACCAGACGAGCTCCATCATGAGGAAGGCGAAGCCGACCACGGCTGCTGCGGGGAGGACGAATCTCGGGGAAACGGCAGGTGTCGCGGCTTCAGGCTCGCTGAGCGCCGGCTGGGGCGCCGGCGCCCCTCCTTTTCTCGCGAGAAGCAGCGCCGTTGCTCCGGCGAGGGCGTTCACGATGACGGCGCCGAGGAGCGTTCCGCGATTTCCCAGTCTCTCCAGCAGAAAAAATGTCGCCACGACGGTGCCGGACACCGCGCCCAGCGTGTTGATGCCGTACAGCAGCGCGACTCGGCGACGGTTCACATCCGACGCGCTTTCGACCGCTCGGGCCGCAGCCGGCAGCGTTCCCCCCATCAGCACAGTTGGAATTGCGAGCACGACCGCGGCGAGCAACAGACGCACGATCGTCGCGCCGCCGATGCCGAGTCGAACGGATCCGCCTGTCGCAAAGTACACACGTGCCACGAGCCGGAGCAGCGGCTGCGACAGCAGCGCCGCGACAGCGATCGATAGCTCGAGGGATCCATAGAGGGCGAGCGGATTTCTGACCCGATCCGCGCGCCGGCCGAGGATGGCGCTGCCGATGCCGAGCCCGCCCATGAAGATGGCCAGGACGGCCGCGGTGGCGAATGTCGACGCGCCGAAGATCAGTCTGAATTGCCGGAACCACGCCGTCTGGTAAACGAGAGCGGACGCGCCGGAAAAGAAGAGGAGGGCTGCCACGATGCCGGTTCGATGCATGCGAGCGCGAGATTGTAGAGTGACTGGCTCCCTACAGATCGTGGAGTTTGCCGGCGCGAGCACGGAGACGTGCGCAGTTTTCTTGACGCGTCACAACTCGGCCCCTACACTCGACTCACCACACGAATGCCTGTCCGACTCGGCTCCTCTCGCGCTCTTCAAGGCGACGAACTCAACGGACAACGCTCTTCCTGTCTGAACCAGAACTCACGAAGGAGCAGGTAGATGGTTAACATTCCCAGCGACAAATTGAAGGCGGCGGAGACCGCCCTGACGCAGATCGAGCGGCAGTTCGGAAAGGGCTCGATCATGCGGCTCGGGGCCAAGGAGTTCGCCGCGATCAGCAGCATCTCCAGCGGATCGATCGGCGTCGACGCGGCCCTCGGCGTCGGCGGGGTGCCGCGCGGACGCGTCGTGGAGATCTTCGGCCCGGAGTCATCGGGCAAGACGACGCTCTCGCTGCACATCATCGCGGAGGCGCAGAAGACGGGCGGGCTGGCCGCATTCATCGACGCGGAGCACGCGCTCGATGCCGAGTACGCGAAGAAGCTCGGCGTGGACATCGACAACCTTCTCGTGTCGCAGCCGGACAGCGGCGAGCAGGCGCTGGAGATCGCCGAGGTGCTGGTGCGGTCCGGGGCGATCGACGTGATCGTCGTGGACTCGGTGGCCGCGCTCGTTCCCCGCGCCGAGCTCGAAGGCGAGATGGGCGATTCTCATGTCGGTTTGCATGCACGGTTAATGTCGCAGGCGCTGCGAAAATTAACAGGCAGCATTTCGAAGTCTAAAACATGCATGATTTTCATCAACCAGATCCGGGAGAAGATCGGGGTAATGTTCGGCAACCCCGAAACGACCACCGGCGGCCGCGCCCTCAAGTTCTACTCCTCGGTCCGCCTCGACATCCGCCGCATGAGTCAGATCAAGGAAGGCGAAGAGGTCATCGGCTCGCGCGTCAAGGTCAAGGTCGTCAAGAACAAGTGCGCCGCACCGTTCCGCCAGGCGGAGTTCGACGTCAGCTACGGCGAAGGCATCTCCAAGACGGGCGAGCTGATCGACATCGGTCTCGAGAACCACATCATCGAGAAGTCCGGCTCCTGGTTCTCCTACGGCGACATGCGCCTCGGCCAGGGCCGCGAGAACTCCAAGCAGTTCCTCGTCGACAACCCCGAGCTCATGAGCGAGATCGAGTCGAAGGTCCGCAAAGCCCTCGGCATGGGCGGCCCCGAGCTGACAGTCATCGAAGGCGGTGATCCGGCCGTCGTCGCGAAGAAGGAACGAAGGGTGTAATCATCGGTGTGGCGCCGCCGACCTCGGCGGCGCTTCCACACCATGCGCCTCGATCAGGCCATCGCCGCCCGTTTCCCTGAAATCTCGCGCCGCAAGGCGCGCGAGCTGATCGCCGCCGGGCGAGTGCTCGTCAATCAACGACCGGTGCGGATCGCGTCCCGTGACGTCCCGGGCGACGCCGAGCTGAGGATCTGGTCGGACTCCGTCCCGCGGCCACAACTGCTCGCAACTGCCGACGACTGGCTCGCCGTCGACAAGCCCGCGGGTTTGCCGACGCAACCGACACGCGATCGGGCCGAACTGTCGCTGGAGGAATCGCTCCGCGCCGAGTTCAAGAACATCTGGCTCGTGCACCGGCTCGACACACCGACGAGCGGCGTCGTGCTGTTCGCACGCACGCAACCTGCCGCGGCGAAGCTCTCCCGCCTCTTCGCGGCCGGTGAGATCAAAAAGACATATCTGGCAGTCTGCACTCCACCACTCGAGCGCGACATGACAATCGACGCCCCGATCGGCGGCAGAGACGCGCTGACGGTCGCGCGGCCGTTGCATGACGGCCTCGCCGAAATCGATCTCCGCACCGGCCGCACGCATCAGATTCGCATCCACCTCTCGTCGATCGGCCATCCCGTCGCCGGCGACCGCCGCTACGGAGGGGCGCCGGCGCCGCGCCTGATGCTGCACGCGTGGAAGGTGCAGCACGAGGCGATCGGCGAGATCGTGGCCCCGGTACCGGCCGACTTTCCCCGCCTCTGATACGATCCCGCGCCGATGGAACAGGTATCCATTCACGCTACGACCGTGCTCTGCGTCCGCCGCGATGGCGAGGTGGCGATGGCAGGCGACGGTCAGGTCACGGTCGGCAACACCGTGATGAAGCACGGCGCCGCAAAAGTGCGCCGACTTTATCACGACAAGATTCTGGCGGGCTTCGCCGGTTCAGCCGCCGATTCTTTCGCTCTGTTCTCGCGATTCGAGGCCAAGCTCGAGGAGTATCGGGGCAACATGGAACGCTCCGTGATCGAGCTGGCAAAGGACTGGCGGCTGGACAAGTACCTTCGGCAGTTGCAGGCCATGATGATCGTGACCAACAACGAGCGCGCGTATCTCATCTCCGGGACCGGAGATCTGATTCAGCCTGACGACGGGATCCTGGCGATCGGCTCCGGCGGTCCCTACGCGCTCGCCGCGGCGCGCGCTCTCCTGAAGCACACGTCGATGACCGCGCGGGAGATCGCGCAGGAATCGCTTCGAATCGCCGCGGATATCTGCATTTACACCAACGACAACATCACCGTCGAAAGCCTTTAGTCATGGTCATCCACCTTCCCGCGAGCATCGATGAGCTGAGCGCCGAACGGCTGACGCCGCGCACGATCGTGCAGGAGCTCGACAAGTACATCGTCGGTCAGCACGCGGCGAAGCGGGCCGTGGCGATCGCGCTCCGCAACCGCTGGCGCCGGCAACAGCTCCGTCCCGATCTCCGCGAGGAGGTCGCGCCGAAGAACATCATCATGATCGGCCCGACCGGCGTCGGTAAGACGGAGATCGCGCGCCGCCTGGCGCGCCTCACTCACTCTCCGTTTCTGAAGATCGAGGCGTCGAAGTTCACCGAGGTGGGATATGTCGGCCGCGACGTGGAGTCGATCGTCCGCGATCTCACCGAGCTCGGCGTGAAGCTCGTGCGAGAGGAGAAGAGCCGCGCCGTGCGCGAGACCGCAGTCCGCAACGGGCGCGAGCGCATTCTGGACATCCTGCTGCCCGAGTCGCGACGGCCGACGGCGCGGCCGGCATTCGTCGGGTCGACGCAGCCGGAGGAAGAAACGCCGGCCGATACGCGCGACAAGCTCGGCCGCTGGCTCGACGAGGGCCGCCTGGACGAGCGCGAGATCGAAGTCGACGTGAAGGAGCAGAACAATCCTTCGTTCGAGATCTTCACCGCTCAGGGTGTCGAGGAGATGGGCATCAACGTCAAGGACATGCTGCCCGGCCTGTTCGGCGGCAAGTCGAAGCGCAAGAAAATGCGCATCGGCGACGCCCGTGAAGTGATCATCGCCGAAGAGGCGGAAAAGCTCGTCGATCAGCAGAACGTTTCGCGTGAGGCGATCGAGCGCGTCGAGCAGAGCGGCATCGTGTTTCTCGACGAGATCGACAAGATCGCCGGCCGGCAGTCGGCACAGCAGGGGCCCGACGTCTCACGCGAAGGCGTGCAGCGCGACCTCCTGCCCATCGTCGAGGGAACGACCGTCAACACGAAGTACGGCATGGTGCGGACCGATCACATCCTCTTCATCGCAGCGGGCGCGTTTCACGTCTCGAAGCCGTCCGACCTCATCCCCGAGCTGCAGGGCCGCTTCCCGATCCGCGTCGAGCTCGACTCGCTGACCGAAGACGACTTCGTGCGCATTCTCCGCGAGCCGAAGAACGCGCTCACTACGCAGTACATCGCGCTTCTCGGGACCGAGGGCCTGCAGCTCGAGTTCAGTGAGGATGCCATTCGGTCGCTGGCGCACTACGCCGCGGTGGTGAACGAGAAGACCGAGAACATCGGAGCGCGACGGCTGCACACGATTCTCGAGCGCGTACTCGATGAAGTGTCATTCGACGCCAGCGAGATGGGCGGGCAGAAGATCACCGTCGATTCCGCGTACATCGATCGCGTTCTCGCCGACATCATCAAGGACGAGGATCTCAGCCGGTACGTTCTGTGAGAGGGATCCCGTTTGCCGCGCTCCTTCTCTGCGCTGCAACCGCTGCGGCCGACACGCTCACCGACATTCGATTGGCGGTCTCGCCGCTGCACGCGACGGTGCCTGCCAGCGCCACTGTCGAGGTTCAGCGCTTCCGGAAGGCCGAGGGGCGCTTTGCCAACCAGCAGTCGAACGCCAGCATCACGGTGACGGTCGTGAGCGACGCAACCGGTCTGCAACTCAATTTTTCGCCGGAGTTGCTCGACGGCGCGGCGCGCGAAGCCGTCGAGCGCCAGGCCGACCCGAAGAAGCCGACACCCTTGCGTTCTGCAATCTCCGACTTCGATGCCACGTCCATCGCGGAGAGCCTGGACTTCCGGCCTGCGCTTCTTCGGCTCCTTGCGATCGCCAGGATGCAGACGGAATCGCGCGTCATGTGGCACGGCGGACCCGCGCGCCTCGTCGTCATGAAACTCACACCGCGGCTGCCGAAAGAAGCGACATCGATCTGGAACGTCCGCTTCTCCGAAGAGAAACTCAGCCTCTGGATCGGCGCGGATAACATTCCGCTCGCGGCCGAGCGTTTACAGAAAGGCAGCGCCGGTTTTCTGTTCCTGCGCGGCGAGATGTCCGGCCGTGAGTCGTGGACGTTCGCGCGGGTCACCGACAGGCTGGTTGTGACTCGCTACGAGTCATCGTTCCACGGCTCGGGCTTCGGGCAACGCGGCGAGGGGAAGACAGTGCAGATCGTGACGATGAAGTGACGAGGAGCGCGGGCGGACCAGCCGGCGCTCCTCAGGTATACGTCAACTGACCGTCTTCTTGAACGCACGTGCGCTCACGGCAATCAGCACCGTCGAGATCGCCAGAAGCGAAAGCACCGGCTCCCACAGATCGCTGAATGTCGCCCCCCGGATGACGATGCCGCGCGCGATCTTGATGAAGTGCGTTGCCGGAAGCACATACGAGATTACGCGCAGCGGAACAGGCAGCGACGGCAGCGGAAAGATGTATCCCGACAGCAGCACGGACGGCAGCATGATGCCCATGGCCATCTGCATCGCTTCCATCTGCGACTTCGCGCGCGATGAGATCAGCAAGCCGAACGAGAGCAGCGCGAGCACGTAGACCGACGACAACGTCAGAAGCAGCGTCACGCTCCCGTAAATCGGAACGCGAAACAGGAAGCGCATCAGGATCAGCACGATGATCAGGGAGGTGTACGCGACACCGAGGTAGGGAAGGATTTTGCCGAGGACGACGGCGAGAGGTGAGACGGGCGTGACCATGAGCTGCTCGAGCGTCCCCCGCTCGCGCTCTTTGACGATCGCGAATGCGGAGAGGATCGTTCCCGAGAATGTGAGCAGGATGGCGATCAGTCCCGGGATGAGGAGATTCGCGCTGCGCATGTCGGGGTTGAACATCATGATCGGGCGCGCCTCGATGCGCGGCTCAGCGCCGCTGCGCTCGATCAGATCGCGCACCGCTTCCTGCAGAACGACGCCGTTCGCCGCGGCCAGCGCGGACGTGGCCACCGAGGAATCGGAGCCGTCGATCAGCACGAGGACCGTCGCCTGGCGTCCAGAAGCGAGATTGCGCGCATAGTCCGGCGGGACCTCGATCGCCACCTGGGCATGACCGGCAACGATGGCGTGCTCGAGCTCCGCGCGTGACTGCGCGAACCCTGCCAGCTTCAGATACGACGTGGCCTGGAATTGCTCGATCAGGCGGCGCGACTCCTGGGTGCGGCTCTGGTCGAACACGACCGTCGGGATGTTCTTGGCGTTCATGTCGATGACGCCGAACAGGATCAACTCGAACACCGGCACGAAGATTGAGAACATGAGCGTGGCGCGGTCGCGCACCATCTGCGTCAGCTCTTTGCGGAAGACGGCGACGAATCCGTTCACGCGGCACCTCGCGCCGCCGACCGCTCGGCGTCGATTTCTTTCCCGCGCGTTTCCGTGAGCCGGACGAACACGTCTTCCAGCGACGGCTCGATCGAGCTGACTCTCACGTCTCGGACGCCGAACGCCTCGAGATCGTGCTCGACCCGCTCGTCGGTGACGGATGTGTCGATGAGCAGATGGAGCGCTGTCCCGAAGATCGTCGCTGCGCGGATGTAAGGCAGCGTTCGGGCGGATTTCATCAGCGTGGCCACCCCTTCGCTGCATTCCGCCTGCACCCTTCGCGTGCCGGGCGGCGTTACCTCGGGCAGCTCCTTCAGTGCATCCGGCCGGCCGCTGACGATGAGACGCGACAGATAGAGGTACGCGACCGACGCGCATCGCTCCGCTTCGTCCATGTAATGCGTCGTTACGAACATCGTGACGCCTTCGCCGGCCAGACCAAACAGCAGATCCCACAGCTCCCGGCGCGCAACCGGATCGATGCCTGCCGTCGGCTCATCGAGAAAAAGAACGCGCGGACGGTGCATCAGCGCGGCGGCCAGCGCCAGACGCTGCTTCCATCCTCCGGAGAGCGCGGCGGCCAGCCGATTGCGATACGGACCGATGTGCGTGAGGTCGATGACCCATTCCTTCCGGGCTTTTCGCTCCGCACCTCTGAGGCGATAGATGGCGCTGAAGAAGTCGAGATTCTCATCGACCGTCAGGTCGCGATACAGAGAAAATGACTGCGAGACGTAACCGATATGCTGGCGGACGAGCTCCCCTTCCTTCTCGACGTCGAATCCATCGACTCTGGCGTGACCTTCCGTGGGCGCCAGGAGTCCGCAGAGAATGCGGATGAGCGTCGACTTTCCTGATCCGTTCGGACCGAGCAGGCCGAAGATCTCGCCGCGAGGAACCTGCAGCGTGACGCGATCGAGTGCTCGAACCGTTCCGAAGTTCTTGGACACGCCCTCGACGTCGATTCCGATCTCGGCGCTCATGGTTCGGGCGGTCCTTTCACGCCCAGGTCCACCTCGGCGGCCATGCCGGCCTTGAGCCGCGGATCGGGATCGACGAGCACCTTCACGCCGAAAACCTGTTCGGCGCGCTGTGCGCGCGTCTGCACGTTGCGCGGGGTGTACTCCCCCTGACTGCTGACGGATGCGACGTGACCCTTGAACCAGAGGTTCGGAAAGGTGTCGACGCGGACGCGGACGGCTTGACCGACGTGAACGAGACCGAGAAGCGTTTCCGGGACATAGACGCGGACCCACAACTGACCGGCCTCGAGGATTTCGGCGACCGGCTGGTTCGGCGCGACGAGATCGCCGGGGCGAAGCCCGAGCGACTGCACCACTCCGCTCGCCGGCGATCGCACCTCGGTTTCCGATCGTTGCTTCAACAGCGAGCTCAGACGGTTCTCCTGCTGCTCGACCTGCGCGCGCGCGGCAGCGATGTCCTCGGGTCGAGTGCCCTTCTGCAGCAGTCTCAGGTTGTCGGCTGAAGTCTTCGCTTTCGTCGTGGCATCGTCGAGCACCTGCTTCGCGATCACGCCATCGTGGTAGAGCGCCTCCATGCGACGGCGATCGCGTTCGTCGTTCGCGGCAACGGCGGCGGCGGAGCTGATCTCTTCGCGGCGGGGACCGGCGAGCGCCTTCGCCAGCTCGGCACGAGCAGCCTGGATTGCAGCCTGCTGCTCGGCGAGCTGGCGGTCGATGGTCTCAGTCTCCAGGGCCACGAGGAGCTGACCGGCTTCGACGCGCGAGCCTTCATCGACGAACACGCGGGTTACGCGGCCGCCGACGAGAGAGCCGACGTTGACCGTCCGGGCTTCGAGCGTTCCGGCGAGCACGAGCGGGCGCGGCTTCTGCTGGTCGCGCATGTACAGAAGCGTTGCCGCGGCGGCGAGCACGATCACCAGCAGCACGACGACGCGGCGTATCCACGTTTTTCTTCCTGCGGGCACGAGTACCTCCGACGATCGCGCCTTCGCACCAGAGGTCGATCAGCGCATCGATGTATTGCGGGACCGGGACGTTCGGACCGACTGTCAGGACGTGCTGCGTCAGCACGTATCCCTGGAGAGATCCCATGAAGAGAAGGGCGGCGGCTGGTGGGTCGGGAACGCGGAGAGCACCGGCCTTCGCAGCGCGTTGAAAGTAGTCGACGACAATACGCAGACCGCGACGTGGCGGGCTGTCGTCGTCGCCGGCGTTGAATGGCAGCACCACCGATGTCCGGTAGGCATTCGCGTGCATGGCCATGACGAGGCGAGTGCTGATCATCCCCTGCACGAACGGGATGAACCCCTCGGCCAGCCCGCGCAGGACGACGCGCGGATCTTCGCGGGCGTCCGTCGTAGCGAGATCGAGGATGCACCTGGGCGGCTGCACGACGTCATCTGTCTCCATTGCGGCGCGGAAGAGTGCCTCCTTCGATTCGACGTGGCGGAAGATGGCGGCGGCGGTGACGCGCAGGTCGGCGGCGATGTCGGCGAGAGTGGTGGCCGCGAAGCCCTTGGCGGCGAAGATGCGCCGGGCGTTTTCGAGGAGCTGGTCGCGGTTGATGGTCGGCGGGCGGCCCATTTGTAAATAAACGTATATTTACTAATGCCGGCAGTCAAGAGGCGGAAATGAAAAACCGCGCGGTACGACTTGGGGGTCGGCGAAGAATAGCATACGGGAAACGAAGACGATGGCGATCGCAACAGTCAACCCGGCGACAGGTGAAACGCTCCGGACTTTCACGCCGCTCGATGATGCGGGCATCGAGGCCAAGGTTCAGAACACAGAACGCGCATTCGCAGTAAACCGAGCGCGAAGCTTTGCGGAACGCGCGGTCAGATTGCGGCGTGCGGCCGAGGTACTGGACCGCCGCAGGGAAGAATTCGGGCGCGTGATGACGATCGAGATGGGCAAGCCGATTGGCGCCGCGATCGCCGAGGTGCAGAAGTGCGCGCTGAATTGCCGCTACTACGCCGATCACGGCGAGTCGTTTCTTCGCGACGAGCCGGTGAAGACCGAGGCGAAAGAGAGCTTCATTCGATACGAACCGATCGGCGCGGTTCTCGCCGTGATGCCGTGGAACTTCCCGTTCTGGCAGGTCTTCCGATTCGCGGCCCCCGCCCTGATGGCGGGGAACGTCGCGCTGCTCAAGCACGCCTCGAATGTCCCGCAGTGTGCGCTGGCCATCGAGGAGATTTTCCGCGAGGGCGGTTTCGCCGACAACGAGCTCCAGACGCTCCTCATCACCTCGCAGCAGGTGAAGAAGGTTCTCGAAGACGAACGCGTCCGCGCGGTGACGCTCACCGGCAGCGAGCCTGCCGGAGCTAACGTCGCCAGCAACGCCGCGAAGAGGATCAAGAAGTCCGTGCTGGAGCTGGGAGGGAGCGATCCGTTTATCGTGATGCCCTCGGCCGATCTCGACGAGGCGGTGAAGGTCGGCGTCAAGGCACGCATCGTCAACAACGGCCAATCGTGCATCGCCGCGAAACGCTTCATCATTCACGAGCGCATCGCTGACGAGTTCGAGCAGAAATTCGTCGCCGCCATGAAGAAGCTGAAGATCGGCGATCCGCTCGACGCCTCCACCGACGTCGGTCCGCTGGCCATGAAGCAGATCGTCGAAGATCTCGATGCTCAGGTGCGCGCATCCGTCCAGGCCGGAGCGAAGCTGCTGTCCGGCGGCAAGCGCGTTGACGGTCGCGGCTACTTTTATGAGCCGACGGTTCTGACCGGCATTCCTCCATCCGCCCCCGCCTACGGGGAGGAGACGTTCGGTCCCGTGGCCTCGCTGTTCCGAGCCCGCGATTTCGATGAGGCAGTCCGCATCGCCAACTCCACGAAATTCGGACTCGGTTCCAGCGTCTGGACTCGCGATCGGGCCGAGATCCAGCGCTTCATCGCAGCAATCGAAGCGGGACAGGTCTTCGTCAACGCGATGGTCGCGTCCGACCCTCGCGTGCCGTTCGGAGGCGTGAAGCACTCCGGCTACGGCCGCGAGCTCGGCGTCTACGGCATCCGCGAGTTCGTCAATGTGAAGACGGTGTGGATCGCGAGCGATGGATCGAGGAGTGGGTCAGCGACGGAGTGATGGTGTCACCCCGAGCCGCGATGACGGCGAGGAATGGCGCTCCTACGTCAGATCGCTCTCGAACGTGAAGTCCCACGCCGCGGAATCGATCGGCTCGTTCGCATACACGTGGAACACGCATTGGCCGTCGCCGTTCTGGAACTTCTCGTCACGTCTCACGCGGACACCGAGGAGTTTCGTGAGCCCGTTGACGGAGACGCTGCAGAGCGCGGGCCGCCGCATCGCAGTGTTGTAGAACGGACAGTTCCGTTCCACGAGGCGGAAATCGCCGCCGGCGTTCTCGGCTTCCATGTACGGATCGTCCTTGAGATACCAGCTCTTCAGCGATGTGACCTTCTGTTCGAGCGTGAGTCCGCGCAGACGGGGCTCGGTCGCGGCAACCTTGTCGTTCGAGACACGCCGGAGAACGCTCCTGACCGCGTCGATCCCGAGCTCCTCGTTGACGGCATCGATCATCGCGACGTTGAGGAGGTCGTACTCTTTCGGGAAAAGATGATCGCCTGCCGCGGTAAGGCTGTACGTCGTCGCCGGACGCCCCGTGCGGCCGCGTTCCGGTGCTCGATCGACGCGCGCCTCGATCCATCCGTCGCGCTGGAGTTGCAGCAACTGTTGCCGCACGGCTTCGCCCGTCAACTGCAGGATCTCCGCGAGCTGCGCGATCGTCGCGCAGTCCTGCTGCTTGAGCGCGCTCACAATCGCGCGGCGGCTGTCGGGTAGCTGATGAATCGTGAGGATAACGGCCTCCTGATGACCGAGAGGCCAGAACCACGCTGGTCCCGAATTAATTCAATCGCCGGCGCGGGCCAACTTCTCGAATGAGAAGTTGCCCGACACCGGATCCTTTGTCAACGGACCAGTTTGAAAGGCGCTCAACAGTGACTCAGGTCGTCGATGCGACGGCGCCGCCCTGAACCGGCCGTCCATAGCGCTGCGTTGCCCACCCGACGATCGCGCCGACAATACTTCCCGGCAGCATGATCTCGAAGTAGTAGCCGTGCTGCATCGCCGCAACGATGTACGCGAGCACCAGACCGACGGCCAGGCCGAACGCGATCCCTGCCGCGACGGAGTGCACCTTCCGCGCAAACCATCCCGCCGCCACGCCGGCGATCATTCCCTTGATCGTCGAGCCGATCACGATGCCGATCATCGCGCTCCGCGCCGCCGGCGTGAACCATGCCGTCGCTCCATCAACGGCGCCGAGGACGCCGCCCACCAGTAGTCCCACGAGAATCTTGTTCATCGCAGTTTCTCCTTCGGCATCTTCTTTCAACGTCTGCTGAATTTCTTTTAGCGGCGGATCCACAGGAACACGATGATGCGCATGACGAGATACGCGACGACCACGGTGACGAGCGTTCGATTGCGATCGATCCATCGCCCGACCCGTTCGAACGGATTCTCGTGATACGCGACCATCGCCACGCCGTCGAGGAAGCGTCCGATGTCATCCGCAAGCTCCCGCGCCGTCGCGTAACGATCACGCGGCTCCGCGGCCGTGGCTTTGCGCGACACGGCCTGCAGCCGGCGCGGCAGCGCCGCGGGCTCGAACATCATGCGCAGGATGACACCGAGCGCGTAGACGTCGGCGGTCGGATCGGTCTGCATGAGCTCGGGGGGCATGAATCCCGGCGTACCGGCGATTCCCTCCTCTATCGAGCCTGCAGCGACGGCCACGCCCCAATCCATGACCAGCACCGACCCGAACTCGCCAACCATCACGTTCTGCGGCTTGAGGTCGCGGTGGACGACACCGTTTGCGTGCGCGAAGGCGACGGCTTCACACACGCGGAGAAAGACGCGCATCAACTCCGAGGTGGGATGTCCTTCCGCGGCATATGCGTCGAGCGTGCGCCCGCGGACGAGCTTCATCGCGTAGTAGATGCGGCCGTCCGGAAGCTCGCCGACGTCGTGGACGGGAACGATTGCCGGATGTTCGAGACCGGCGACGATCTGCGCCTCGCGCCGCATGCGCTCCGCTGCGCGCGCGGAGCTCACTTCGTTGGCCAGAACCTTGATCGCGACAGGCCTCCGCAGAGCCGTGTCTTCGGCTTCGTAGACGACGCCCATGCCTCCGCGGCCGATCTCTCGCGTGATGGCGTAGCGCGTTCCGGAAAAATCCGGCCACTCGGCGATGTCGCGGAGGCGCGAGACGGCGTCATCGGAGAGCCAGCTCACGGCGCCTCCTTGCCGAGAAGAGCGCGCACTTCGGCGCGGTACTCGCGGTCGGATGCAGTCACTTCGCCGATGAGATCGAGCAGCGTGGCGCGGAACTGCCGCCGCATGGCGGACAGATGATTCGTCACCGTCGTCTCCGGAATCGCGAAACGCTGCGCGAGCTGCCGGTACGACACGTCACGGTCGCCGTCGAGGTCGTACGCGGTAAAGATCGCGAACGGTGTTTCTTTCCCGTTCGCCGCGGCCCACGCGCGCAGGCGATCGACTGCCGCCGCGAACACGCTCCTCGCCCACTCGCGCTGGAAGTACTCCTCCGGATTCAGCGCCGCCGGCGCGTCGCGCGCCAGCTCCGCTTCAGCGGCATCGAAATCGAGCTTCGTCGCGCCGCCGCCGCGCTTGAGGCGCGAGCGCGACTTCCATTCATTCGCGACATGCCGGTCGAACAGCATGCGCAGGAACGTGCGGAAGCTCGCCTTCGACGGGTCGAATCTCGCGAGCGAGGTCCGCTCCAGCGCCGCCACGAAAAAGCTCTGCGTCAAATCCTCCGCATCCTCGGCTGCGACGTTTCCCTTGAAACGGACCGATTTGTACAGCGGCTTCCAATAGAGATCGACGACCGTGTCGAACGCGCGCGTGCGCGCCGGCGCGTCGTCGCTCGCCAGCGCCTCGACGATGCTGCTGCGCGTCGTGGGAAAACGGCCTGATCGCATGATTGAGTTGCAACCCCGAATGAGGCGATCCCCCGATTCTACGAAAGAAAAACGGCCACCGGTGAAGGTGGCCGTAACGGAAGATCAAATCTGGCTCCGGCAGAGGGACTCGAACCCACGACCCACGGATTAACAGTCCGTTGCTCTACCAACTGAGCTATGCCGGAGTACTGCTGGCGAGGGCGCGGGAAGTTACCAAAGCCCCGCTGACCCGTCAAGGCAGGCACCGGCAATCAACCGAGCACCTGCGCGCTTTATTCGCCCGATTCACCGATCGTTCGAACGAGCCCGGCCAAGGCTGCGTCCAGCTCTTCCGCCGTGTATTCGATGACGCGGATGCCGGGGTCGCCGGCGACCATTCCGCTGCAGCGACGCGTGAATGCCGGGCGGTACAGGCACACCACCGGGATATTGAAGCGGTATCGCGCCGCCGCGATCTCATATCCGACGCCGATCGATGGCCGCGAAACCTCGGCCACGAGCAGTCCGCGCCGCGCCGCCACGCCGGCGATCCAGCCAAGGTCGCGCTCGAAAATGTGGCGGGCTTCCAGCGGCTCGCCTCCATTCCCAACCGAGTCAGAAGTCACAGCGCCAGCAAACACCTCATGCCCAGAATTTTCGAGCGCCGAGACGATCCTGCGATAGATCGCCACGTCTTCCCGACCCCCGCTGATCGAACCGGAGAAGTAAATCGTCCTTGCCACCGCGGCAGTCTACAATCCGCGCTCCATGTCCCGCGAGATCGTCATCAACGCGACGAAACACGAGTCGCGCATCGCCGTGCTCGACGAGGGCCAGGTGGTCGAGCTCTGGATCGAGCGGACCCGCCACCGGACGATCGTGGGGAACATCTACAAAGGCCGCGTGACGAAGGTGCTGCCCGGGATGCAGTCCGCGTTCGTCGATCTCGGCCTCGAGCGCGACGCGTTCCTGTACGTATCCGATGTCGTCGAGGATCTCGAGGAGTACGAGAACGAGACGACGGAGGAGTTGGCGATCGACGAAGTGCCGCAGCAGCGCGTCGAGGCGTCGATCGCCGACCTGTTGCGAGAAGGGCAGGAGATCCTCGTTCAGGTGTCGAAAGACACGATCGCCGGCAAAGGCGCGCGCATCACGACGCACATCACGCTGCCCGGCCGTTTCCTCGTGTACATGCCGACCGTCAATCACATCGGCGTGTCGCGCCGCATCGAGAACGAAGCAGAGCGCGCGCGCCTGAAGGAGATTCTGGAGCGGATCCGGCCGCAGGGACAGGGCGGCTTCATCGTGCGAACGGCCGGCGAGGAGCGCGGCGAAGAGGAGTTCGTCGCCGATCTGCGATACCTCACCGATCTGTGGGAGCAGATCAAACGGCGCGCCGAGAAAGCGTCGGCACCGACGGCGATCCATCACGACCTCGATCTCGTTCTGCGCACGATCCGCGACGTGCTCTCGCCGGAGTTCAAGAGCGTCTGGGTCGATTCGGTCGAGCAATACCAGCGCATCGTCGAGTTTCTCGATCAGATTCAGCCCAACCTCGTGCCGCGCGTGCGGCTGTATCGCCGCGACGAGCCGATCTTCGACGAATTCAGCATCGAGCCCGAGATCGCGAAGGCGATGAAGACGAAGGTCTGGCTGAAATCGGGCGGCTACATCGTCATCAATCAGACAGAAGCGCTCGTGGCGATCGACGTGAACACGGGGAAGTACGTCGGCAAGAAGAATCTCGAGGAGACCGTCTTCCGCACGAACCTCGAAGCGGCGAAGGAGATCGTGCGACAGATCCGGCTGCGCGATCTGGGCGGCATCATCGTGCTCGACTTCATCGACATGGAGGAGCCGGAGCATCGCGCCGCGCTGTTCGAAGCGCTCGAGAACGAGATCCGGAAGGACCGCTCCAAGACGAAGATCCTGCAGATCTCCGAATTCGGCCTGATCGAGATGACGCGCAAACGCGTGCGCCAGAGCCTGGAGCGATCGCTCACCCAGGCCTGTCCGTACTGCGGAGGCAGCGGTCGTATCAAGTCGAACACGACGATCGCGCTGGAGATCTGGCGCGAGCTGATGAAGTCGCGCGATTTCCACGAAGGCCAGGACGTGATCGTTCGCGTCAATCCCGTCGTCTACGCTACGCTCTCCACCGGCGATCCCATCTTTGAAGAAGTCGAGAGAAACCTCGGCATTCATCTCGTGTTCAAACCCGATGACTCGTTGCATCACGAGCAGTTCGATGTGATGCGCATTTGAGCTCTTAGCTCTTAGCTCTTAGCTCTCAGGAAAGGCCTTTGTCCCCAAGAGCTGAGAGCTTCGAAACGGCCGCATTTGAGCTCTTAGCTCTTAGCTCTTAGCTCTCAGGAAAGGCCTTTGTCCCAAGAGCTAAGAGCTGAGAGCTGAGAGCTTCGAAACGGCACAGGCTGTGCAGTTCCGGCCGCGGGTAGCTACGTTCGTGGAAGACACGTTTCAGAATCTCGCTGCGTTCCTCAACAGCCTCGACGCCGAGGCGGAGCAGAAATTCGAGTTATCGCACTCGCTGGTGATCATTTGTCCCGACTGCGGCAAGAACGTCGCGTTTCGCGGCCGATGTCCGAAATGCGGCGGCAACAGTTGGATTCCCGCGGGTCACGCCGGCGGGATCTTCGAGCGCATGAAGGCGCAACGCTGGCGCGAGATGATCCACGCCGACGAGGACACGGGCTCATTTCGTCGCGAGGAACCGCCGGCAGGTGAAGAGCACGTGCAGTAGCTGTTTAGTGTGGGCAACGAGCCCTCAGCTATCCAGACCCTCGCGCAGGTACTCCTCTTCCATCATCTTGCGGAAGAGCTCTTCCCATTCGCGTGTGCCGGGACGCGGACCCTTGCGCAGAGTGGCAAGGCGGCGGCGCACGACCTCCTCGCGCTCTTCTTCGCGCTTGAGCTCTTCCGCCAGCGCCGTGGCGATGGCCTGATGCACCGCATCGCGGTCCTTCATCAGGACCACGGTGCGATTGCGGGTCATCGCTTCGAGCAGGTCGCGCGCCAGTTGATTCACGCGCTCGCGCGACAGTCGCCTCATTCAGTGAACCGTGTCGTCCCCCGGCGGTTCCGTCGGAACGTCGCCGGAATCGGAGCTCTCCTCGGGCTGATCGGTCACGTCCTCCGGCTGCACGAGCTTCACCGCCGCGACGACGCGATCGTTCTCTTCGACATTGATGACGCGAACACCCTGCGTGTTGCGCCCCATGAGCCGGATGCCGGACACGGGAACGCGGATGATCATGCCCTGCTCGGTGATCAGCAGAAGCTGATCGTCGCTGGAGACGTGCGAGATGCCTGCGACTTTGCCGTTCTTGTCGGTGATGCGCGTGTTGACGACGCCCATTCCGCCGCGATGCACGAGTGGATACGCGCCGACGGGAGTGCGCTTGCCAAAGCCGCGCTCCGTGACGGTCATGATCGCGCCGCGCGCATCGAGCTCGGGAACCGCATCCTCGGACTCCTCCGGCTCCGCACCGAGAGCTTCGGTATTCGCCTCCTCGTCACCGTTCGGACCGGCGATCACCGAATCGGCGCCCTTCGGCAGCACGTCCATTTCCACCGCGTAATCGCCGGAACGGAGGGAGATGCCTTTCACGCCGGCCGCGCCCCGGCCCATGGGCCGGACTTCCGATTCGTCGAAGCGGATCGCGCGGCCGTCATGCGTACCGATGAAGATCTCGCTGTTGCCGTCGGAGAGGCGCACCGCGTAAAGATCGTCCCCCTCGTTGATGTCGATGGCGATGATGCCGCTGTTGCGGACGTTCGAGAAGGCGGAGAGCTCGGTCTTCTTGATCTTTCCGAGGTGCGTGGCCATGACGACGTAATTCGCCTCGGTGAAATCGCGGACCGTGAGCAGCGCGCGCACGTTCTCGCCCGGTTCGACCGAGAGAAGGTTCACGATGGCCTTGCCGCGCGCGTTCGATCCGACCTCGGGAATGGCGTGCACCTTCAGCCAGTACATGCGGCCGCGGTCGGTGAAGACGAGCACGTACGCGTGCGTCGACGCGACGAAGAGATGCTCGACGATGTCCTCTTCCTTCGTCTGCATGCCGATGCGGCCCTTACCGCCGCGGCGCTGCGCGCGATACAGGGAGAGAGGGGATCGCTTGATGTAGCCGGTGCGCGACACGGTGATGACCATGTCTTCATCGGCGATCATGTCTTCGATGGAGATCTCGTGGGGATCGGCGATGATCTCGGTGCGGCGCTTGTCGCCGTACTGCTCTTTGATCTGCCGAAGCTCGTTG
>Ga0210377_10000817_pt1 | contig 29526 bp, 20 predicted proteins | sample PLM4_65_b1redo_FD_155480 | JGI IMG/M metagenome (GOLD analysis project Ga0210377, IMG submission 155480) | Groundwater sediment microbial communities from an aquifer in East River, Colorado, USA - PLM4_65_b1 redo | ecosystem: Environmental > Terrestrial > Soil > Riparian zone | place: USA: East...
CGCTACAACATCCCGCGCGAACGCGTCCGCAAGACGCGGCCGCGCCCGGCGACGACCTAGGCCGCTCGGCGCGGCACCGAGTCGGACCGGTCCCCGGGGGACCCGCTCGCTTCTAGCGGCGCGGGATCGGAAGGTCCTCGTCCAGCCGGATCGTCAGCGTCGCTCCGGCGGGCAGCTCCACGTCCTCCCCTTTGGTCGCCACGACGGCGCCGGTGCCGCCGAGCACCCCGCCGACGATCACGCCCTTCTTGCCCTCGAAGATCCCTCCGAGGATGCCTCCCAGCACCGCCCCGATCCCCGCCTTCTCGCCCCGGGAGCGCCCGCCTCCCTCCATGGAGACGAGGCTGGCGCGAAGGTCGAGGCGCTTGGTATCGAGGTAGAGGGCGTCGAAGTCCAGCTCGAGTCTCCCCGCCCGCGAAGGCCGCTCGGCGGGCTCGGCTCGGCGGACGATGCCGCGGACCCGCGTGCCGGCGGGGATCGCCGGGGTGCTGCCGGCGCGGACCGGCCTCAGCACCGTGGCCTCGAAGCGGTCCTCCCTCCGTGCCGTCCGCGACGAGAGGCCCTCCTCCAGCCGGACGTCGATCTCGGTTCCTTGGGCGAGGCGCACCTCGCGGCCGTCCTGACCGAAGGACTGGGCGATGTCCTCTCGCAGCCGGCCGATCTCCTCCCGGACTTCGCCCACCTCGTCGGCGTTGACCCCGGTTCCCTCGAAACCGGCCTTCTGGTGCCGCCGCATCTTCACCTTCAGGTAGGTCACGTCCTCCCGGATCTCCTCGGCGCGATCGCGGAAGGATTCGGTCGTCGGGTCGCCGGTCTCGAGATTCTTCAGGTCCTCGTCGAGGTTCGTGAGCTCGTCCTGGAGGCGGCGAAGGTCCCTCGGGACGGCCTCGTCGCGGCTTGCGGCGGTGGCCGCCGGCGAGGTGGCCGTCGCCACGATCGGCAACAGCGAAATCAGCAGAAAAGCGGCGCGTCGGATCATGATCCTGCCTCCTTTGTGATGATACCGTGGTCTTGACACCCTTCGCCGGCGGTCGCTATCATGGCCGACGGCGCTATCGTCTAGGGGTTAGGACGGATGGTTCTCAGCCATCTAACCGGGGTTCGAATCCCCGTAGCGCTACCACAAGCAATTCAACGCGTTACGAGCGTCCTCCCCCGGGGCCGAGAACCTCCACTGTGGTACCTGTTGCGCCCAGGGGAAGCCGAGCTGCGACCCGCTCACGGCTCCACCCTGGTCAGAAGGACAAGAAGCTGTAGACCTTTCCCTTCGGCATCTCCTTGACGCGTTTGAAAAACTCCGTCTCCGTGATCTCGCTCGGCCACTCCAGGTTGATCGACAGCAGGACGGCGCCATCCTCGGGCAGTCGCTTGGCCTGCATGGCCTCCAGCCCGATGAGGGAGTTCAAGTCGCGGATCAGGGCTTTTTGCGGGTTCTTGACGGTGTAGAAGTGGCGCGTCCGTGTCACGACTTCGCCGAGGCTCATCTCACCCTCGTCCAGGAGCAGGTTCAGGATCTGCACGTGGCGCGCCGACATGACGCGTTTGCGAGGAGAGCGCAGCCGGCCGAAGAGGTCGGTGACGGTGTTTCGAAAGAGGGCCTTCTTGATCTGATGGCGAATCTCCGAGAAGAGCCGACGACACTGGCTCTCGATACCCCGCAGGCCGAATTTCAGGAAGGGTGTGAGGTCGTGGCCTTGCGACCGTGTCTCGGCCAGCGCGTTCAGGTAGGCGGCCTTCTGCTCATAGTAGTAGTTCGACATCGCGATGAAGAGAGTATCCCTGAGCCCCGTCCGCTGCAGCATCAACGCTTCGAGAGCGCGTGCCGTGCGCCCATTGCCATCGAGGAAGGGATGCATGGCCGCGAAGTGGTAGTGAATGGCCAGGGCCTGGACTAGCGGGTCGTGCTCCCGAAAGCGCGTGCGTAATTCCTCGCCCATCTGCTTGAATGCAGCTGCGCACTCGTCGCCGCCCTCGGCTCCTCGGTGACGCGGCGCGCCGAACGTCACGTTCTGGCTCGGCTCCCGTAGTCGTCCCGGCGGGCAGTGGTCGTCGTCGCACCCTGTGACGATCCGCCGATGCACCTCGCAGATGAGCGCCTCGTCGACTGGCCGATCGGCGGGAAGCCCAGCGATCCATTTGTAGGTGGCGAGGGCCGCCGCCGCCTGCTTCTGCGAGCGTGTCTCGAGCTGCTCGGGCGTCTCCCGCATCGCGGCATCGAGCTCCTGTTCGGTGAACTCGGCGCCTTCTATGCGAGACGTGCCCGCAACCTCGCGCTTCAATTGAATGCGCTGAAGCTCGTCGCCCCAACTCCGCTGGTATGGGATCTCCGTCAGAGCCAGCATGGCAACCCTGGCCGCGGTCAGCTCCGGAAGGAGTGCATTCCGGTCGTAGCGAGTCCACTCCCGAGGGGGCTCGTAGCGGATGATCGTGTGGGACTCCGGGATAGGACTCATTTCTACCTCATATCCTACCTCGGATCTTACTAACTACATATTAATATTAGAGTTATAGAGTTATCTGATCGTCTTGAGTTGGATGTCATTCCCACCTCATATCGCGCTCGTAGGCCGCCCGCGCTTCAGCAGCTCGCTCGCGAAATCATTCGCTCCAGATCGCCACACCCGCCGGGGGAAGCTCGGCGGTGCCGACGAGAGGCTTGGCGGTAGGCGGCAGCGGCGCCTTCTGGACGACCGACGAGAAGTTGGACGCAATCCAGAAGCCGTCCCGCCAGTCGACCAGCAGGAGATCCGGGTAGTCCTCGATGGCGACGCCGGCGTCGGTCAGGACGCGGCGGACGATCTCCTTCTCGAGGTCGCCGGAGACGGTCTCGACGCCGACGTAGGTGACCGTGCCCTTGCCGAGCTTCCGCGTCACGGCGGCGGCCTCCCCCGCGTAGAACTGATCCTTGTGCCGCGCGAGGACGGTCGTGCCCGGCTCGGGCTTCAAGACCTCGGCCCAGACCTGCCACTCGTGGCTCCGGCTGGAGAGCGCGGATTCGACCCGGCCGTCGCGAGGCGCGGGGAGGACGTCGTACAGGGGGATCCGGGCCCCGATGAGCTTCAGGATGGGCGCGGCCCAGGGCCCTTCCCACAGATGGGCGTTGCGGTCCTTGGTGCCCGTCCGCGTCGAGAGGATGAGATGGCCTCCGTCCTCGACGTACTTCGTCCACCGGGCGACCAGAGCCTCGTCGACGAGCTGGTATGCGGGGGCCACGAGGAAGCGATAGGCGGAGAAGTCCTTGTCCTCGGTGATCACGTCGACCGGGGCGCCGGCGCTCTTGAGGGCGCGCTGGTACTTGAGCACGTGTTCCATGGTGTTCCAGCGGACGGTCTGCGTATGGTTGTCGACGTCGAAGCGGTTGTCGACGTTGTAGAGGAGGGCGGTGCGCCGGGCGGCGTAGCGGCGGGGCTCCGTGGGCACGGCAGGGCGCTTCTCCCTCAGGAGTCGGATCTCGCGCATGGCCTGCACCCAGTCCTCGCCGCCGCGGGAGAGCGTGACGCCGTCGGTCCCGACGATGCCGTGATGGTACTGCTCGTTGCCGAAGAGGGGCTGGCGGTAGCGGTACGTGCACAGCAGCTTGGCGCCCAGGGCAAAGGCCTCGAAGATCCAGTTCCTCATGGCGCCCGGGTAGGGCTGGGAGTTCACGGAGCCCCAGTTGACCTGGCCGGGCTGCAGCTCCATGAGGCCGTGGCTTCCGTTGATCGAGCGGGCGAAGTCGCCCATGAACGACATGCCGACGCCGTCGCCCAGGCGGAAGCCGAGGGGGCCCTTGTTGAGGTCGCCGTGAACGGGGTAGAGCGTCCAGGTGACGATGTCGAGGTCCTTCCCCGAAAGAGGCGGGTACACCTCTTTGTGAAGGTTCATGAAGTTGGTCGTCACCCACTGAGCGCTCGAGTCCTTCCGGAGAAGGTCGGCCTGGAACCGGATGTAGCCGGCGGCCTCCTCGGCGAACCAGCGCTGGAAGTCGAGAAGGGCGTGCTCGTTGACGGAGGCCACGAGCTCCTCGGAGTTGGGGATGTCGATCTGGTCGAAGTCGTTGTACATCTGTGACCAGAAGGCGTTTCCCCAGGCCTTGTTGAGGCGGTCGATCGTGCCATGGCGGCCCTCGAGCCAGGCGCGGAACGCGTCCCGGCTGTCGGGTCCATAGGAGTAGCCCTTCCCGTAGTGGCTCAGTTCGTTGTCGATCTGCCAGCCCCAGACGGCGGGGTTCCGGCCGAAGCGCTTGGTCATCTCGGTGATGATCCGCTCGACGTAGCGCCGGTAGACGGGCGAGCTCCACGTGGCATGCTCGCGGGAGCCGTGGTTCATTCGTCGCCCGCTCGCGTCGACCATGAGGATCTCGGGATGCTTGCGGGAGAGCCAAACGGGGGGCGTCGCGGACGGTGTGCACAGGACGACCCTGAGTCCCTGCTCGGCAGCGAGGCGAACGTTGGTCTCGAGCCACTCGAAATCGAAGCGGCCCTCTTCGGGCTCCATGAAGGCCCAGGCGAACTCGCCCATGTGCACGTACTCGAAGCCGAACTTCTTGATGTTGGCCATGTCCCGGGCCCACTGTTCGCGGGGCCAGGCCTCGGGGTAGTAGTAGACCCCGACGGTCATCATGTTCTTGTCGGGGAAGTACGGCGCCTCGGCCGCGGCAGCAGCCGGGGCCGAGAGCGCGGCCGTCGCGGCGATGGCCAGGCCCAGTGCGGTGGCCCGCAAGGACGGTGTCGCACCGAGACCGAGGCGCGCGTATCGCAGGGGCGAGACGGAATGGACCTTGGCACTGAGGGAAGGTCGAAACATGCCCCGGAGCATACTCCAACGGCCCCGCGACTCGGCGCGACGGCGTACGGCGCGTGATAGCATCACTTTCTTTGGTGGCCGCGACGCGAACCCGCATTGCTCCAAGCCCGACGGGCGACCCACACGTAGGGACCGCCTACGCGGCGCTCTTCAACTACGCCCTGGCCCGCCGGGCGGGCGGCCAGTTCATACTCCGCGTCGAAGACACCGACCGGCAGCGCAGCCACCCCGCCTCGGAGCGGATGACCTTCGAGGCGCTCCGCTGGCTCGGTCTTTGGTGGGACGAGGGGCCGGACGTGGGAGGGCCTCACGGGCCCTACCGCCAGAGCGAGCGGTCGGCGATCTACAGGGAGCACGCCGAGCGGCTGCTCGCGGGCGGCGCGGCGTACGCGTGTTTCTGCACGCCCGAGCGGCTCGCGGCCCTTCGCGAGGAGCAGAAGGGCAGGAAGGCCGCGGTGACGGGCTACGACGGCCGGTGCCGGCCGCTGGACCCCGCGGACGCGGCGCGGAGACGAGCGGCGGGGGAGGCCTGCGTCGTTCGCCTCGCGATGCCGGCCGAGGATTCCATGACCGTCACGGACCGCCTGCGGGGCGAGGTGCGCTTCGAGCGGCCGCAGATGGACGACCAGGTGCTGCTCAAGAGCGACGGCTTCCCGACCTACCACCTGGCCAACGTCGTCGACGACCACCTGATGGGCATCACCCACGTGCTGCGGGCCGAGGAGTGGCTGTCGTCGCTGCCCAAGCACGTCCAGCTCTACCGCGCGTTCGGCTGGGAAATGCCCGTCTTCTGCCACCTGCCGCTGCTCCGCAACGCCGACAGGTCGAAGATCTCCAAGCGCAAGAACCCCGTGAGCCTGGACCACTACCGGCGCGCCGGGTACCTGCCCGAGGCGATGCTGAACTTCCTCGCGCTCATCAGCTACTCGATGCCCGACGGACGCGAGGAGTTCACCCTCGACGAGTTCGTCGCTGGCTTCGACCTGGAGCGGATCGCCCTCGGCGGCCCCGTGTTCGACCTGGAGAAGCTCGCCTGGCTGAACGGGCGGTACCTGAGGCGCCTGTCCACGGAGGAGATGATCGGCCGGCTGCGCGGTCACCTGCTCTCGGACGAGTATCTCGCCGCCGTGATCCCGCTCTGCCGTGAGCGCGTGGACACCCTCGAAGGGTTCTTCGACTACGCCGCCTTCTTCTTCGAAGGGGAGGTCGCCTACGACGCGGCCGCCCTCGATGCGATGGTCCCCAAGGAAAAGACGCCCGTCGACGCCGGGAAGGCGCTCGCCGGGCTGGTCGAGCAACAGGTGGACCCGCTGCTCGAGTGGAATGCCGCCGCCATCGAGGCGGCCCTCAAGTCCTTTGCCGAGACCGCCGGATGGCCCGCCAAGGACCTCCTGATGAGCGTCCGCGCCGCGGTCACCGGCCGCACGGCGACGCCGCCGCTCTTCGAGACCATGGGCGTCCTTGGCAAGGACGTCTGCCGCCGCCGGCTGCGGCGTGCCGCCGAAGCGCTCCGGGCGAGGAGACCCAGGGGCGGCGAGGCGGCCGAGAAGCTCCGCGCATGAGCGAGCCCGAAGCGAAGAGCCCTGGGACGGGTCCGAGCGAGGAGTCCCACGACTTCATCCGGGAGATCGTCGCCGAAGACCTGCGATCGGGGAAGCACGCGTCCGTCGTCACGCGCTTCCCGCCCGAGCCCAACGGCTACCTGCACATCGGCCACGCCAAGTCGATCTGCCTGAACTTCGGCATCGCTCGGGAGTTCGGGGGCCGGTGCCACCTTCGCTTCGACGACACGAACCCCACGAAGGAGGAGCAGGAGTACATCGACGCGATCCAGGACGACGTGCGCTGGCTCGGCTTCGACTGGGGCGAGCACCTCTACCACGCCTCCGACTACTTCGAGCAGCTCTATGGCTGGGCGATCCACCTCATCGAGGCCGGCAAGGCCTACGTGGACGACCTCTCGGCCGACCAGATCCGGGAGTACCGCGGGACGCTGACCGAGCCGGGGAAGGACAGCCCCTGGCGGGAACGGTCCGTCGCGGAGAACCTCGACCTTTTCGAGCGCATGCGCCGGGGGGAGTTCCCCGACGGGACGCGGGTGCTGCGCGCCCGGATCGACATGGCATCCGGAAACATGAATCTGCGCGATCCCGTGATGTACCGCATCCTGCACGCGAGCCATCCGCGGACCGGCGACAAGTGGTGTCTCTACCCGACCTACGATTACGCCCACGGCCAGTCCGACGCCCTGGAGGGCATCACCCATTCGATCTGCACCCTCGAGTTCGAGGACCATCGGCCGCTCTACGACTGGTTCATCGAGAACCTGCCGGTCCCCTCGCGGCCGCGGCAGTACGAGTTTGCGCGGCTGAACCTCGCCTACACGGTTCTCTCGAAGCGCTACCTGCTGCGGCTCGTCAACGAGGGACGCGTGCGCGGCTGGGACGACCCGCGCATGCCCACAATCTCGGGGATCCGCCGGAGGGGGTTCCCGTCCGAAGCGATGCGCCAGTTCGCCGACATGATCGGCGTAGCGCGTCGCGAGAGCACGGTCGACTACGCCGCCCTCGAGCACTGCGTGCGCGACGTGCTGAACCGTGCCGCCGAGCGGCGCATGGCGGTTCTGCGCCCCTTGAGGTTGGTCCTCACGAACTACCCCGAGGGCCAGGTCGAGGAGTTCGAAGCGGTGAACAACCCCGAGGACGCTTCCGCGGGGACGCGCCGCGTGCCGTTCTCGCGCACGCTCCTGGTGGAGCGCGAGGACTTCATGGAGAACCCGCCCAAGAAGTTCTACCGCCTCGCCCCCGGCCGCGAGGTGCGCCTGCGCTCGGCCTACTTCGTCACCTGCCAGGAGGCGGTGAAGGACGCCAGCGGCGAGGTGGTCGAGCTGCGCTGCACCTACGACCCGGCCACACGGGGCGGCAGCGCGCCCGACGGGCGCTCGCCCAAGGCCACCCTGCATTGGGTCTCCGCCCCCCACGCGATCCCTGCCGAGGTCCGCCTCTACGACCATCTCTTTGCGCGACCCGACCCCGGGGCCGACGGCGACCTGCTCGACGACCTGAACCCGGAGTCGGAAGAGGTCCTCACGGGGTGCCGGCTCGAGCCGTCGCTGGCGGTCCTGCCCACCGGGAAGGCCGTCCAGTTCGAGCGCCTCGGCTATTTCTGCCTCGACCGTGACGCCCGTCCCGGTCACCCGGTCTTCAACCGGACCGTCACTCTGCGCGACACCTGGGCCCGGATCCAGGCCAAAGGAAAGTGAAGGGCAAGCCCCCGGGGAAAGTTGGCCCGGGTTGCCCCGCCGGCAGGAGCCGGGCTACAATTGGACTGTAAGTTGGTGAGCCAAGGGCTCTAATCCCCTCCTGAAGTTTGAATCGTCCCGCGTCCGGTGCCAAGATGGCCGGAATGCCCGCGCGCCGTCCGTGTTTGAAATGGAGAGAGGTCCGGGCTAGCCTTTGACGCCGCCCACACCATGGTCGAGCTGAATCACCGCGACCGGACGATCAAGGTCAAGATCGTCTATTACGGCCCGCCGATCGGGGGGAAGACCACCAACCTCCAGGTCCTGCACCAGTACGCCCAGGCCGCGCGGCGCGGCGAGCTGATCTCGATCAACTCGGCACAGGACCGCACGATCCTCTTCGACCTGCTCCCGATCCGGACGGCCGGGTTCCGGGGCTTCGACCTGCGGCTGCAGATCCTCGCGGTCCCCGGCCAAGCCATGTACGCGGCCACACGGCGACTGGTCCTCAAAGGGGCCGATTCCCTCGTCTTCGTCGCCAACTCTGCGGCCGACCGCTGGGAGGAGAACATCCAGAGCTTCCGGGAGATGACCCAGAACCTCCTGACCCACCAGCTCGATCCCGCGGCCATGCCCCTGGTCCTGCAATACAACAAGCGCGATCTCCCCGAGGTGACGCCGATCGAGTTCATGGATCGAGCGCTGAATGCCCGGAGGGTCGACGCGATCCCCGCGATCGCCGTGCGCGGTGAGGGGGTCCTCGAGACCTTCTCGGGGATCCTGCTGCGCACGATGCAGGATCTGGCCCAGCGCTACCAGATCATCGAGACGCGGCGGGGCCAGACGCTCCAGCAGTGGACGCAGCAGACGATCATCTCGCTCTTCGGCACGACCTCTCTCGCCCTCGAACCGAACCCGCTTCCGGTCGACGCCCCTGCCGTGGGAGGCGCTCCCGCTGCCCCTCCGCCGCCGGCCCCGACGCGTTCCGCGACGGCCTCCGGGGCTTCGGCGCCGGCCGGCCCGCCCTCGGGGCCGTCCGCTTCGCCCCCGGCGGTCCCGGATCCCTGGGCGCCGGTACGCCGCGCCGTGAAGGTGGCGCTGCCCGAGGAGGCCGTGAAGATGGCAGGGGCCGGCCCCGACGCTCGGGCCAACGAGACCCTCGTCGAATCCTACGCCCAGGCTGCGGCGCAACTCTCGGTCGCGATCGAGGACCTCCGCGAAGAACGCGACCTCATGCGGCGGCGCTTCGAGGACTTGCAGCAGATTCTCCTCTCCGCCCAGGAGTTCATCGTCGGCCAGCCCCTGGAGCCCACGCTGCGCTCCATCCTCGGCCGGATGGCCGATTCCGTGAATGCGGACCACGCTTCGTTCCTGCTCCAGGACACCGAGGGTTCGCTCCGCCCCGCGGCCCTCAGGGGCCGGCTGTCGACCGATCCGCTGCTCCACGTTCCGGCGGGTGCGCGCCACATCAAGGCCCGCTTCCTGGCCGAGACCGAGCCCAGGGTCCACCAGGCCGCCGACAGCCTGGACCTGGGGGACGCCCTCGAGTCGCAGGACCCGCGCTTCGGGGCCGTGACGGTGGTGCCGGTCCGGACCCCTCGCGGCCTCCTGGGCCTCGCCATGCTCTATCACACCCTCGACGCGGCCCTTCCCGCGGCCGACGCCCTCGCCCATCTCGCCCTGGTATCGCGTGCGCTGTCGGCCTCCCTCGAGCTGGCCACGACCCTCGAGACGGTTCGCAACGCGGAGCGCTCGCTCCACCTGGCGGTGGCTGGAACGGCTTCGGCCCGCGGTCTCGAGGAGATCGTCGGCTTCCTCGAACAGGTGCGCGACGAGTTCGGGGCGATGAGACGCCAGCCCAACGTCCCGTCCTCGTTCCTGCAGGAGTTCGTGCGCCTCGCGCCAGGGCTCGCGGGAGCGCTCTCGACGGCTCGCTCGCTCCTCTCCTTCAGCCGGGGTGAGATCCAGAAGGAGTCCGTCATGGTCGAGGACCTGGTCGCCGACCTCAAGGGCCCCGGCCTCCCGGCCGAAGTATCCCCGGGAGTCCCGCCGGTGCTCGGCGATCCCGCCCTCCTGCGCCTGGCGATCCGCGCCCTCGTCGACCACGCGCGGGGCCCCGCTGGCGGGAGCGGTCTGCCGGCGCCCCAGATACGGGTCACTGCGGAAGGGGGACGCGTGCGCGTGGCCGTGACCGGGCCCGCGCCGGCGACGGGCCCGAGCCTGGGTCTGAGCTTCGTCCGGCGCGTCGCCGACCTGAACGGCGCGACGCTCGCCATCGAACCCGACGGCGGCGCCGGAAGCCGGTACACCCTCAGCCTGGCGCCCGCTTAGGCGCCCGGCCGCTTGCGCGCCGGTCCGCTGGGGCGCGAAACTCTAGGCCATGCCCCTCCCCGACGTGTTCGGCGACCTGGCGATCGCGCTCGGCCTGGGCCTGATCGTCGGCCTCCAGCGCGAGAGCGCGGACTCGAAGCTGGCGGGTCTCCGGACGTTCCCGCTGGTCGCGTTGCTCGGAGCCGTCTGCGCGCTGCTCGCGGGTAGCGCGGGAGGCTGGATCGTGGGCGCGGGTCTGCTCGGGGTGGCTGCGGCCACCGCAATGGGGAACGCCGCCCTCCTGGGCCGGCCGGAGGCCGATCCCGGCATCACCACCGAGGTGGCACTCCTGCTGATGTACGGGGTCGGCGCCTGCACCGTGCTCGGCGATCGCGCGGTCGCCGTGGTGCTGGGCGGTACGATCGCCGTGCTGCTCCATTTCAAGGCCGAGCTCCACGGGCTCGTGGCGCGGCTCGGCGACCGCGACCTGCGGGCGATCATGCAGTTCGTCCTCCTCGCCCTCGTCGTGTTGCCGGTGCTGCCCGACGACACGTACGGGCCGTATGCCGTCTTCAACCCGCGCGAGATGTGGCTCATGGCCGTGCTCATCGTGGGACTGAGCCTCGGCGGATACATCGCGCTCAAGTTCATCGGCGAGAACGCTGGCATCGTCGCCGGGGGCCTGCTGGGCGGACTCATCTCCAGCACCGCGACCACGGTCAGCTGGTCACGCCGGACCCGGGACAACCCAGAGACGAGTCGGGCCGCGGCCCTCGTGATCTTGATTGCGTCGACGGTGGTGTACGGCCGCGTGCTCGTCGAGATCGGTGCCGTGGCGCCCCCGTTCCTGGCGGTGGCGGCGCCGCCCATCCTGACCCTGAGCGCCGCGATGGCCGCCGCCGTGGGCGTCCTGTGGCTCCGGACCCGTGGCGGGGGGCCCTCTCGCTCCGAGGGGCACCACCCGGCCGACCTGAAGACGGCGTTCACGTTTGCCGCCCTCTACCTCGTCGTGCTGCTGGCGGTGGCCTACGCGAAGGATCGGACCGGAACCCGCGGCCTCTACGTGATTGGCGCGGTCTCGGGGCTGACGGACGTGGACGCGATCACGCTGTCCGTGGCGCGCCTGACCGGATCGGGGCAGATCGATTCCGCGCAGGGGTGGCGCCTCATCGTGGTGGCGGTGCTCTCGAACCTGGCGTTCAAAGGGGTCATGGCCGCCCTGCTGGGGGACGGCCGCCTGCGGCGCTGGATCGCGCTGCTCTTCGGACTACAGGTCCTGGCCGGAGCGGCCGTGCTCGCGCTCTGGACTTCCTGAACCCCCTACTCGGTCCGATCCGGCTTACGGTCGGAGTCGCTGGCCGCGGGCTCGTCCGCCGGACCCGCCTCGTGGGGCTGCTCGCGGCGGATCCAGGAGAAGAGCGAGAACGAATGGCGCTCGGGTTCCGCGGGCGGTGGCGGTGTGTCGGAAGCCGGCGGCGCTGCCCCGGCCCGATGCTCCGTCTCGCCACGCTCCGACGCGCCGTCCTCCGAGGCCCCTGACCTGCGAGGCGCCTCCTCGCCGGCGCTCGAATCGTCGTCTCCCTCGTCGTGGTCGTCCATCTCCGAGCCTTCGTCGTGAGGCGCGCCGCTCCCGGCCGAGTCAACGAAGGCCCCGGCGGCGAGAGTGGAAGCGCTTCGCGGCCTTCGCCCACGGCCGCGCCGGCGACGTACGCCGCGCGCTCCGTTCGCATCGGCCGCTTCCGCCCCGTTGGACGCTCCGGCCGCTGCTGGAGCCGGCGCGCTCCCGACGGCGGCCTCGACCGGCCGAGGTCCCACGGCGGACAGAGGCGGGGGAGCCGGCTCGACCCTGGCCATCCCGGTCGCCGAGGCCGCCGTCCCCAGGTCCTCGACGATGTAACTACCCGACTTCTGGTCGCGGCGCAGGACCACGATCCCTCGTCGCTGGGCGTCCTCGAGGAGATGACTGAAGGTGCGGAAGCCGTAGTACGTTTCGTTGAAGGACGGCTTCTTCCGCTTCATGGTCTCCTTGACCATGGAGCCCCACAGGACCTCCTTGTTCTCGCGCTGGAGAGCGAGGATCGCGTCCACGAGGAGTGCGAAGCACTCCTGGACCTTCTCGGGGACGTTGGCGATGGCCGGCAGCGGCCGCTGCTGTCCCCGGACCAGGTCCTCGTAGAAGATGAACTCGTCGCAGTTCTCGATGAGCAGGTCAGACGTCGAGTTCTTGACCCCGAGGCCGATGACGTACTTGTTGTTCTCCTTGAGCTTCGAGACCAGGGGCGAGAAGTCGGAGTCCCCCGAGGCGACCACGAAGCAGTTGATGTGCTCCTTCTGGAAGGACATGTCCATCGCGTCGACGACCAGACGGATGTCGGCCGAGTTCTTGCCCCCGACCGACTTCTGCGGGACCTCGATCAGCTCGATGGCGGCTTCGTGGAAGCTCCGCTTGTAGTCGGAGTAGCGGCTCCAGTCGGCGTAGGCCTTCTTGACGAGCAGCTTCCCCTTGTCGAGCAGCCGCTCCAGCACGAGGTTCACGTCGAACTTGCGGTAGTGGGCGTCACGGACGCCGATGGCGATGTTCTCGAAGTCGATGAAGAGCGCGAGTCGTTGCTCGTCCTGTTGATTGGCTGTCAAGAAACCTCCTGAGGGGGTGTCGAGACCCCCATCCCGGACCCCTGGGGTCCCGAGCGGGGGCGCCCGGGGCAGACCCGGGGCCGTCGGGGATTGGCGGTTAGCGTATCACACTCGCCCCGCACCCGGACACTGCTTGACGGAACACCTATACCGTCCGGTACGTATAGCACCTTTGATGACCACGGCCGAGGTCCGAAGCCCTGATCGCATCCTGAACAAAGCATTGGACTTGTTCTCTAGGAAAGGCTATGACGCCACGTCCGTCCGCGAGATCTGCGAGGCCGCCGGGATCACCAAGCCCACGCTGTACCACTTCTACGGCAGCAAGGAAGGGGTCTACCGAGCCCTGGTCGACGGCTCCCTCGAGAACTTCCGTGAGGACCTGGCCCGACACCTCCAGGCCCCCGGGACCGTTCGCGACCGCCTCCGGCGCGTGGCTCGGGGCTATTTCGATCACGCGGGCTCCCAGCGCGAGCTGATGCGCTTCATCTTCAGCCTGATCCACAACCCGGCCGGCTCCGCGCCCGTAACCAACTTCCCGCGTTTCTACGAGGGGGTGGTCGGCCTCATCGCCCGGTCGGTCGAGGAGGGCGTCGCCGAGGGAGAGCTGGCCCCTGGTCCGATCGAGACCCGGATGCTGGTGTTCATGGGCGCCCTCGGCGAGGCGGTCTGCGGCTCACTGGTCGTCGGGCGCCCCGATCTGACGCCGCAGCTTGCCGACAACCTGGTCGACACGATCCTCGAGGGTTGGTCTCCACGATAGGGTTGGTCTCCACGATGACGATGACGAGATTCCGAGCCGCCGTCCTGAGCCTCATGGCCGCCATCGCCGCTTCGCCGGTCCCGCCCCTCGGAGCGGAGACGCTCTCGCGTGCCGCGGCCGTCGCCCGCGCACTGGAGGCGAACCCGGTCGTGCGCAAGAGCCAGGAGGACCTGGCCCGCTACGAAGGCATCATCACGGAGGCGCGCGCCGACGCCCTTCCGGAGGTCACGGTCAACGGTAGCTTCAACCGCTTCCGGGACCCGTCGCTCCTGAACAGCAGCAGCTTCGACTCCTTTCCCCCCGACTTCAAGGAAGCCTTGAAGCCGATTCCCGCGAACCTCTACGAAGGAACGGCGACGCTTCGGCAGACGCTCTTCAGCTTCAAGGTCGGGAAGGCCCTTCGGGCTGCGCGCTTCGGCCGCTCCTTCGGCCGCGAGGAGCTGCAGCGGGCCCGGCAGGAGGTGGCCCTCGCCGCCGTCCAGGCCTACAACGAGTACCTACTGAACATCGAGAAGGTCAAGGTGGCGGAGAAGGCCGTGCGCCAGAGGGAGCGGCAGCGCGAGATCGCCCGCAACCGGCGCGCCTCGGGGGTGGCTACGGACCTCGACGTGCTGCGCTTCGAGGTCTCCCTGGAGAACCAGCGCGCGGAGCTGTTTCGCGTCCAGGCGATGGCCGACCTGTCCCGCGGGCGGCTGAACGCGGTGATGGTGCGTCCCATCGACGACCCCATCACGCCGACCGACGCCCTCGAGTACCGTCCCGTCGAAATCTCGATCGAGGAGGCGGTGCGCGAGGCCTGGTCCAGCCGCCCCGAGGCCAAGGCGATCGCCCTCATCGAGAAGATACGCCACGAGCTCGTCGGCGTCGCCCAGGCGGAGGCGAGACCCAGCCTCGAGCTGAGCGCCGCCTACGGCTGGTCGGTCCGCCAGCCCTCCAACTTCCTCGAGAGGGACTTCACGAAATGGAACACCAGCGTCTTTCTCAAGGTCCCCGTCTTCGACGGCCTCCGTACGGCCGGGAAGGTGGCCCAGGCCAAGGCGGAGAAGAACAAGGTCACCCAGGACCGGATCGCCCTGGAAAACCAGATTCGCCTCGAGGCCAAGGACGCCGTCGACCGTTTGAACGTGGCCAGGCGGCTCATCGACGTGGCCGACCTGACCGTGACCCAGGCCCAGAAGGCCCTGGACATGACCGAGGCCAACTACCGCCTCGGCGCGGCCAGCTCCCTCGACGTCCTCGACGCGCAGGCCGCTCTCACCATCGCCGAGAGCAATCGGAACGACGCCCTCTACGTCCACGCCAACGCCCGGGCTTCCCTCCGCTACGTGATGGCCCGAGATCCCCTCGACCCGCCCCGGGACCAGGGCGACCGAAAGGACACAGGACTGACGCCATGAAGGACAGAACGCCGCTGCTCCTCGCTGCCCTCCTGCTCCTCGGCGGCCTCTCCGCCTGCGGCGGAGCGACGGGGTCGGCCGCCACCGCGAAGCCCCGGGGCCTGCCCGTGCGCACCGCCACCGTCGTCCGCCGCGACCTCGACGAGACGCTTGCCCTCACCGGGACGCTGCGGCCCCGGGCACAGGTGCCCGTCGTTGCCGAGGTCGCCGCCCGCCTCGTCCGTGTCGTGAAAGACGAGGGTGCGCGCGTGGCCCAGGGCGACGTCCTCGCGGTCCTCGACGAGACGGACTATCGTCTCTCCCACGACCGGGCCCTGGCCGCGCTGGCTCTGGCCGAGGCCAACAAGGCCCACGCCATGGCCGAGAAGGAGCGGGCCGAGAACCTGCTCAAGACCGGTGGCATCACCGACAAAGACCGGCTTTCGGCCGACGTGGCGCTCCAGGTGGCCGACGCCTCACTCGCTCAGGCGCGGGCCGAAGCGGCGATCGCCGCCCAGCAGCGCGCCCGCACGCAGGTCCGGGCCCCTTTCGGCGGCCGCGTGGCGAAGCGCTTCGTGGACGCCGGCGCGATGCTCGCGAGCGGGACGCCCATCTTCATCCTCGTGGACGATTCGGTCTTCGAGTTCCGAGCGACGGTGCCGTCGGCCGACTGGGCCAAGGCCAAGGTGGGCGCTTCCGTGGACGTGACCGTGGACGCGCTGCCGGGGGCCCAGGTCGCGGGGAAGGTCGCACGGATCGTCCCCCTCGTCGAGGAGCGGACGCGCTCCTTCGAGGTCGTGGTAGAGGTCCCAGGACGCAAGGACCTGGTCGGAGGCGTCTTCGCTCGCGCCGCGGTGCGCGTGGGGACCGTCAAGGACGCGCTCGTGGCTCCACCCCGGGCGCTCCGGCGCGACGGCGCGAACCCGGGACAGGCCGAGACCTTCGTCGTGGTGTCGGGCAAGGCCGAGAGGAAGACCGTGGCCCTCGGGATCGAGACACCCGACGCGGTCCAGCTGACGAGCGGGCTGGCGGCGGGCGACGTCGTGGTGGTCGACGCGCCCACGGCCCTGGCGTCGGGGGCGCCCGTCGATATCCAGGACGACCGCAAGTCAACGAACTGAGGTAGACCAAGCCGATGTTCCTGAGCAATCTCTCGATCAAGCAGCCGGTCTTCGCCACCATGATGATGGCGACCCTCGCGGTCCTCGGGATCACGTCCTACACCCAGCTCAACGTCGATCAGTTCCCGGACGTCGAGTTCCCCGTCGTCTCCGTGACCACCCAGTACCCCGGCGCGTCCCCGGAGACCGTCGAACGGGAGGTCACGAAGAAGATCGAGGAATCCATCAATACCGTCGAGGGAATCCGCCACGTGGAGTCCACGTCACAGGAGGGGGTCTCGAACATCGTGATCATCTTCCGCGTCGAGGTCTCGACCCAGGTCGCCTCCCAGGACATCCGCGGAAAGGTGGCGGCGATCCGCGGCGACCTCCCCCGACAGATCGAGGAGCCGATCGTCCAACGCATCGACCCCAACGCCCTGCCCATCATCTCCGTGGCCGTCAACGCTCCGGGTCTCTCTCCGCAATCCGCGACGACACTCACCGACAAGGTCATCAAGCGGCGCCTGGAGACCGTGGCGGGAGTCGGAGCCGTGAACCTGGTGGGGGAGTCGAAGCGCGAGATACAGGTCATCGTGGACCGGGGGAAGCTCGAGGCTTACCGCCTCTCCCTCGCCCAGGTCGTCGAAGCGCTCCAGCGGGAGAACGTCGACGCTCCGGCCGGAGCCGCCGACCGCGGGGCCACCGAGGCCCTCGTCCGTGTCGCGGCCCGCGGGCGGAGCGCCGACGACATCGCCGGCATCCCGGTCAGGCGGGTGGCGGGGACGACCATCCTCGTCCGCGACGTCGCCCAGGTGGTGGACGGCGTCGAGGAGCCGACGAACCTCGCCCTGCTCGACGAGCGCCCGGCCCTGGCCGTGGACATCCTCAAGCAGTCGGGAGCCAACACCGTGGCGGTGGCCGACGGCGTCAAGGCCATGGTGGAGAAGCTGGCCCACGAGCTTCCGCCGGGGGTCTCGCTCCAGGTCGTGCGCGACGACTCGACCTTCATCCGCGACTCGATCCACGACGTGAACACCACGATGATCCTCGGTGGCATCCTGACGGTCCTGATCGTCTTCGTCTTCCTGAACTCGTGGCGCTCCACGGTCATCACCGGCCTCACGCTGCCCATCTCCGTCATCGCCGCATTCTCGGTCATGCGGGCGTTCGGATTCACACTGAACATCATGACCCTGATGGGCCTGTCCCTCGCCATCGGGATGCTCATCGACGACGCGATCGTCGTGCGGGAGAACATCGTCCGGCACCTGCAACGGGGGAAGGGTCACTTCGAAGCCGCCCGCGACGGGACGGCGGAGATCGGACTCGCCGTCATGGCCACGACGTTCACGATCATCGCCGTCTTCATCCCCGTGGCCTTCATGGGTGGCATCGTCGGGCGGTTCTTCTACGAGTTCGGCATCACGGTGGCTGCCGCGGTCCTGGTGTCGCTCTTCGTGAGCTTCACCCTCGACCCGATGCTCTCTTCCCGCTGGGTGGACCCCGACGTCGAGCTGAACCGCCACGGCACGGGACTCGGGAAGCTCCTCCAACGCTTCAACCATTGGTTCGACGACCTCCACGTGCGCTACGAGAGGCTCCTCGCCTGGTGCCTCGACCACCGCCCCACGGTCCTCGGCATCGCCGCCTTTGCCTTCTTGGTCGGCCTTTTCATCCTCCCCTTCCTGGGCGGCGACTTCATGCCCGACTTCAACCGCGGCGAGTACCAGGTCGCCTTCAAGGCCACCCCGGGCACGACCCTCCGGGAGACCGGCGAACGCGCCCGGGAGGTGGTGCGGCACCTGAAGACGCTCCCCGAGGTCGAGTACACCTACACCACCATCGGCGAGGCGGGGTTCACCTATCGTCCGGTGACCGAGGGGACGACCTTCGTGAAGCTCAAGGAGGGGAGCCGTGGCAAGAGCTTCAGCCAGGTCCTTCGGGAGGCCCGCCACGTCATTACCGACGTGCCGGGACTCACCTTCGGCCTCTTCGAGGCGGGACCCTTCGGCCAAAAGCCCATCCAGATCAGCGTGCGAGGCGCCGACGTCGACGAGCTCGACCGGATCTCCCGCGAGCTGACCGGGGTCATGGGGAAGGTCCGTGGCGTCGCCGACGCCGAGACGAGCCTCGAGAAGTCGAAGCCGGAGCTCAAGGTCCGGGTGGACCGCCTCCGGGCCAACGACCTGGAGGTGAAGGTGGGCGCCGTCGGCACGACGCTCCGCGCCGCAGTCAACGGTGAAGTGGCCACGGTCATCGAGGACGAGGCGGGGGACAGCCACGACGTCCGGGTGCGTCTCCGTTCCGACCAGCGTCGCTACGCCGAAGACCTCCTGGAGCTGACCGTGCCCAGCGACCGCGACGACGCGAACCAGGACAAGATGCTCATCCCGATTCGGGAGGTGGCCCGGGCCGAGGCGGGGAGCGGCCCTTCGACGATCCGCCGCAAGGACTTGCAGCGGGAGGTCCGGGTTTCGGCCAACACCGACGGGCGCAGCCTCGACGAGGTGACGAAGGACATCGTCGCCGCCAGCAAGACGATCTCCGTCCCCCCGGGCTACGACATCGTCCACGGTGGGGACGCCGAGGAGCTCGCCGACATGTTCGCGAACATGTTCCGGGCCCTCTTTCTCGCCGTCGTCTTCATCTACCTGATCCTCGCGTCGCAGTTCGGTTCCTTCACCCACCCGCTGTCCATCATGCTGTCGCTCCCGCTCTCGCTGGTGGGCGTCGCCCTCGCCCTGCTGGTGACCCGGGACACCCTCAACATCATGAGCATGATCGGCCTCATCATGTTGATGGGACTGGTCACCAAGAACGCCATCCTCCTCGTGGACTTCGCCAACCAGGCGAGGGCGGGGGGACTCGGGCGGAAGGAGGCCCTGATCAAGGCGGGGACGACCCGTCTCCGGCCCATCATCATGACCACCCTCGCCATGATCTTCGGCATGCTCCCCCTCGCCTTCGCGATCGGGGCGGGGGCCGAGATGCGCGCGCCGATGGCCCGGGCCGTCATCGGCGGTCTGGTGACCTCGACGCTCCTGACCCTGGTCGTGGTTCCGGTGGTCTACACGTACCTCGACGGCCTTCGGCCGGAGGCCGTGAAGGAGTGGTTCAGCGTGTGGCGCCGACGCAGGGCCTCGGTCTCCTCGCCGGAGGCGGGCCCGCAGGAAGCGCCGCTCCCCGTTCCCGACTAGTGGATACCCGGTCCTGATCCATCCGCGATGACCGTGATAGTCTCGACGTCCGGCCGTCCCTTCGAGAGGTGATTCCATGCGCCGCACCCTCCCCGCCGCCGTCCTCGCGAGCCTTGTTGCCATGAACCTGAACGCCGACACGCCCGTCCTCCCCTTCAAGGCCACGGAGAAGCTGCTCCCGAACGGCCTCAAGGTCATCGTGGTGCCCACGGGATTCCCGAACCTCGTCTCGGTCCAGATCCCCGTGCAGACCGGATCCCGGAACGAGGTGGAGCCCGGGAAGTCGGGCTTCGCCCACTTCTTCGAGCACATGATGTTCCGCGGGACGAAAGCGTACCCACCCGAGAAATACGAGGGCGTCATGACGGCCGCCGGGGCGCGGACCAACGCCTACACCACCGACGACTACACGAACTACCACGCCACCTTCGCCAAGGAGGACCTCGAGACGATCCTCAGGATGGAGGCCGACCGCTTCCAGAACCTCTCTTACGCCGAGGAGGCCTTCAAGACCGAGTCCCGGGCCGTGCTCGGTGAGTACAACAAGAACAGCGCCGACCCGATCCGGCAGATCCTCGAGGTCCAGCGCGACAACGCGTACAGGAAGCACACCTACAAGCACACGACCATGGGCTTCCTCAAGGACATCGAGGACATGCCCAACCAGTTCGAGTATTCGAAGACCTTCTTCGACCGCTGGTACCGGCCCGAGTACACCACGGTCATCGTCGCCGGAGACGTGACCCCCGAGCACGTGATCCCCCTGGTGGAGAAGTACTGGAGCGCGTGGAAGCGGGGGAGCTACGCCGTCGACATTCCGCTGGAGCCACCGCCCTCGAGAGCGGTCTACGCCCACGTCCCCTGGAAGACCGAGACGCTGCCGTGGGTGACGGTGGCATTCCACGCGCCGGCTTTCTCCGAGCTCCAGAAGGACTACGCCGCCGTCGACATGCTCATGGACCTGACCTTCGGACCGACGTCGGACCTCTACCGGCGCCTCGTGGAGCAAGAGCAGAAGGTCGACCAGATCTTCCCCTACTACCCGGGGAACGCCGATGCGTGCCTCGCGACGGCCATGGCCCGCGTGAAGAAGCTCGAGGACGCCGTCTACGTGCGGGACGAGATCCTCCGGGCCTTCGCCGCCACCAGGACCACGCCGGTGGCGGCCCAGCGCCTTGCCGACGCCCAATCCAACGGGCGCTACGGGTTTCTCCGGGGCCTCGACAACACCGAGGGCATCGCGTCGACCCTCGCCCGCTTCGTGCGCTACCGCCGCTCCTACGACACGCTGAACAACCTCTTCCGCGTCTACGCGACGTTGACGCCGGCCGACCTTCTCGCCGCGGCCCAGAAGCACTTCACCGACGCCCGGCTCGTGACCACCACGCTGTCGAAGGAGCCCATGCCCACGGCCATGTCGGCCCTGCCGGCCCTCGCGTCGCTGGCGCCGTCCGCGTCGGCCGCCGACGGGCTGAAGGAGGTCGCACTCGAGTCGGTGCTGCCGCAGCTCGACGTCAAGCTGCTCTTCAGGGCGGGCTCGGCCCACGATCCGAAGGGGAAGGAAGGGCTGGCCGCCTTGTCCGCGGCCATGATCGCCGGGGCCGGATCCAAGGCTCTCCGGATCGACGAGATCAAGAAGGCCTTCTTCCCGATGGCGGGGAGCTTCGAAGCCCAGGTCGACCGGGAGATGACGACCTTCACCGGCGTGGTCCACAAGGACAACTGGCGAGCCTTCGTCGACGTCGCGTTGCCGATGCTCACCGACCCCGGTTTCCGGGAAGAGGATTTCTCGCGGCTGAAGGACGCCCAGCTCAACGCCCTCAAGGACGACCTCCGCTCCAACAACGAAGAGGAGCTGGGGAAGGAGCGCCTCCAGCAGGACGTCTTCGCGGGGACGCCCTACGGACACCCGGCCCTCGGGAGCGTGGCCGGGATCCAGGCCATCACCCTCGACGACGCGAAGGCCTTCGTCAAGTCGGCCTACAGCCTCGCGAATCTCACGCTGGGTCTGGCGGGGGACGTCCCCGACGAGCTGGTCCCCCGGCTGAAGACCGACCTTGCCAAGCTCCCTGCGGGGCCCGAGCTCGCGGCGCCTGACGGCATCGTCGGCCGGCGCCCGGAGGGACGCGAGGTCGAGATCGTGGAGAAGGAGACGCGCGCCACGGCCATCTCCTTCGGGTTCCCGATAGAGGTCACACGGTCTCACCCCGACTTCGTGGCCCTCTCGATCGCCCGCTCCTGGCTCGGCGAGCACCGCTCGTCGAAGTCCCACCTCTACGGGCGGATCCGTGAGGTTCGCGGGATGAACTACGGCGACTACGCCTACATCGAGGCCTTCCCACGGGGGATGTTCCAGTTCTTCCCCGACCCCAACATCGGCAGGCGCGCGCAGTTGTTCGAGGTGTGGCTGCGCCCCCTGCGGACGCCCGAGGAGGGGCACATGGCCCTCCGGATCGCGATCCACGAGCTCGACAAGCTCGTCGAGGACGGGCTCTCGGCGACGGACTTCGAGGCGACGCGGGACTACCTGATGAAGAACGTCTTCGTCATGACGGCCACTCAGGACCAGCAGCTCGGCTACACCCTCGACTCGCGGTGGTACGGCATTTCCGAGTTCACGTCCTTCATGCGAGAGCGCCTCCAGAAGCTGACCCGCGAGGAAGTCAACGCGGCCATCCGCAGGCACTTGTCGACCAAGGATCTGTTCATCGTCATCGTCACGAAAGATGCGAAGGGGCTCCGGGACCGCCTCGTGGCCGACGCGCCCTCGGTCATGAAGTACGACGGTACGAAGCCCCAGGAGCTGCTCGACGAGGACAAGGCCCTCGGCGTGATGAAGCTGGGCATCAAGCCGGAGCAGGTGCGGATCACGCCGGTCGACGACGTCTTCGCGCGGTAGTCGGCGTCGTTTGGCTTGCTCAGGGTGACGCGCGGGGTCAGGGCCCCGCGCGTCAGTTCGTGCGGGCGGCGAGGGGCAGGGGGACGGCCCGGGGGCTCGTCCAGACGGCGACCATCTCACGCTCGGTCCGCAGCAGGCTCTTCAGCGTGAGCTGGCCCAGGACCTGGTCGACCACGTCCTGGAGCTGGCGCAGGACCGGCCGGATCGAGCAGTCGGAGTCGTTCATGCAATGGGCGCCGAGGCCCGAGTGGCGCTCACAGAAGTCCGCGTCGAAGAAGCGGCTGCCCAGGGAACCGAGAACCTCCCCCACCGAGATGGCGTCGGCGGGGCGGGCCAGGGTGTAGCCGCCGGACTGGCCCCGGGTACTCGTGACGAAGCCGCTTCTGCGCAGGACGCGCATGAGCTTGGCCACGTTGGGGGCCGAGATCCCCTCGCGCTGCGACAGCTCGGCGATCGTGAGGCTTGCGTCCTCCCCCTGGCGCCCGAGCTGCAACAGGCACCGCAGACCGTATTCCTCCTGAGTGCTGAGCTTCACGCAATACCTCCGGACGTCACATCATCCCGAGCTGGAGACGGGCGGCGTCGGACATCATGGACTGGCTCCATTGGGGGTCGAAGACGATCTGGGCGTCGACCTCCTTGATCCCGGGAACGGCCAGCAGCTTCGCGACGACGTCCTGGCGGAGGAAGTCGCCCATGCCGCACCCGGGGGCCGTCAGTGTGAAGCGAACGGTCGCCTTGCTCGCGCCGTCTTCGGCGGGCGCCAGAGCGCACTCGTAGACGAGGCCGAGGTCGACGATGTTGACCGGAATCTCCGGGTCGTAGCACGTGCGGAGCTGGTCCCAGGCCAGGTCGAGCGTCGAGCGGTCGGCCAGGGTCTCGGCCACGGGCGGCGGGGGAGGCGGTTCCTCGCCGATGGCGTCGGCGTCCTTGCCTTCGATGCGGACCATGTACCCCTGCATCGTCATCGCCGTGAACGAGCCGCCCAGGGCCTGGACGAGGGTGAGGGGCGTGCCCGCGGGGATCGACCCCTTGGTTCCCGCCGGGATCTCGCTCACCTCGACGTCGCGGGAGAGCGTCACGTATTTTTGCATGGTCACTCCGCGCCCGTCTCCGTCGAGACCGGCGTCGCCTCGCCTCGGAGGGCCGCCTTGAAGGTGTGCCAGGGAAGGCTCGCGCACTTCACTCGCACGGGGAACTCCGACACACCCGAGAAGACCGCGAGCTTGCCCAGGTCGGGCCCTCCCGGTTTCACCGGCTCGCCCGTGACGAGGTCGTGGAAGCGCTCGAAGAGCGCCTCGGCCTCGGCCCTCGTCTTCCCCCTGAGGCTCTCGGTCATCATCGACGCCGACGCGGTGGAGATCGAGCATCCCCGGCCCACGAAGCTGACGTCCTTGACGACCTCCCCTTCGAGATGGAGGTAGACGGTCGCACGGTCGCCGCAGAGGGGGTTGAAGCCCTCGGCCTTGTGGTTGGCGCCGGGGATCTCACGGAGGTTCCGCGGCCGCTTTCCGTGGTCCAGGATCACCTCCTGATACAGCTCCCTCAAATCGTTCGTCACGCGAACATCTCCCGCACCCTGTGCAGGCCCCGGACGAGGGCGTCGATCTCGTCGCGGGTGTTGTAGAAGGCGAAGGAGGCGCGGGCGGTGGCGGGCACGCCGAAGCGTTCCATCACCGGCTGAGCGCAGTGGTGGCCCGTGCGGATCGCGATCCCTTCGTAGTCCAGGACCGTTCCGACGTCGTGGGGATGGACGCCGTCGAGGACGAAGGACAAGACGCCGGTCTTCTCCCGCGCGGTCCCGATGATGCGCAGTCCCGGCACTCTCGACAGCTTCTCCGTCCCGTAGGCCAGCAGCTGGTCCTCGTAGGCGTGGATGGCGTCGAGACCCAGGGTCGTCATGTAGTCGACGGCCGCGCCCAGGCCGATGGCGCCGGCGATGTGCGGCGTCCCCGCCTCGAACTTGTAGGGGATGTCGTTGTACACCGTCTTCTCGAAGGTGACGGACAGGATCATGTCGCCGCCTCCCTGGAAAGGCGGCATGGCCGAGAGGACTTCGGCCCGACCATAGAGGACGCCGATGCCCGACGGGCCGTAGGCCTTGTGGCCGGAGAAGGCGTAGAAGTCGCATCCCAGCGCCTGGACGTCCACCGGCAGGCGAGGGACCGCCTGGGCGCCGTCGACGAAGACCGGTACGCCCCGGGCGTGGGCGATCTCGACGATCCGCCGGATCGGCAGGATGGTGCCGAGGGCGTTCGAGACGTGGGCGACGGAGACGATTCGCGTGCGGTCGCCCAGGAGCTTCTCCAGCTCCGGCAGGACGACTTCGCCCGCGTCGTCGATGGGCGCCACGCGGAGCCTCGCCCCCTTCTCCTCGCAGAGCATCTGCCACGGCACGATATTGGAGTGGTGCTCGAGACCCGTGATCAGGACCTCGTCCCCGGCCCCCACGTGCTTCCGTCCGTAAGCCGCGGCCACCAGGTTCACGGCCTCGGTGGTGCCGCGGGTGAAGACGATCTCCTTGTGGGACGCCGCATTCAGGAGCTTCTGCACCTTGACGCGGGAGGCCTCGTAGAGGTCCGTCGCCCGCATGGAGAGTTGGTGGACGCCGCGGTGGACGTTGGCGTAGCACTCCTCGTAGACGCGCCTCTCGGCGTCGATCACGGCTCGGGGCTTCTGGGCCGACGCAGCGTTGTCGAGGTAGACGAGGGGCTTGTCGTGGACGGTGGTCGCCAGGATGGGGAAGTCCTGGCGCACCCGATCGACGTCGAAGGGCCTCTCTGTCGAGCGGCCCTTCTCATCGGCCCCCCTCTCCCGTGGGGAGACGGGGTTCGTGGTGAGGGTCATCGCAGGCCTCCCAAACGTGACTGGAGGTGCCGCTCCAGGCTCGCGCGGATCGCGTCGACCCGGATCCTCTGGACCAGATCGCTGGCGAAGGCGTAGGTGAGGAGATTGCGCGCCGCCGCCTCGCCGATGCCCCGTGAGCGGAGGTAGAACAGCGCCGCGGGATCGAGCTGGCCGGTCGTGGAGCCGTGCTTGCACTTCACGTCGTTGGCGAGGATCTCGAGAGCCGGGGTGCTGTTGACCAGGGCTTCCTTCGACAGCAGGAGGTTCTTGTTGGCCTGGTGCGCGTCGGTCTTCTGGGCGTCCTTCCGGACGAGCACCTTCCCATCGAAGACGCCCCGCGCCTTCCCGTCGAGGATCCCCTTGTAGAGCTCCCGGCTCGTTCCATGGGGTCTTGCGTGGTCGACCCGCGTGTGGGTGTCCATGTGCTGAGTCCCCGTGGCCATGAACAGGCCGTTCAAGGCGCACTCGGCGCCCTCGTCGTCGAAGACGACGTTCACGTCGTCTCGGACCAGCGAACCGCCGAGCGAGATGGCGTGGGACGAGAAACGGGCGTTCCGCCCCAGGGTCGTGGCCAGAGTCGCGACGTGGAAGGCCTGGAGGCCCTCGCGCTGCACTTTCGTGTGATCCAGCGCCGCGCCGTCCCCGACCACCACCTCCGTGACGGTGTTGGTGAGGTAGACCTGGCCATCGGGCCCTCCATAGCTCTCCACGACCTTCGCCTCGCTCCCACGGCCGGCCACGACCAGGACCCGCGGGTGCGAGACCGTCGGACTGCCTTCCGGGTTCGTGGACAGGAAGAGGAGGTGGATCGGCTCGGCCACGCGGTGCTCCGGCGCGACGAACACGCACGCACCGTCCTCGATGAAGGCGGCGTTCAGGTCGGCGAAGACGTTCTGGTCGTGGCCGCTGACGCGGGTCAGATGCCTCGGGAGGCCCTCCTCGTCGCCGTCCAGTGCCTCGCGCAGGCTCAGGACTCGAGCGCCGTCGGACAGGACCGTCGACAGCTCCGGAACGTGGCGACCGTTCACGAAGACGGCCTCGGTCCCGCGGTGCCCGGCGATTCGCAGCTCCGCGAGGGCGCGCTCGGCCGGTCCCCCGAGGGAGCCCTTCTCGCCCGGCCTGAAGGGCGTGCGGGCGATCGGCGAGACGCTGGTGTAACGCCAGGCTTCGTCGCGGGTGCTGGGAAACCCGCGCTCGGAGAAACGAGCCATGGCTGCGGTCCGGATCGGGCGCAGCCAGCCGGGGTCGGCCTCCGCACGGGTCGCGGCCAGGCGGTCGAAGCGGGTCCGGAAGACCTCCGTCTCCTCGGCGACGGGGCTCATGGCTGGGCCGGCGTCCCCGCCGGCTCCTTCTCGAGCCACGCGTAGCCCTTGGCCTCGAGCTCGAGGGCCATCTCCTTCCCTCCGGAGCGGACGACGCGGCCGTCGACGAGGACGTGGACGAAGTCGGGGATGATGTAGTTCAGCAGGCGCTGGTAGTGGGTCACGACGATCATGGCTCGCTCGCGGTTCCTGAGGTCGTTGACGCCGCTCGCCACGATCCGCAGGGCATCGATGTCGAGGCCGGAGTCGGTCTCGTCGAGGATCGCCAGGGTGGGATCCAGGATGGCCATCTGGAAGATCTCGTTCCGCTTTTTCTCGCCCCCCGAGAAGCCCTCGTTGACGGGGCGCTTCACGAGGGCCTCGTCGATCTCCACGATCTTGGCCTTCTCTTTCACGAGGGCCAGGAAATCGATGGCGTCCAGTTCCGGGAGACCGCGGTGCTTGCGGATCGCGTTCATCGCCGCTTTCAGGAAGTACACGTTGCTGACTCCCGGGATCTCCACGGGGTACTGAAACGCGAGGAAGACGCCCTCCCGGGCCCGCACTTCGGGGGACAGGGCCAGGAGGTCCTTCCCCTTGTACCGCACCTCGCCGGCCGTCACGGTGTAGCCGGGCCGGCCCGCCAGGACGTGGGCGAGCGTGCTCTTCCCCGAGCCGTTCGGCCCCATGATCGCGTGGACCTCTCCGGCGTTCACTGTGAGATCGATCCCTCGGAGGATCTCGTTCTCGCCGACCTTGGCGTGGAGATTGATGATCTCGAGCATGACCTTCCGTTTCCAGGGTGACGCCCCATCGGGGGCGAAACACGAACCAGGATCGATTATAGACAATCTATACTTCTAGGTCAACATTGTAAGCCTATGTAGAACAGTGTCTTGCGAGGGAAGGGTGCGGTCTCAGGCGCCGGCCGGCGCCGTGAGGACCGCCTTCTCGCAGAGCGCCTGGAGGCGGAGGCGCCGCGGGGCGGGGAGTCGCAGGACCGCGGCCTTCATCATGCGCCCCATCTCCCGGTCTTCCTGCGGCGAGGTGAGCCCTCCGTTCCTGACCCGGCCGAGATAGGAGGCGAGGCGGTTGCGGTCCTTGTCGGAGAGCGTCGCGTAGATCGCGCTCGTGAGCTGCCCGACCTCCCGCACTTCCGTGGGTGTCCATCCGGCCAGCGCCTGGGTCAGCGCCTCGATGCCGCGGCGGAAGGCCTGGTCGGGTTCCAGAACCTGGGCCTGGCTCCGCGCCATCAGCCGCTCGGCGGCGGGTGCGGTCAGGAGCGGCACTTCGCGCGTGACGAGCTCCACCGCGCGACGGATCCGCGCGTCGAGGTCGCCGCTCGTCGTGAACCCCCCGAGAAGCGCATCGATCTGGCGCCCGGCCCGCTCGCCGGCTTCTTCGGGAGCCCAGCAGGCCACGGCGAAGTAGACCCAGCCGTCCTTCCAGACGGTGGCGCGCTCACGGAAACGCGTCCCGTCGGCGCTCCATGCCGACGTCGTCTGCCGTCCGGCAAGCCCGCCCACTCTCGCTTCCGAGCGGGCCGAGGTCTCGAGGTTCGCCACGGCGCTGCGCCGTCTCTCGAGAAGCCGGTCGAGGTACTGGTCGAGTGACGCGATGCCGTCCGGCGCCGACTCGGCCGTCAGGAAGCCGACGGTGCCGGCGCGTCCTTCGGCGAAGGTCACGCGCGCCTCCGGCGGCGCTGGCAGGAGGTCGCTGTCCCTGCGGAGAACGAGCCAGCCCCGCGGAAGATCGAGGCGATAGCCCAGCGACTCGTCGGAGAAGCGGCGTTCTCCGGTCGAGGCCTCGCGGACCCGACGCTCGGCCGGTGTCTCCGCCAGGAACCGCTCGTAGGCGAAGTAGCCGGCTCCGGAAAGAGCCAGGGCGCCCAGGAGACCGAAGGTGAGCGATCGCCAGGGCAGGGCCGAGCCGAGGCGGGACCACACCGGCTCCGCTTCGCGACCGCCACGGGTCGCCTGCCGCGACGGGGCGGCGGCCGGCTTCGGACCGTCGCCCCGAGCGCTCGCCGCCTTGGCCCGCCCCGGCTTCGCGAAGGCTTGAGGCTCGAGGACCTGATCCAGGGTCGTCCAGCGCTTCGACCCGGGCCGGAGGACGCCGCTGCGCGCGTCGATGAAACCCTGGCGGTGCCAGTCTCGGACCGCCTGCAAGTCCATGGGCCCGATCTCGCTGCCGTCGGCGAGACGGATCTTGTAGCCCTTGGGCATGGCCTAGGCCCTCGACGCTGGTCGGGTTCCGGTGGTCTCGGCTCTCGGCCCGGCTTCCTCCCGGCCGCGCCCGTGTCTTACAGGATGACAACGAAGGTTGAGGCCCGCCAGTATACGACCGGGTCCGCGCGGCACCAAGCGGCGTGACGCGGGTGACTCTGGTTACCTGCGACTACCCGACGCTCCCCTCGAGGCTCACCCCGAGCAGCTTCTGGGCCTCCACGGCGAACTCCATGGGGAGCTCCTTGAAGACCTCCTTGCAGAAGCCGTTGACGATCATGTTGACTGCGTCCTCGGCCGCGATCCCGCGGGATTGGAAGTAGAAGAGCTGGTCCTCGCCGATCTTCGAGGTCGACGCCTCGTGCTCCATCTGGGCGGTGGAGTTCAGGACCTCGATGTAGGGGAAGGTGTGAGCCCCGCACTTGTCGCCCAGGAGCAGCGAGTCGCACTGGGAGTAGTTGCGCGCGCCGTCGGCCGCCTTGCCGATCCTCACCAGGCCACGGTAGGCGTTCTGGCCGTGCCCGGCCGAGATCCCCTTCGAGACGATGGTGCTCTTGGTGTTCTTTCCGACGTGGATCATCTTGGTGCCGGTGTCGGCCTGCTGGTAGTTGTTCGCGACCGCCACCGAATAGAACTCGCCCACCGAGTTGTCACCCAGGAGAATGCAGCTCGGGTACTTCCAGGTGATGGCCGAGCCCGTCTCGACCTGGGTCCAGGAGATCTTGGAGCTCGTGCCCAGGCACTTGCCGCGCTTGGTCACGAAGTTGTAGATCCCGCCCTTCCCGTCCTTGTCGCCCGGATACCAGTTCTGCACCGTCGAGTACTTGATCTGGGCGTCGTCGTGG
>Ga0210377_10000818_pt1 | contig 29520 bp, 26 predicted proteins | sample PLM4_65_b1redo_FD_155480 | JGI IMG/M metagenome (GOLD analysis project Ga0210377, IMG submission 155480) | Groundwater sediment microbial communities from an aquifer in East River, Colorado, USA - PLM4_65_b1 redo | ecosystem: Environmental > Terrestrial > Soil > Riparian zone | place: USA: East...
TTTACAAGGTATCAAAAAAACCATGGTTCGACAGTTTCCGCGAGACCCTTCCCCGTCCCGGCCTGGAAGGAACCGTGAAGAGAATCGGCTACACTGACCAGCGCTTCCGCGTGAAAACCGGCAGACTCGACGATGTGTTCGCGCTGGCCGGATACGGAGTCAACGCGGCAGGCCGCGAATTCTCCTTCGCGTTCATCGTCAACTCGAAAAACGGCAGGGTCTTCGACAAGTGGCACAGCAGGGGAGAACTTCTGCGCCTGCTGGCGGAAGGCGCGCCGCCGCCAACCGGTCTGCTCCAGCAATAGATTAAAATTAGGGTCTACCATGCAACGTTGCTAAGTTGAGTGGGCAATTAAGAGCGCTGCGACGCGATCCCGGATGACTTGATCGACTTTAAGAGGTAAAATGAACTGGCAGCTTTACATCATTCTCTGCGGAAGGTGCATGACCCCATGAATCGACAGAAACCGGATATCCATCTCAAGGAATGGCAGCGGCAGGAGGCTGTTGCGGAAGACATGCTGCCGGTCATCGGCCGTCTCTATCGCGAACACAACATCGTGCTGACCGTTTACGGCCGCTCATTGGTGCACTGCACGGTTATCGACCTGCTCAAGGCCCACCGCTTTGCCCGGCTCATCCTCGACGGCGAACTGACGGTGCTGGATACCCAGCCGGTGCTGGAGTCCATAGCAAAGCTGGACCTGGCGCCGGCCCGTATCGATCTGGGCAAGCTCACCGTTCGTTTTCGCGACTCGGACATGCCGGTGGACTCATTCCTGGCCCGGGAACTGGCCTCCATAAACACCGGCAGGACCCCGCTTCTGGTCGAACCGCAGGATATCGTTCTCTACGGTTTCGGCCGCATCGGGCGGCTTCTGGCCCGTATCCTGATCGAAAAGGCCGGCAGCGGCGAAAAACTGCGGCTCAGGGCCGCGGTCGTGCGCAAGGGGGGAAGCGACGATCTGGTCAAGCGCGCCAGCCTTCTGCGCCGCGATTCGATTCATGGCCCTTTCAACGGCATCATCACTATCGATGAGGAAGAGAACGCCATCCTCGCCAACGGCAACATGATCCGCATTATTTATTCCGACTCGCCCGAATCGGTCGACTACACCCGGTTCGGCATCAACAATGCCATTCTCATCGACAATACCGGCAAGTGGCGTGACCGCGACGGGTTGTCCCGTCATCTCAAGGCGCCCGGCATTGAGAAGGTCATCCTCACCGCGCCGGGAAAGGGGGACATCCCCAACATTGTGGCAGGGGTCAACAACGAGTTGATCACTCCACGGGAGCGAATCTTCTCCGCCGCCAGTTGCACCACCAATGCCATCGTGCCGGTAATGAAGGCCATCAACGACCGCTTCGGCATCGTGCACGGTCACATGGAGACCTGCCACTCCTACACCAACGACCAGAACCTGATCGATAACTACCACAAGGCCTCACGCCGCGGCCGCAGCGCCCCGCTGAATATGGTCATCGCCGAGACCGGGGCGGCCAAGGCGGCTGCCAAGGTCATTCCCGAACTGGCAGGAAAGCTTACCGGCAACGCCATCCGGGTACCGACCCACAACGTTTCGCTGGCCATTCTCAACCTGGAACTGGGCCAGGCGGTTACCGTCGAACAAATGAACAACTACCTGCGTGGTATTTCGCTGGACTCTCCGCTGCAGAACCAGATCGACTACACCAATTCGCCGGAGGTGGTCTCCAGCGATTTCGTCGGTTCACGCCATGCAGGAGTGGTGGACTCGCTGGCCACCATTGCCGAGGGGAACCGTTGCGTCCTCTATGTCTGGTACGACAACGAGTTCGGCTACAGCTGCCAGGTGGTCCGTTTGGTGCAGAAAATGGCCGGCTTGGAACTGCCGGTACTGCCGTGCTGATTCACGTCCAAGCACCTGGCCGATAACGTAAAGGGGCCGCATAGGGTCCGGGCCACGTTCGCAAACATGGAAAATTGTTGGAATGATATGCTGGAACTGAGACTTTTCACCGAAGATGACTGCGACCGGCTGATCGGATGGGTCCCCGATGCGCGATTTCTGCTGCTATGGGCGGGTCCGGGCTATTCGTGGCCCATTGACAGAAATCAGCTCCTGGCCACCCTCGAACGCACGCGCGGCTACAGACCTGCCTATTACATGTTCAAGGCCGTAGAGGGCGAATCCGGCGCTACAATCGGCCATATTGAACTGCAGCGCTTCGAGAGGCGTGCCGGGCATATCGGCCGGGTCCTTGTCGGCGACTCCGGATGCCGCGGCAAAGGCTACGGGAAACAACTGGTCTCCCTTATCGTCCGCTTTGCCTTCAATGATCTGGGATTTGACCTCCTGACCCTCAATGTCTACGAATTCAACGCCGCCGCCGTGGAGTGCTACCGGTGTCTCGGTTTTCGCCAGGTTGAGATAAGGGAAAGGGCAAGGCAGTTCGGTGATGAATTCTGGAACCTCCTCACCATGGAATTGCGAAGGGAAGAATGGGAGGAGAAGGAAGAGAGACTTGAAGATCCGAAATGAAAGGTTTCTTAGCCGGCAGAGACAAGAAAACCCGCGCAGGGCGGGCGTTCTCACTTCTCGATCTCAAGGCGACTGCTCGGATATTTAATGATCGCCGATATATTTCATCAGGTCTCCCACCACTTCCTGGGCCGCGTTCTCTATCTGCACCCCTTCGCGTGCCGAATGCCTGAATTTCCCCACCACCCTGTTTTTCGCGTCGCGCAAGATCACTTCCACGCCGACACCGGCCTGCATCTCGTGTCCGCCGACGAACGGTATCCATGCCTTGCCGCCACTGAAATTCTCGGCTTCGTAGATGCAAATGTCAGCGGTTAGGGTCCCTTTACCCCCTTTCGCTTCCATGTCGGCAAAGGTGTCCCGGAAGACGTTCTTTACCGTCTCCACCATTGATTTGCTGCGCATTGCGGACTTGTTCTCCACTTTACCTTCTTTGATTTTATATCCGGAAAGCTTTACAGCCGGATCGGTCCAGACCCACTTGATATCGTCGCCATCCACCATGTCCGAATAATCCGAAATACTGCATTTACGAAAGTCCTTGTCCGTGTAATCATTGTCGTCCACGAGTTTTTTCGGTGAAGAGAAGGCGACTGCGGGAATCATCAGAATCGCCAAAAAGAAGATGATGCTTCCTGAAGCCGCCTTAAGCCCTCCATCTATTTTCAAGCTGAACATTCCCATAACATTCTCCTTTCATTTAGTTAAAGGTTTTATCTCTTCCAAAGATTATGGCCATTATACTAGGTTGTCAAGTTCAGACTGATGGATTACTCAGTGGTAGAACGACACCCCGAGCAGGATCTTGCTGGAGTTGAGGGGCTCGTTGGGGGTAGCCGTTCCCGCGTTGGAGATGTGATGATAGCGGTATTCGGCCATGAGCGCCAGGTCCTTCCTCAAGAAATACTGGACGCCGGTCCCCCCCTGGTAGGAAAAGTCGAGCCGGGTTCCCATGGTGGGGAGCCCCAGGTCCACATAGAGCACACCCCCTCCCGCAAAGACGTATGGTACTATCTGTTCCGGCGCAGTGAATTTCCAGCTACCCAGAATATAACCGCCGGCCATGGAGCGGCCGCCATGGTCGAGGGCGAGATGATAGGGGAGTTCCAGCAGAAGCTCGTGGCGCCCCTGCCACCAGTGGCCTTCCCCCACCTCGTCGGAGAGGAAGTGGCCGTAACGGAGGATCATGTCGAAGGTCTCCACCTGGGTCCGGGTCTCCCCGAATCCCCGGTGGGTGATGCCGAAGCCGCTGAGGAAGGCGAATTCCCCTTTGGCTTGGCTGGCGGTCTGCCGGTCATCGGCGTTGAGTGTTAGCGGTAGAAGGAGTAGCGCTGCCAGAATGGCCCCGACCCGCAAACATTGCACCATCAATTTTTTTGGTATCATCGCCATTTCCCTCCAAGCGACTCGTCAGCAAGCGCCTTGTTGATCGACTGGCGGTATCCGTAGTTCATGGGGTAGAAGAAGTTGTAACGGGTGCCGTTCCCCCAGATCCTCTTGATGATGGACGGATAGGAGTAGCTCTCCTTGAATGCCCACCAGTAACCCTCCAACAGCCTATCCGGAGAGAGGAGCTTGGGCTGGTATACAACGTTGTGGGTGTTGTAGTTGTCCCAGTCGTGGTCGATGATCCGTCCATCGCGGAGCATCTGCTCGTAGAAGGTGGTGCCGGGATAGGGGGTGAGTATTGAATAGTATACCACATCGAGCTTCGCCTTGGCGGCAAACTCGACGGTCCGCTCAAAGACACCTTCGTCATCGGTGTCGAAGCCGAAGATGAAGGAGCCCTTGACCCCTATGCCGTGGTCATGCATCCTTTTTACGATGTCCATGTACTGCTGTGGCTTGTTCACCCCCTTGTTCATGGACTTGAGGGTCTCGGCGGAGAGTGACTCGAAGCCGATAACCATCCCCATGCAGCCGCTCTTCTTGCACAGAGCCAGCATCTCGTCGTCCTGCGCCATCTCAACCGAGGTCTGACCCAGCCAATCCAGCTTATGGGGGATGATCCTGGTCAGAAGCTCGCGGGCGTGGCGCTTGCTGCTGATGATATTGTCGTCGTTGAAGAAGACCAGGTTGTTCCAGGCAAAACGCCCCGGAAACGGCTTGAAACTCATGATCTCCCGCTCCACGTCGTCCACCGAGCGGTTGCGGAATTTGCCTCCAAAGGAGCTGGTGACCGCGCAGAACTCGCAGTTGAAGGGGCATCCCCTGGTGGTCTCGACAAAATGGACCGTCAGGTAACGCTTGTCCCGGTAGAGGTCCCAGTTCACCAGCGGACGGTTTTCCAGGAGCGGATAAGCGCCGTCGTGGCGATAGGTCTGCTTCATCTCTCCGCGGGCCAGGTCGGACAGAAGAGTGTCCCATAGGTCCTCCGCCTCGCCGATCACCACGCAGTCGCAGTGGGCAAGCGCCTCGTCGGGAAGCTTGGAGACATGCATACCTCCCATGACCACCGGAATGCCGCGACCCCGGAAATGGTCGGCTATGGCGTAGCCCCGCTTCACCACCGGTGTCATTGCGGTAATCCCGACCAGATCGGCCTCCTGATAAAGATCGAGATGCTCGACCTTTTCGTCGATGATTCGCACCTCCCAGTCGGAGGGGGTGAGTGCTGCTACCTTGAGAAGTCCCAGGTAGGGGAGGCGGAAGTAAAAGTCGCTCCCCATGAGTCCTTTTTTACCGAGGGGTGAGATGAGCAACAGACGTTTTCCCATCGTTTGTGATCTCCTTTTCATTCGAGGCCCATTCTGCCGTTACCACTTCTGCTTCATCTCGAAGCTGAGTATCTCCGGCAGGTGCCTCATAAATGTGGCCATGCTATGGGGAGATTTCCAGAGCATTTTAGCATAGCCCATGTGGATCCTCGTGCGCCGGTAAAAGCGGCTGATGAATTCGTTATAGAGCCCTTCCAGCTCCTCCATGGTCATGCCGTGGGGAACGAATACGAAATTCAGGCAGTTCATCGACGGCCAATCCTCGGTAAACTCGCCATGCTCCCGGATTGTCTTGAACAACGGCGCCCCGGGAAAGGGGGTGAACTTGGTGACGTTAATCTCATCCAACGGCAGCGACAGGGCATAATCCATGGTGCGGCGAATACTCTCCGCCGATTCGCCGGGCAGGCCGATCATGAACAGCCCCTTGCAGCGCAGGGCGGCATCCTTCACCATCCGAAGCTTTCTCCCAACCTCATCGAGACCGTAAAATTTGCGGTGCTTTTTCAAAAGCTCAGGGTCCCCCGACTCGATGCCGAAGTTCACCTGCCAGCAGCCGGATCGCTTAAGCAGTGAAACCAGCCCGCTGTCCACGTGCTCCAACCTGGCTATGCAGTTGTAAGTCACCGCTACCCGCTTCTGATCGAGGAGTTCGCAGAAGCGCTCCACACGACTCCGGTCGAAGGTGAAGAGGTCGTCGTAGAAAAAGACGTGCCTTATGCCGAAATCCCTGCTCAGGTAGGCTAGATGCTCAACTATGTATTCCGGCGAATTGAAGCGGAAGCCGCGGGAAAATACCGACCGGTCGCAGTAGCTGCACTGGTAGGGACAGCCGCGGCTGGAGATGATGCTCGTGTTGGGGTGGGAAGGATAGCTGAAGAGCGGCAGGTTATAGCCATGGGGGAAGCCCGGGAGTCGGTGATAGGCAGGAAAGGGGAGGGTATCCAGGTCGTCGATCAGGTCCCGGACTGATGAAAGTCGCCCTTGCCCGTTTTCGCGGAAAGCGATGCCCGGTATTCCGGCAGGATTGCTGAAACCGGCGTCGATCAGCTCGTAGAGGGAATTTTCCCCTTCGCCGATGACGAGAAAATCGATTGCAGGAAACTTGTCGAGCAGGGATGGGCCGATGGAACATGCATGGGCGCCGCCGAATATGATCGGTACTTGCTGCAGGCGCTCCTTGACGAGCTCTGCAATCCGGTACCCTTCGAGAAAAGATGATGTGGTGCAGGAAAAGCCGACAAGATCAGGCGCCTGCCTGACAATCTCCGCCACCAGTTCATCGTGGGGGAGCGGTCTTGCGTAACAGTCGATGAAGGCGGTTTCGATGTCCCGCTGTTCGAGGAAGGCGGCAATACTCATCATGCCGTGGGGGGGCATGATATTGAATATCGAACTGATATCCTTCATGTCGCCGAGCCAGTTGTTGCCGCGGGGATGAATGAATAGTACCTTCAAATCCGATCCTTGAGATTCGCGTTATTCAATATTTTACGGGCCTAATGCTAGACTGTTTGCATGAATAAATCAATTGGAAAACAGGGCCGCGGATTCAGGTCTGAATGAGTCCCATGAGCATTTTAGTTGCCATGATAATGATGAGGAGTGCAAATATATTCCTGAGATGCCGGAGCGGAAGAGTATGCGCAAGCCTGACCCCCATCGGGGCTGTAGAGGCGCTGGCCAGTGATATGCCGATTAGTGCCGGGAGGTAAACAAAGCCCAGCGACCAGGAAGGTAGGGTCTCGATAGCCAGGCCGTTGGCCGCATATCCGACAGCTCCTGCAAGGGCAATGGGGAAGCCGATTGCCGCGGAGGTGCCGATGGCAGAGCGCATGTCCAGATTGCACCAGATGAGAAAAGGGACCGACATGACGCCGCCACCGATCCCGACCAGGCTCGATATCCCGCCGATCAGGCTCCCCACGCCATGCATGCCGATACTTCCGGGCAATTGTCGAGAAGGTGCGGGCCGGATATTGAGGAAAATCTGCAATGCTACATAATAGAGAAAGAAAACGAAGAACCCCTTGAGAAAATTTGTGGAGAGCTGTGCCGCTACCCATGAACCGAGGAGTGTCCCGGTAATAATGCCGGGTGTAATGCGGCGGAACACCTCCCAATTGACCGCCCCCCTGAAGTGATGTGCGCGGAAGCTTGCAATCGAAGTAAAGATGATGCTTGCCAGGGAAGTGCCGAGAGCCAGATGGATGATGTGGTTGTCAGGCATATGCTGGGCAGTGAAGAGAAAGATGAGGACCGGCACTATGACGAGGCCGCCGCCGACACCGAGGAGGCCGGCGAGGACACCCGCAAAGGCGCCGAGCGCAATATACGATAGCAGGTAAGACATGATTATCATCTGCGTATTGCCGGGGGACAAGGAAAGTCAATGCCTGTTGCAGTCAGAAACTCCAAAGTTTCTGATCGATGTTGTGCCGTGGCGTCGGAATCATAAGAAAATACCGGGGCAGTCCTGTGTCTGAGTGAGAAGAGACAGTGTCAGAAAAAAAAGAAAAAGGAGCTACGCTCTGCCATTCATCATATTGCGAATGGAGAGTCAGTAGCTCCTCTTTTATTCCCGGGAAATTGCCGGTGGCCTGACTGTTACTTCCCTTTGGCCGCGGGTTTCTTGACAGCGGCGGCTTTCTTGGGCGCAGCTTTTTTAGGCGCAGCGGCTTTAGGGGCGGCAGCTTTTTTAGGCGCTGCTGCCTTTTTAGGTGCAGCGGCCTTCGGAGCGGCAGCTTTCTTAGCCGGAGCAGCCTTCGGAGCGGCAGCTTTGACCGGAGCGGCCTTTTTGGGCGCCGCTTTTTTTGCAGCGGCGGCCTTAGCCGGAGCAGCCTTGGGAGCAGCAGCTTTCGGAGCGGCAGCCTTGGCCGGAGCAGCCTTTTTCGGTGCCGCTTTCTTGGGAGCAGCAGCCTTGGGCGCAACGGTCTTAGCCGGAGCGGCCTTCTTCGGTGCAGCGGCCTTTACAGCTGGAGCAGCGGGCTTGGCTGCAGCGGTTTTTTTCGTGGCGGCTTTCTTCGGAGCAGATGCGGCTTTCGAAACTGTTACCTTCGGCTTGGGCATTGGTCTTGTCTCCTTAAAAGTTAATTATAGGAACTTAAGCACTTAAATATACATTTTTTTTGCTTCTGTCAACTATCTACTTTATTTTTTTGATAAAAATCTATTTCCATATACGATATAAATTATTCGATCCGCTCTAAACCTCTATAAACAGGGACTTCACGTAGGGAGGAGTATTTTTTGGCAGACAAATATTTTTCTTTCAAAAATACACGGATTCATGACATTGAAGTGACTGTGGATGTTTCAGAATATTATGTCACACCTGCCGAGGGAAGGTTTTTCTTTTTTCAGCGCAATCAAACCGTTTTTTATTGACCTGAGGGTGTTTCTTGTTTATAAATATTATAATTTATTTTAACTTTTTGGAGCAGGAGGTAAATTATGAGTTTCATGGAAGACATCAAGGCCAAAGCAAAAAGCAACCTGCAGACGATTGTACTTCCCGAGAGCTATGACGAAAGGATGCTCTTTGCCGCGGAAAAGGTCACGGCTCAGGGTCTTGCCAAGATCGTCATCCTCGGCAACCCCGCCAAGGTGAAGGCCGACGCGGCAGCCAAGAACGTGGATCTGACGGGTGTGGAAATCTTTGAACCCGCCTCGTGTCCCAAACTCGAAGCGTATGTGGATGCGCTCGTCGAACTCCGCAAGAAAAAAGGGCTGTCCCGCGAAGACGCTCATAAACTCCTTACCGCCCCGGATAACCTCTTTTTCGCAGGGATGATGGTAAAGCTGAAGGATGTGGACGGCTGCGTGGCAGGCGCCACCAGCACCACCGGCAGCGTGCTCAGGTCCTCAATCCAGACCATCGGCGCGGCCCCCGGCTTAAAGACCGTCTCTTCGTTTTTCGTCATGATCACCAAGAACCCGAACCTGGGCGAAAACGGCATCCTCTTCTACGCCGATTGCGGCGCCATCCCCAATCCTGACGCCCAGGGGCTCGCCGAAATCGCCATAGCCACCGGCCGCAACATCAAGACCCTGCTCGGCGCCGAACCGCGGGTTGCCATGCTCTCCTTCTCCACCAAGGGAAGCGCCTCCCATCCGGACGTGGACAAGGTCCTGCAGGCGTTGGCGATCGCCAAGGAGATCGACCCGAACATGCTGATAGACGGCGAACTGCAGGCCGACGCGGCCCTCATTCCCAGCATCGGCGAAAAGAAGGCGCCGGGGAGCCCTGTTGCCGGCAAGGCCAATGTTTTGATCTTCCCCGACCTCGACGCAGGCAACATCGCCTACAAGCTTACCGAGAGAATCGCTGGCGCCGAAGCCTACGGCCCGATCATCCAGGGGCTTGCCAGGCAGGTCAATGATCTCTCCAGGGGTTGCTCCGTGGAAGACGTCGTCAATGTAACGGCGATCACCGCGGTGCAGTGCCAGGCACAGGGCAAATAAATCGCTTGCAGTTAATGTAGCAACAAAAGAGCCGCGAGGATTCAGAATCCTCGCGGCTCTTTTGTTAGAGGGTGAAACAAAAAAAGGCCGGCAATTATATTGCCGGCCTTTTTATTACTAACTATTCTTTTTATCCATGACGGACGTAATCCGCACTTGAGAAATCGTATGCAAAGTTCATGTGATCGGTGTAGGAGCCATCAAGGATCCCGGCCACGTCCTCGGTGAATACCAACTCCTCATCGGTGGGAATGACGAATACCTTGATCGGTGATGCGTCGGTGGTGATGAGGGCCTCTTTCCCTTTGACCGCTGCCTTGTTTCTCTCCTTGTCGAGACAGATACCCATATGCTCGAGATTCTCAATGGCCATCTCCCTGATCTGCCATCCGCGCTCGCCGACGCCGGCGGTAAAGACGACCGCGTCGAGGCGGCCCAGGACCGCCATGTAGCTGCCGATGTACTTCTTCAGGCGATAGGCCTCGATCTTCAGGGCGAGCTGGCAGAGATGGTCCCCCTGCTCGGCGTGGGCGATCACGTCGCGGCGGTCCGTAAAGCGCTTGGTTATGCCGAGGATGCCGCTCTTCTTGTTGAGGACGCTGTCGACTTCCTTGGGTGAGAGATTCTCCTCAGCCATCATGAATCCGGGGATGGCCGGGTCTATGTCGCCGCAGCGGGTCCCCATGACCGCCCCTTCCAGCGGGGTGAGACCCATGCTGGTGTCGACGGAAATGCCGTTTTTGATGGCGGTGTGGGAAACGCCGTTGCCGATGTGCATGGTGATGATGTTGCATTCCTTGGCAGGCTTATTAAGCAGCACGGCGGCCCGCTTGGAGACGTAGAGGTGGGAGGTGCCGTGGAAGCCGTAGCGGCGGTAACCGTGCTTTTCGTACCACTCGTAGGGGATCGGATAGATGAACGCCTCTTCCGGCATGGTCTGATGGAAGGCAGTGTCAAAGATCGCGATGTGGGGTACGTTGGGAAGAACGGCCTGGGCGGCCTCGATCCCGGCGATGTTGGGGGGGTTGTGGAGAGGCGCCAGGTGCGCGACTTCCTTGACCGTGTTGAGCACGCTCTCATCGATCCTGACGGAGCAGGTGAACTTCTCGCCGCCATGCACCACCCTGTGACCGACCGCGGCAATCTGGTTGATGTCCTTGAGGACCCCGACCTCGGGGTCAAGAAGGGTTTTTGTCACCAGGTCAATGGCCACAGTATGGTTCGGGCAATCGAATTCCTTCTTGAATTTCTCTCTCCCGGGGACTTCGTGGACGATAAAGGATCCGCCGATGGTGACACGCTCCACCAGACCCTTGGCAATGACTTCCTTCTTCTCCCAGTCGAAAAGCTGGTACTTAACAGATGAACTACCACAGTTGATTGCCAGAATATCCATGCAAACACTCCTCCCGAAATTTATTTAAGTGAACAATGTCACTAGCTGCACTTATTCTTCTCTCAAAGAAAAATTTAAGTAATTTCTAATATTAAAATGAAACGGCGTTTATAATAACCCAGAGTCTAGGGCAATGCAAGACATTTTTCTAATTTTTTAATTGATCTAATATAACCTAATCCCGTGTGTCGCTGATGGTCAAATCCGGAGAGACAGCAGGGTTTATCCGTTCATCGGTGAATGAATAATCAACGTCCAATGCACCCGATGCAATAAGATAAGCGTAGGAGAGCCCGATCATATCCGCCACCCCTCCCATCGTGAGATTCATCCGGATGTATTCCCTGTTTATCGACTGAAGAAAGAGGATATAGTCGCCTCCCGCTTCGATAATCTCCTCCAGGCGCCGTCCGTCCCGCCTGATGCGGGCGAGCCCCAGAGTGCCGCAGCGGTGAAGGGTTGTGGTGTCCTCCACTCTCTGCATGAGACGCCCCATCATGGCGAATGATGCGGTCCTTTGGCAACCGTGGCGTTTCGACGCCACCAGATAAGCGGGGAGTGCTTCGTCGAAGAGTGCGGGGAGGCCGTTCATTGCTTCCCGGACAATCCCCCCGGCTCCGTAACGGTCCCTCGCCCGGCCGCCTTTTGAAGTGCTTTCCCGATGTTGTCCGAAAAACTCGCAGGCCAACGATTCTATAGAGTCGCGAAAGACGCGATTGTCGGAGGAGCGAGCGCGCCATTTCGCCACCAATAAAAGACCGGAGAGAAATACGTACCCTTTGTGTGTGTTGGTACCCAGGTCGGCAAGCATGGTCTTTTCGGTCCGCATCCCGATTGCCGCCTGATGTGCGAAATCTTCTCCGCTAACGAGGGAGTTCAACAGTTCGTCCATATATCCGGCGAGGTAATGGAGTGACTGTTCCATATGGGAGAGGGAGAGGTCCGGGTGGGAACCGCAGTCCGCAAGGTCCACAAGTCCGGGTTTCGGGGTGAGATAGAGCTCCATGGCCGCCCCCTTGACGAGGGCGTCCGCAAGGCGCTCAATCTCTGAAAAATGCGAGGAGTTCATCTCTTCTCTCTTTTAACTCACCTGCCCCGTGCCGCCTCACACGGATGCATTCCACGGCAGGTCGGCTGCATAGCAGGCAAGGGCGTGGCAACATCCCCAACGCGGCCCGGTCAACAGGGCGGCTGTTTCCGTCAAAGACATCGAGATCGACCAGCCGGGCAAAGGGGTGTGAGGTTTCCATGGCGATGCAACTCCGCTTTACTTCGGCAGCCTCCCTGTTGAGAAGAATGACTGCATAAGGCCCGAGAGGGTCGCTGCCTTGGGTCAGGTTTTCCATATCGGGATATTCGCAAAGCAGGGAGCGCAGCGCCCATGAAAAGAGCCGTCCGGCACCGGGCGGGTTCTTGTCCGGCCCCGGTATATTGAGAGAAAGAAAGAGCGTGGCCGGACAACCCCGTCCCAGGGATTCCTCCAACAACTCCTGCCGCCGGTCGCGGGCGGCGATGATCTCACTCCTTAACTTTGCGGATGACATCGATAATCGACCCATCGCGATACTCCACAAGCCCTACTACCTCGTCCTCGAACTCCAGGGGGCGAGGCTCTCCAGTCACCCGGCAGATCTCATCGCGCAGCTCCCGGATATCCTTAACCGGTGCCCGGCGCCTGGTCAGCTCCTCCTTCAAACCTGGATGGCGGTCATTGACAACGATCCCCCGCTCGGTGACGATGACATCGACCGTCTCTCCAGGAGTCGTAACCGTGGTCACCGCATCCCTGATGATGGGAAGGCGGCCGCGGATGGAGGGGGCGACGATAATGGCGAGCTTTGCCCCGGCAGCGGTGTCGCTGTGGCCGCCGGTGTTGTGGAGTAGATAGCCATTGGATTCGGTGTTGACGTTGACGTTGAAATCGGTGTCCACCTCGGTGGCGCCGAGGATCACGCAGTCGAGGCGGTTCACCACTGCCCCGGCATTGAAGGGGTTCGCATACATATCGGCGCTGATTTCAAGGTGGTCAGGGTTCCTGCCGATCGATTCCACGGCCCTCAAGTCGAAGCACTGGACATCGAAGAGGGTCTTGAAGAGCCCTTCCTCCAGCATCTCCACGAAGTAACCGGTGATCCCGCCGCAGCCGAAACTCCCCCTGATCTTTCCCTTGCGCATGAGTGTCCGGACCTGATCGGCCACGGCCAGCGATATCCCGCCGCTGCCGGTCTGGAACGAGAAACCGTCGGTGAGGCAGCCGGACGCCTCGATGACCATTGCCGCGTACTTGGCGATCAAGAGACCGATCGGGTCAGTGGTGATCCTGGTTGTGGTTGAGACGATCTTTGCCGGATCGCCCAGGGTCTCCACCTGAGCCACGTAATCGACAAGGGTTTGGGGAATGCTGATGGGCGTAGCAGGGTAGGGGACAAGATTGTCGGTTACCGCCACCACGCATCCGGCATGGAGCGCATCCACCATGGCATAGCCTAGGCTGCCGCAGGCGGAGGGGCCGAAGAAACCGTTCATGTTGCCGTATTCGTCGCAGCAGGGCGCTGCGATGAACGCGACATCCACCGGCACGTCGCCGGTGATGAGGGCGCGGGCCCTCCCCCCGTGGGAGCGTATGATCACCGGGCAATCGAGTTCGCCCTTTGAGATGAGTTCGCCGATGAGGCCGTTCACCCCGCATTCCAGGCCCGTGATGACTCCCTTGCGGATGTAGGGGATGAGTTCGGCGTGGACCGGGTGGATGGAACTGGAGGCGATCTTGATATCCCTGATCCCGAGGGAGTCGATCGTCCGCACCACCTGATTGAGGAGAAAGTCGCCGTTTCTCAGAGAGTGGTGGGTAGAGATGGTCATCCCGTCCTTAAGCCCTGCCGCGGTTATTGCATCATGGAGGTTAGCGAGCAGCTTGTTGCTCCCCGGATTCACCCTTCTCAGACCCCTTGTGGCCATGGCCCGGTCGGGGCGCAGGGACCAGGGGTCGCGGTAGGGGACCAGGCGCTTTCCGGCGAAGTTTTCGGGGATCAGGCGCCCCAGGCTATTCCGCACCATAGACCACCTCATCCTCGACAGCGCTATCCACCAGGCCATGGGCATGGGCGGTGCGCAGCACCCGCACGGCGCGCTTGACAACCGGCGCATCGATCATCCGTCCGCCCAGGGAGATAACGCCGGTCCCCATGAGCCGAGCCCGCTTGATGGCGTCGATTACCTGAAGCGCGTAGTCGATCTCTTCCTGTTTTGGGGCGAAGACCTCGTGGACCACGTCGATCTGCCTCGGGTTCACCAGTGACTTGCCGGTGTAGCCCAGCCTCTTGATCAGTTCGGTCTCCCGGCGCAATCCCTCCATATCGTTCACATCGGCGAAGATGGTGTCAATGGCCTGGATGCCTGCCGCCCTTGCGGCCCACAGCACCCGTGTGCGGGCGTTGAAGAGCTCTTCTCCCCCCTTTGTCCTCTCGATCTCCATGCTGGCCGTATAGTCCTCGGCGCCGAAGGCGAGGGCGAAGACCCGTTTAGAGGTGCTTGCAATGCCGGTGGCGTTGAGGATCCCCCTGGCGCTCTCGATGGATGGAAGGATGCGAAAACGGCCGATATCCAGTTCCAGTTCCTCTTCGAACTCCGTGAGGAGGGTATCGAGCCGTTCGACTATCTCGGGGGTATCCGCCTTGGGGAGACGTACACCGTCTGGGAGCGCCGGCAACACCACCCTGAGATCATCGAGGCCCCACTTGCTGTCAAGTGGATTGATCCGCACCAGCACTTCCTTGTTGCGCTCCGTATAATTTTCCAGGAATCGCTTCACCAGTATGCGGGCGGCATCCTTTTCACTCAGGGGGACCGCGTCCTCCAAGTCGATGATAACCCCGTCGCAGTGGAAGAGCGGGATGTTCTGCAGCATGGACGGCATGTTGCCGGGCACATAGAGCAACGACCGGCGCAGTTGATAGTCTGCCATGAGCTCACTCCTCGCTGATGTAGATGGTAGGTATCCCACCTATCTTCGAGACGTGCCGCGCCACACCCTCCACCAGCAGCTCGGTCAGCACGATCTCGCAGGTGGCGAACACCTCCGCATTGTACAGATGCCCCCCCACCACTTCGCCGGACGATTTCGCCGCCATGATATGGAGGTGAAAGTCGAGGAGCGTCTCTTCGCCGGGGACAATGTTCCCCGTCAGCCCGAGAAGTTCCAGGGGCCCCTCGAATTCATGGATATTGACGCGGGGAGCGGTTATCGGAAGCTTGGCGCCGGTCTTGATGCCGCGCAGACGGACGTTTTTCACTGAACCGACCGCGGAAACAATCACCGCGTTGCGCAGATCCGCCAGGTGGGCGAACTGGAGGAGGCGCATGGTAAGGCTCTCTCCGGGGGTGATCTTGATGATGAAGCGTCTGCCGTGGTCGCATTCCTTGTACCAGAGCCCTTCCATCACTCCTCCCCGGCGCGCTTGAGGGCTGCCTCAAGCCGCGCCTCGATGGCGTAGTCGAGGGCTCCCCGGTCGGCGACGCGGATCTTTCCCGTTGTCACTCCGTGGGCGATCAGGACCGCGTCGATCTTTGCCCGGATCAGGTGTTCGAACTGCTTCTTCACGGTGGATTCGATCTCCACCTTCATCTCGTCCGCAGGTTCGACGAAGACCATTAGGTCGCTCGACTGCATTGTGCCTGCCTGTGCTTTCTTTATTATCTTCATTCAATGCCTTCCCATGCCTTCCCGCAGCTTTCCCAGGATCGGAGCGGCTGCGGAGGAGTTCAGATAAGCCAGGGTCGATGCGGGAACATACTTTCCCAGGGGAGAAAAATCATTGGCCTTCAGCAACTCCCGGACTCGCGAGGCGCTGATTGCGCCGTCCGTGGTCTCTTTCCGCTTTACCTCAACGGCATCGATCCCATAGAGCGGCAGGAGCCGCTTCATCGCCTCGTTGTAGCCGCAGGTAGTTACGCAGAATGGTTCGGTTCCGAAAAAGCGCCTGGTAATACCGAAGAATGGCGCAATCCTGGAGGCGAACAGGGACAGGTCCAGCTCCATATGTATCCGGGCAATAGGGTCGGTGCCCTTCAGAAAGTATGTGGGAAAGGTGACGCTGCTTATTGCATAGGATGAAGTGTCGAGGATAAAAACATTGGGGAGATCCCTCACCCCTTCTTCGACAAGACGGAACCGGACGTCGAAAGGAAAAACGGAGCGATCTTCCCGCACCACGAAGATGTAGAGATTGTCCAGCTGACGGCCGGCGGTTTCGACCAGATGGCGGTGACCGAGGGTGAACGGGTTGCAGTTCATTACCACGGCGCCGTTCAACCCATCCCTGACAATCGATAGATGGGATGAGAGCCATCGTTCCAGCCCCCCGCCAAACTCCAGGAGCGCTACCCGCTCATGGCTGGCCAGGAGGGAAAAATTGAGCGCCTCAAAGGGAACGGCGTACTCCGGCTTTGTGAATACAAAAAGTGAATCGAAGCCGGCGCTGAACCCTCGATTGATCAGGCAGGTGGTCAGCTCTTCCAGAAGAGTTCCGCCCTGGCGGGACGGCTCGACTGCCAACATCTTCAGGATGTTGCCCGCGCGGGCTCCGACCGCAACGATTTCACCCCCCTCATGGATGCCGACAAGGTCGTCATACCCATCTTCGAATGAGAGGCCGCTTCGCTCTATAAAATCCCGCGCCTCGCTCACGTCGCCGGCGCAGGACAGTTCAGTAACCATTTCTCAATTCTAGCATAGCGTAAATGCAAGCACAAATGTTTATACCGGAAGGTTTACATGAAAGAATTTAAATTTAATTAAGATTGCAAAAATTGTGTTTCCTGATAAAATAATCCGCAATTGAATTTCGATATTCCAGATCAAAGGAGAACGCCATGCCAAAGTATGTCATCGAAAGGGAAATCCCCGGAGCAGGTAACATCGGGCCGCAGGATTTGCAGGCTATTTCTCAGAAATCCTGCAGTGTCCTGAAGGAACTGGGCCCGCAGATCCAATGGGTTCAGAGCTACGTTACCGAAGACAAGATTTATTGCGTCTACATCGCGCCCAACAAGGAAATGGTACTGGAACACGCAAAAAAAGGGGGCTTCCCGGCCAACAGCGTCTCCGAAGTAAAAAGAATGATCGATCCGACAACTGCTGAATAGGGCTGAAACCAGTTGGCTACTGGTTATTTATAAACAGCGACTTCTTGAGAGAAGGAATAGGGCCTGCCTTGTGGTGGCAGGCCCTTTTTCTTTGCGCGGCTTCGCAAAAAGTCCACCTGCGGCGTTACGCTCAACCTTCGTTACTGCGGCGTACCTGTCGTACGCCTCATTCCTCAGGTTTCGCAAGCCTTGCATCCGGAGCTTTTTGCTTTGCCTAAAGTTAAAATTACCGGTTGACCTTCAACTTCTTTTTCTGCTTGAGTGACTTTTTCAGGCGCCTTTCCGCAAGGGCGATCATCATCTGATGACTGCCGTCAACTTTTCCTTCGTCTGTTGGGATGCGCTGGATATACGTGCCGTCCGGTTTCATATCCCACGCCGAGCGTTGGTCGGCCGCGTAAGTGTCGAAGATCATCCGCAGCTCTCCGGCCAGGTCCGGGGATTCTACGGGACAGAGGATCTCCACGCGGGCCTCCAGGTTGCGCTTCATGGTGTCGGCTGAAGAGATGAAATACTCCCCGGCGCCGTTGTTGCGGAAATAGTAGATGCGGGCATGCTCCAGGAATCTGCCGACCGTGCTAATTACGCGGATATTCTCCGACAGTCCTGGAATCCCCGGTCTCAGCCTGCATGTATCGCGCACAAACAGATCGACATGCACACCTGCCATGGAGGCGCGGTACAATGCCTTCACGATATCTCCATCCTCCAGGGCGTTCATCTTGAACTGAATGACCCCCCCGCCTTTTTCGCCATGCAGTGCGATTTCCCTGTCGATCCTTGAGAGGAGCGCCGACTTTAAAAGTTTCGGCGCCGGCGCCAGCTTGCGGTAGCTCCGCTTGGTCGTGAAGCCCGTGGTCAGGTAATTAAAGAGCTCTGTCGCGTCCTGGCCTATGGTCGGATCGCAGGTGAGCATACCGACGTCACTGTAAATACGGGCCGTCTCGGCATGGTAGTTGCCGGTGCCAATGTGGACGTAGCGCCGCAGACCGTCGTAATCCTGGCGCACGACCAGGATCACCTTGCAGTGGGTCTTGAGCCCAACCACTCCATAGGTGACATGGATACCTGCCTCTTCCATCAATTCCGCCAGACGGATATTGGTCGCCTCATCGAATCGCGCCTTGAGCTCCACCACGACCGCCACCTGTTTACCGTTCTGCGCCGCCTTGAGAAGGGCGTCAATGATGCGGCTCTGACTGGAGGTGCGGTAGAGGGTCATCTTGATGCAGCGCACCTTGGGATCGATGGCCGCCTCCCTCAGGAACCGCTCCACCGATGTGGAAAAGGACTCGTAGGGATGCTGGAGCAGGATCGCCCCCGCATCACGGATGATGTGGAAGATATTGTACGATGACTGCAACCGGGGGTTGTCGATGGGGTGATGGGAAGGATCGTGAAGGCGCGGAAAGTCGAGACCCGCAATCTCGAACAGATCGCGCATGGCAAGCATTCCCGGCTCTTCGAAAACGTCGTTCTCCTCATCCAGTTCCAGTTCCGCCGCAAGCCTGCCGCGGTGGAGCGGGTCCATCCCCTGGCCGATTTCCAGACGGACGATGGGAGCGAACTTGCGCTCCTTAAGCTCTGATTCGATCATGGCCATCAAGTCGTCCGCCTCTTCCTCGTCCTTTTCGGTGTTGGCGTTTCGTGTGACCCTGAATATCTCGCATGACACGATCTCCATGCCCGGAAAGAGGAGGTCGAGGTTGTTCGTCATCACGTCCGCCAGGGGGATAAAGTGGTCCCCCTTCCCTACCTGGATGAAACGGGGTGTGCCCGAGCCTACCGGCACCTTGACACGGGCAAGGGAAACCTCGCGGAATTTGGGATAACGCAGGGTCACCAGTAGATTCAACGATAGATTGGATATGAACGGGAAGGGGTGGGCCGGGTCAATGGATTGTGGAGTCAAAAGGGGAAAGATGTTGTTATAGTAATGTTCGCGGAGCTGGCTTTTCTCCTTTACGGTGAGGGAGTCATACTGCTCTATGACGATCCCCTTTTGTTCCAGAAGTTTCCGCACCTCGATGAAGGCCTCCATCTTGCGGTCATTGATCTCTCTTATTGCGGCGTGGCACTCCTGCACCTGCTGGCGCGGCGTGCGGCCGTCAAGGGTCAGTTCGCGCACACCCGCGCCGATCTGCTGCTTGAGGCCGCCGATGCGCTTCATGAAGAATTCGTCCAGGTTGTTGCTGACTATTGCGATGAACTTGAGTCGCTCAAGTAGTGGAGTCCGTTCGTCTTCGGCCTCGTGCAGTACGCGGCGGTTGAAATCAAGCCAGGTCAGCTCCCGGTTGAGGTACCACTGGCTGTCGCTGAGATCGAAAAGCTCGTCGGGTTTTTGCGCTTCAGCCCTTTTATTTTTCACTGAGCTTTTATCCTTGCCGGGCTTCGACTTGACGCTCTTGGTCTTGACATCCTTTGCATTTGCCCCCTTCAGCCCGGCAATTTTCAGGACACCGGTTGAGGCCGCTGCTTCAGGGATTTTCTCTCGACTCTCTTTCGGCGGTTCCGCATTTAATTTGACAATTTTCAGATTATTCACGGGAATTCTCCATTGTTGGTAATCCAGGTGTTGAGGCTGAAGCCTGAAGGTCTAAAACCGCTTCGCAATGCTCGAATCAGGTCATACTGTCTCTAACATCTTTTGCCTTCACCCTTCACTCTTCAGCGTTGGCGGACTATCCAGCATCGCCCGCACTTTCCTTATCAGATCCAATGGATGAAAAGGCTTGATAAGCACATCTTCACTGCTATCGATAAAGCCTCTGTTATGGAGCAGGTGCGGGCTGTAGCCGCTGATAAAGAGGACCTTGACTTCGGGCCGATGTTTTCTGATCTCTTCATATGCTTCCCTGCCGCTCATCTTCGGCATAACCATATCCATGATGATTATATCGACCTTTTCAAGGTTTGCCTTGAATTTATCTACTGCATCCAACCCGTCGCAGGCAGGAATCACCTTATAGCCGAATTCCCCCAGGACCGACTCTGCAAGTTCCAGGATTGAACTGTCATCTTCAGCCACCAGAATGGTTTCACTCCCCATGGCAGGGAAATCGAGGACATTTTCAACAACAGCGTCGCTGATCTCTTCACTTACCTGGGGCAGATATATTCTGAAGGTAGTCCCGCTGCCCGGTTCACTGTAGACATTTATAAAGCCGTTGTGCTGCTTGACTACCCCGTATACAATTGCAAGGCCAAGGCCGGTCCCCTTTCCCACCTCTTTGGTGGTGAAAAAAGGCTCAAAGATCCTTTTTGCCGTATCCGTATCCATCCCCTGGCCGGTGTCCGACACGGAAATCACGGCATATTTCCCAGGGGCGCCGTAGCCGTGGGCATGAGCGAAGTTCGCGTCGAGTTCACGGACTTCCGTCTCGATTGTCAACAGTCCGCCGTCCGGCATGGCGTCCCTTGCGTTGGCCGCAAGGTTCATCAGCACCTGCTCGATCTGGCCGCTGTCGGCAAGAATCCTAAGAGGCTTTCCGGTTAAAACCGTCTTGAAATGGATATCTTCGCCGATGATCCTGGTGAGCAATTTGCCGATATTCATGATAATATCGTTGAGGTTGACCGGCTTGGGGGCCATGAGCTGCTTCCGACTGAAGGCGAGAAGGCTCCTGGTGAGATTCGCCGCCCTCTCCGCCGCCTCGTAAATATGATCGATCTGCGGCCTGATTGGCTCATCCTTGCCCACTTTCATCTGCAGAACGCTGCAATATCCGTATATGGCCGTCAGGATATTATTGAAGTCATGGGCGATTCCGCCGGCAAGCTGTCCGATCGCCTCCATCTTCTGGGACTGGCGGAGCTGTTCCTCAAGATGTTTTCGCTCCGTAATGTCCTGATTCATCCCGATCATACGGACCGCCTTGCCGTCATCGTCCCTGATAACCAGGGCATTGGTCTTTAAGTGCTTCACCGTCCCGTCCGGATGCACAATCCTGAACTCGAAATCATATTCCTTCTCTCCGATCAGGGCCGCCCTTGTCTCTTCAAGAGCCATTGCCAGGTCATCCGGATGCATGCACTTTTCCCATGCTTCACGGCTCATCCGGAATGTGCTACGTGAAACCCCGTAGAGTTCGAACATACGTTCATTCCAGATTAACTGGTCGGTAGTTATATCCCAGTCCCAGATTCCCAGATGCCCCGCTGCCGTTGCGAGCCGGAGGCGTTGGGTAATTTCCGCCAACTCCTCGACGGCGCGCTTATGCTCGGTTATGTCTCGGGAAATCCCGAACAGGCCGGTGACTTTCCCGCTTTCGTCGTAGATCGGTCCCTTGGTTGCCAGAAAGGTCCGGTAAGTGCCGTCGGCCGCAGTCAGGTAATCCTCATATGTCATCACGCGGCCGGCATCCATGACACGCCTGTCGCCTGCCATGATAGCCCCGGCCTCCTCCGGCGAGAAAAGATGGGTGTCGTCATGTCCTATCACCTCGGAGGCGGTTTTTCCGACCACTTCCGCAGCCGCGGTATTGAAAAGGAGATAGCGCCCCTGCGGGTCTTTCACGAATATGGCGTCGGTGGTACCTTCGAGCAGGGCGTTCATGAGATTCCTGCTTTCAAGGATATCCCGCTCCATCTCTCTTGTTTTTGATATATAGCGGGCAATGAGCTGATACAGAATAACCGAGGTGACGACAATGAAAAGGAAGCCCTTGAAGACGGAAATGCGGACAAGTATCGATCTGTCTTGCACGAGCAGGCCGAGGGCGGTGTCCGAGAAGTATATCCAGAGAGCGGCAAACAGCCCGTAGATGGCTATGATACGCAGCGCCGCAAGGCGGCCTGTCCGGTCAAGGTGATTATTCATGACGCCTGTCCAGCATTGCCCTTACTCTCCTTGCCAGTTCCAGCGGCCGGACCGGTTTTATCATCACCTCTTCACCGGTCTCCAGGACCCCCTTGTTCTGGAGGAGGTCCGGGCTGTAGCCGCTTATGAAAAGGACCTTCACGGAGGGTTTGAGCCTCCGGATATCCTGATACGCCTCTCTGCCGCTTTTCTTAGGCATGATCAAGTCCATGATTATTATATCGACCTTATCACTGTTGGCCTTGAATTTTTCTATTGCATCCATCCCGTCGTGAGCCAGGATCACCTCATAACCGAATTTCCCAAGGATCATCTCCGACAGCTCGCGAATGGACGGATCGTCTTCCGCAACCAGGATCGTTTCACTTCCCATGAGGAGATGTTCAGAGATTTCTTCCTTGTATTCATCATCTATCTTTTCTCCGCTGAACTGCGGGAGATAAATTCTGAAGGTGGTCCCGGTGCCCGGTTCGCTGTAGACATTTATAAAGCCGTTGTGCTGCTTGATGACCCCGTAAACAATGGCCAGGCCCAGACCGGTACCCTTTCCCACCTCTTTGGTGGTGAAGAACGGCTCAAAGATTTTTTTTGTCGTTTCAGCATCCATCCCTTTGCCGGTGTCGGACACGGAAATGACCGCGTATTCCCCCGGGACGCCGAAGCCATGGGCATGAACGAAGCTCTGGTCAAGTTCGTGCAGTTCAGTCTCGATGGACAGCAGGCCTCCCTCCGGCATGGCGTCCCTGGCGTTGGTCGCCAGGTTCATCAGCACCTGCTCTATCTGGCCACCGTCAGCGAAAATAGTGAGAGGATTCAGCTTCATCGTTGTTTGCAGCTGGATATCCTCGCCGATGACCCTGGATAGCAGATTCTCCACATTCTTGACAATGTCGTTCAGGTTGACCGGCCTGGGGGCCATTATCTGTTTCCGGCTGAAGGCAAGGAGGCTCCGGGTCAGATTCGCGGCCCTCTCCGCAGCAGCAAAGATATGGTCGATGTCCGATCTGAAACGGGAATCCGTCCCCACTTTCATCTGAAGCGCGCTGCAATAGCCGTATATGACCATGAGGATATTGTTGAGGTCGTGGGCCACCCCTCCGGCAAGCTGGCCGACCGCCTCCATCTTCTGGGAGTGACGGAGCTGTCCCTCAAGATGTTTAAGCTCTGTGATGTCCTGCAAAGAGGCGACGACATAGTCGATGGAGCGGTCCGGACGACGGACGCCGCGGACGGTAAGTATTGTGTGCACGATCCCGCCGTCCTTTCGGACGAAGCGATTTTCAAGGGTGTAACCGTCCTGTGCCCCCGACAGCAGGCGCTCGAACTGCTCCAGGTTGGCGGGGATGTCTTCCGGATAGGTCAATTTCTCCCAGGTCGTGGCGAGCAGCTCTTCCTCGCTATAGCCGAGCATAGAGCAGAGCGCTTCATTGACCCTCACCCACCCCTTTTCGGGTGAGGTCTCGGCCAGACCGATCAGGCCCAGCTCGAAATAGCTGCGGAAACGGACCTCCGCCGCGCGCATTATCTCTTCGGTTCGCTTCCGTTCCTGAAGCAGGTTCCATTCCCTGAGCGCCCGATCCACGGTGCGCGGCATCTCGACAAACGTCTCAGCGGACTTGACGATATAGTCGAGGGCGCCCGCCTTTATTGCCTCAACGGCCACGTGCTCGTTGCCGTAACTGGTCATCAGCAGCACAGGGAAAAGTCCGGACTCCGGCGGGTAGGTCAGGGCATCCACTGCTCGCCCGTCAGGGAGGTTCAGGTCCATCACGGCGATATCCGGGGGACTCTCGGCGGTTATGCGACGAAACTCGGACAGGGTCCCGGCAACGGTGATAGTAACATGCTTCCCCGCATTTTCAAACGCCCTGCGGATCGCGGCGGCATGGGCCGCTTCATCTTCCACCAGCAGGATTGACTTTGAATTTTCATTCATGTCAGGTCTCCTTTCTGGTAAATCGCCGATTTGAGCTTTTCTGGCAATTGAACGGTGGATGGTGCATCGGTTCCGTCCTCTCAGTAGGGGTTCTGGTTCCAGGCGAGCCAGTAGTAGCCGAGGCTCTCCATGAGGGATACGAACTGGGGGAAATCCACCGGCTTGACAAGGTAGCTGTTGGCGTGCCTGTCATAGGCCTTGACCACATCGTACTCCGCGGACGAGGTCGTCAGGATGACCACGGGAATCCGGCAGAGGTCAGGGTCCGCCTTGATGGACTTCAACACCTCCAGCCCGTCCACCTTGGGGAGGCGCAGGTCGAGAAGGATCAGGCCGGGACGGGGAGCTGTCTCCGGGTCGCTGTATCTCCCCGCCCGGAACAAGTAATCCAGTGCCTCCTGTCCATCGGACACATGGATCACCCTGTTGGCGATAAGGGAGTTCTCGAAATTTCTCCGAACGATCTCGGCGTGGGCCGGATCGTCCTCCACCAGCAGAATTACAATAGGTTCGCCTTTCATGAACGCACTCCTTATATCAGGTATTTTTCATCGCATCAGGGAGTGTAAAGAAGAATGCGCTCCCCTTTCCGGGACCCTCGGACTCCATCCATAAAGCGCCCCCGTTCAGTTCGACAATCCTCTTGACCAGCGCCAGCCCTATGCCGGTCCCTTCAACCCCGGGATCGAGCTGCTCGAAGAGGCCGAATATCTTCTCCCGGTATCTGGGGTCGATCCCCTGGCCGTTGTCCTTTACAAAGAACACAGTCTCTTCCGCAGGCCCGCTTTCCACACCCACCTCGACACGTGGCGCCGCCTGATCCCCCATGTATTTGACTGCGTTATCTATCAGGTTCTGCCATAGCTGAAGAAGGCGGCGCCTGTCGCCATGGAGCATGACCCGCGAATCGGCAAGCACTACCTGGACGCCGCGCTGGCTTATCCGGCCCGCGACCAGATCGATCGCCTCCTGGGCCAGGTCCCTGAACGGGACATCGACCGGCGGGAATGAGGTTCTCCCAAGGCGCGAAAGATTGAAAAGATCCTCAAGGAGCAGGCCCATTCTTTCCGATGCGGTGCGCATGTACATCATGTCCTGTTCGATCCTTACGCTGTCTCCATTCGCCATGTCCTGGGCCAGGTATCCGAGGAAGGTCTTGACCGTGACAAGGGGGCTCTTCAGGTCATGGGAGACGGTATAGTTCAGGCTCTCCAGTTCCAGGTTCTTCTCCCTCAACTCTTCTTCCTGGCGTTTCCGCTCCGTGATGTCCTCGAATACTGTCGCGAAAAGACCGGGTCCTGGGGAGTTGGCAACTATATGGAAGTGCTTCCTCATGGTGGGGGAAAAGGTCTCAAATGTCATCGGTTCTCCGGTGCGGGCCACATGCTCGTACTCCTTGAAAAAGGGGGGTGCCCCGGTTCCGTAGAGGACGCTCGCCAGCGCACCCTCCGCTTTTCCCATGGCTATCCCCGTGTGTCTTTCATAGGCAGGATTGACGGTTAGAATCCGGTAGTCCACGGGAGCAGGGCCGTCATATACCATCTCGTGCATGGCGACCCCTTCGGTCATGGTTTCAAACAGCGTGCGGTACTTTTGCTCGCTCTCAAGCCTTTTCTGTTCGGCCCTGAACCGCTCCTTATAGAAGGCCGTGCTCTGCTGTCTCCAAATCAGGCCAACAGCAGCTGTAGAGCTGATCAGGAGCGCCGCCACCAGGGCGATCACGAACCAGAGCCTCTCGCGCAGGGGGGCATAGATCTCCGCCGCGTCCATCTTCGCCACCAGGAACCAGGGGGAACCGGGCACCTGGCGCAGAGCGGCGACGACCGGGACGTCGCGGTAATCTCGCCCTTCCACTACATCTTCCCGGCCCAGGACCGCCTTCGCAGCGGGGAGTTCCGGGTGCGCCAGGGGGAGCCGAAGGGAAAGGGGGGCGCTTTTATCGAACCTCAGCTCGTTCAGATAGACGACCTCATCCCCTTCCCTCCGCACGAGGAGGGTCTCCGAACTCATGCTGGGGACCGGCCAGCGGCTGACGAAGGGATAGAGATACTTGCCGGGGTCGATCCTGAGGACCAGGACTCCCAGTGGACGTTTGCCTTGCGTCCCGTTGAAAATGGGAACGAGGAGTGCGAGGTATATCGGACCATCCGCGCCAGGGCGGTGGAAATCGAGGAAAATCACCTTTCCGGAACCAAGCGCCAGTGAGGCGTTATGCGCGAGATAGGGTGAAACAGGCTCGCGTACGGGGGAGGAGGAGATGCGGTCGACATTCCGGGCGTCGAGGAGAAAGACCCTGTCGTACTGGTAAGCGGCCTGGATCCTGTTTATCCATCCCTGAAGTTCCCTTTCCGCTTCTCTGTCCGCCGGATCGGCGAAATGGCGCCGCACCAGGGAGGAAAAGGCGGGGTTCCCGTGGATGGCGTTCCCATCACCGAGGCGATCCCTTCTCCAGAGGATAAGTTCAGCCACTTTCAGGTCGGCGATCGCGGAAAGTTTCTTCTCCGATTCAACACGGTATTTCTGTTCAAATTGTCGAAAGTAGAGATTTCCGGCAAACAGAATGCCTCCGGCCAGGATGACGAATAGAACGATGAGAAGACGTGTAGCGCTCTTTTCCGTGCCGTTCAGAATGTGCGGCGCTCCGGACCCAGGCTCGGAAAGGATGAGCAGCGCAATGCCGAGGGAGAGGAAGGCCGTAATGGTCGTAAAAGCGGGGGGAATAAATTCCCCGCCGTAAAGGAGGGGAGAGCCGTAGAGATAGGCGAGAAGAAACACCAAGTTTGCGACGATGAGTAGTAAGGCGAGCCACCATGCCGCAATGGCGCGCCGGAGGCTGATCCGGGAAAAAGAAGCCGATACCAGGAAAGAGAGGGCGGCGATAACAAAACAGAGCGCGGTAACCGGGGAAATGTGTCCCAGGGGGGCCGTTCCAACCGAACCTGAAATAGCGATACCCAGATGTTCCAATTCCGGATGTTTCCCCTGGAACGAAAGTGCGAAGAGAATGAAAGCGATTGAGCAGCAGGCGGAAACCATCAGGGTTGAAGCCCACCATGCGCAGTGGCTCCGGTGGAGGTAGAGACGCAGAAGGATAGCGGAGCCGAAGAGGACAAAAAGAAGGGCGGTGCTTGGCGCCATCGGTATCCAGCCACCTTTTAGAGCGGTGAGAGAGGTATAACCCGAAAGCCATCCCGCGAGCCCGACCACCCCGCCTATGGCCACCAAGAGGGCACAGATGGCTGAAACCGGTCGGTATCGGTTGTCCCTGGAAGGGTTTTTCAACATCGCGCCCCCTGAAAAAAACAGCAGCCGGATTAACTGACGGAGAGGAAATAAATGCTAACTGGCATTATACTATAGGGATTTTGCAACGCAATTTAAATATCAGGGAGTAATAAAGATTATGATTGGGCGTTTCTTCCCCTGTTTCTCCAGTAATCAGCGGTGCTGGAGAAAAGGGGTCGATCAAGAGGCGAGGTGAATCAGGATCGCCAGTTGAAAAGAGGATCATGCGGAATTAGTTTTCGGCAAGGGCCGCTTTAATCCGCAGCAGAAGATCCTGTGGCGAAAACGGTTTTTGCATATAATTCAATCCATCTACCTTAAGCTGTTTTGTCAGCTCTGAATTGAAGCCGCTGGTGAAAATCGCCTTGACACCATTTTTTATCCGCATGATTTCTTCATATGTCTCTCTGCCGTTTTTGTTGGGCATTATTACATCTATAATCATGAGCCGGATATCTTCCTGATGCTCGATGAATTTAGCGACACCATCGTCACCGTCAACAGCTTCCACAACCCTGTATCCATTAAATTCAAAAATCATCCTGTATAACGACCTGATTTCTTCGTCATCTTCAATTAGCAGAATTGTATCGCCATCTTTATTTTCCATGTTTGTACCTCTGGGAAAAGCTCTCGATTTACGCATATATTCAGCTTAATTCAATTATAGACTTAAGGTTGTGTAAGTAAAGGAATCCTACGGAGAATTTTATCGGGGGGCTACTTCTTGAGACCTATCCCGTATGTTTTAATCTTCCGGTGCAGGTTGCTCCGTTCCAGCTCGATGGCCTCGGCGGTCTTGGTGATGTTCCAGTCGTTCTCCTCCAGTTTCTGGATGATGAACTCCTTTTCGAACTCCTCCCTTGCCTCCCGAAGCGTGCCGAAATCCTGCGTGCTCCCCATCTTCCCCACGACAATCTCCCGCGATGAATCGCCCGCGGAAATGTAGTCCGGAATGTGCCCGGCGGTTATCGTCCCTCCAGGGGTCATTATCACCAGCCGCTCGATGATGTTCTTCAACTCCCGCACATTGCCCGGCCATTCGTACTCTGTCATAAGGGCTATTGCCTCAGGGAGCATCACTTTCCGCTCCCCTCCTGCCTGGCGACAGAAGGCCTCGATAAAGTGCCCTATCAGCATGGGGATGTCGTCCTTCCGCTCGCGGAGGAGTGGGACCCTGAAGGGGACGACATTGAGCCGGTAAAAGAGGTCCTCGCGGAAGTTCCCCGCGCGGATCTCGCTGTCCAGCGACTTGTTGGTGGCTGCGATGACCCGCACATCGACCTCCACGGTCCGCGTGCCGCCAACCCTCTCGAATCTGCGCTCCTGCAGGATGCGCAAGACCTTGGCCTGGGTCTTGAGGGACATGTCGCCGATCTCGTCGAGGAAAATGGTTCCGTGGTCGGCCAGGTCGAACTTCCCTTTTTTCTGGGCAACCGCGCCGGTGAAGGCCCCTCTTTCATGGCCGAACAGCTCCGACTCGATCAGCTCCTCCGGAATTGCCGCGCAGTTGACCGCCACGAAAGCTTTGTCGCGGCGCTGGCTGTGATAGTGTATGGAGCGGGCCACCAGCTCCTTGCCGGTGCCGTTGTCTCCGGTTATGAGCACCGAAGCGCTGGTGGGGGCGACGATCCGGATCTGCTCCTTCAGGGTTCTCATCGCCTGGGAGTTGCCGATCATCTCATTGTCCTTCATCACCAGGCCGCGCAGAGAGGCGTTTTCCTCACGCAGGCGATTGACCCCAAGGGCGTTGTTAACGGTGATGATTACCTTTTCCAGGGAAAGGGGTTTTTCGATGAAATCATACGCCCCAAGCTTGGTGGACCTGACCGCAGTTTCGATCGTCCCGTGCCCCGACATCATTATCACGATCAGCCCCGGATCGAGTTCCTTCAGTCTTTGCAGGGTCTCCAGGCCATCCATTCGCGGCATCCATATGTCGAGGAGCACCAGGCCGGGCGTCTCCTTGCCGGCAATCGCCAGGGCCTCCACACCGTCCATTGCGAAGAGGGTTTTATACCCCTCGTCCTCCAGAACACCTCCCAGAGAGGTGCGGATGCTCTCTTCATCGTCCACTATCAGTATTGTTTCATCCATGAAAAACCTCTACCCTAATCCCGCTTCCTTTGCCAGTTTCTGCCATGCCGGCAGGCTCCGCTCGATCATCGCCTTCTCCACGCAGTAGGCGATGCGGAAGTAGCCCGGCGCGCCGAAGCCTGCGCCCGGAACAAGGA
>Ga0210377_10000820_pt1 | contig 29511 bp, 29 predicted proteins | sample PLM4_65_b1redo_FD_155480 | JGI IMG/M metagenome (GOLD analysis project Ga0210377, IMG submission 155480) | Groundwater sediment microbial communities from an aquifer in East River, Colorado, USA - PLM4_65_b1 redo | ecosystem: Environmental > Terrestrial > Soil > Riparian zone | place: USA: East...
CGGCTCTGCTTAACGCCCATGCTACCCGAATCCATGTTACACTGTCCATACCGACCTCCGTGATTTGAGTGTGTTTTTCGCAACCACTACTCTATCACGGAGTCGCATTTCTATTGAGAATACTGCGTCAATCACACAAAACTCTTGTAGACCAAACGTGCTACAAAATTCCCTTGACAAATCCCAATTTCCGTATAAAATATACGAACATAAGTTCTTCCGCAGATGTCGTTGCAGTTGCCTTGCTGCTTGCGCTCCTGTTAAGGAGTTGCATCCCGCGCCGTTTGCGGGGTTGGCCTTTGACCTTACTTCTGCATTCTGCGTTCTAACTTCTCACTTTTCTCTTGTCTTTGGACATTCCGCACGGACGGGCTGTGGCAACCCCACCCGCCCCCGGAGGCGCGGGCCTTCGGAACTCAGGCTTCCATGAGTTGACCACCGCCCACAGACGCCGTTGCCGTTAGCCGTTAGCCGTTTGACTTTGACTTTTGACTTTTGACTTTGGCTGACTGCTGACTGCTGAACCCCTGCAAGGGGGATTGCTGAAAGCTATCTTTTCGCAGTGTCGTCTGTCTTCCCGCGTGCGACGCGGCACACGGGCCGGGACTATGTCGTCGCGGTCTTCGCGTCAAACGGGGAAGCCAGCCGCCGCTGCCGCTGGTCTGTGGAATCCGGGGACTATGTCGTCGCTGGATGGAAACAGCCCGGCGAAAAGGAAGTGCCTTCATTCGGCATCAGGGTTTCCGGCTTACCTGCGCGGCATGATGGGTGGTATGTGCGCCACCATGCCCAGCCGCGCAGGGACAAATGTGTAGGGGGCGAGATACATCTCGCCCCCGCGCCGCCGGAAATCAGCCACACCTCCACCCAATGGTTGTGCTTCCCCCATGTATGGGGGAGGACAGACCGACCCTGAAAGGGGAGGTCAGGTGGGGGTGAGGTCTGCGAGCCGACTCCGTATTCTCTGCATACGGCCTGCTCACCCGAAATGCCACCCAATCGGGCAAATCACGCCCAACATGCAAGCCCAACCGAATACTGTTCCTTAGCGAACGCGCATCAGAGACAGGGCCTCGCTAAGATTGTCGTCGTTTTTGATCACAACATTTGGGATTTTAAGCGCGCTCAAACGGCTGGCGACATGCCGAATGCCGGGCCTGCCGCCAAATGTCTCTCCGTCGATCAAGACAGCCATCACGCGCAGCCCGCGCCGCAACAGCAGCGTTGCTGCGTCAACCCATGTGCCGCGTGTCGAGGGGGTGACGGCAATCACTGTCGTCCCGCGTGAAAGCTGTCCGCCTTCAATCGATAACAGCTGGTCAAACGCGACGCTGCTGCCCTGTTGGACAATCGCCAGCGTCTCGAAGCACTTGGTCAACTGGCGCGGCCCGCGATCCACTTGAATTCGCTCTTGATGCCGTCCGCTCACGGCCAGCCCGACCGAACGCTCTTTCTCAATAAAATGCTGGGCCAGTGACGCCGCGACGCACACGCCGTATTCCTCTGTAGACGGAGGAAGCAGGGTGTGGCTGTTCTGGCGCGCAGGCATCAGACCAGGATCGAAGGCATGGAAATTTGATTCGCCCGCATGGACGGTTTGATCCTCGTCCAACATGATCCAGATGTCGGCCATCGGGTCAAGCTCAAACTCCTTGACGATCAGGCGATCCTTGCGCGCGGTGCTGGGCCAGTGGACGCGATTGAAACTGTCGCCGGGTTGATAGTCGCGGACGCCTGCCGCGTTGGTCGTGATCTGGTGGGTGCGGCGGCGAAGGGCTTCGCCGCCGGGCAGCATACCGGCAGGGATTCCGAATTGAGGAAGCATCACGGTCGCCGGATAGACGACAATCTGCGCCACCGCGCCGACCTTCCGTTCGACTTCGAACAGGCCGAATGGATCGCCCGCCACCACGCGCAGCGGCCCCAGCGTATATTCACCTCGATGGACGCAAAGGGTATGGACGGGCCAGGCGGCCAGCGCCTTGATTCCCAGATTGGTCACTACATGGCTGGCATGGTGGCCGGGCAGCGTGGAGTGATCGTAGATTTCCAGCCACAGTTTGGGGAGGAAGCCCATGTTGCGAACCGAGAAGCGTTCTTCAAGCCAATGGCCGACCTGCGCGCGGCGGGCGCGGGTCTGGCGGGTCAGGCGCAGCCAGTGGGCGCTAACCCACGCCCAGATGAACGAGAACACCAACAGCCCGGCGAAGGCGTAGGTCACATTGAAGAAGAAAGTTCGCCCGGCAATCAGCCCTGCCAGCAAGCTGATGGCCATAATCAAATAAATGGCGGTGCGCCGGTGTTCCATCAACTTAGCTCCGCGCCGCCCCCAGCGTCGTGCCGGGAACAGCCACCCGCCGCAAAGCATCGGCGACAATATGTTCTGCACCCACATCTTTAGCTCTTGCCGACGAGCCGACGATGATCCGATGCCCCAAGGTGGACTCGGCAAGCTCTTTCACATCGTCAGGCAGGATATAGTCCCGGCCTGCCAACCCTGCCCGCGCCTGCGCGGCGCGCATCAGGGCCAGGCTGCCACGCGGGCTGGCTCCCAGGTACACATCTTCGTGGTCGCGGGTGGTGGCTACCACATCGACGATATAGCGTCGTATCTGGCTATCGATGTAGACCTTCTTGACTTCCTCCTGAACGCGCAGAAGTTCATCGACCGTGATAATCTGTTGAAGTTCGTCAACCGGATGGGCAAACTGCTGGTTTTCCAGAATGGTGACCTCGTCCTGCGCGCCCGGATATCCCAGCTTGATCCGTAGAAAGAAACGATCCAACTGCGCTTCGGGCAGCGGGAACGTGCCCTCATATTCAATCGGGTTTTGAGTCGCTAAAACAACGAACGGGCGAGCAAGTCGATACGTTGTGCCATCGACGGTAACCTGCTGTTCTTCCATCGCTTCCAACAACGCAGACTGGGTTTTGGGCGTGGCGCGGTTAATCTCATCGGCCAGCACGATTTGAGCCATGATCGGCCCGGCGTGAAATTCAAACTGCCGCGACTGTTGGTTGAACACCGAGACGCCAGTCACATCGCTGGGGAGCATGTCCGGGGTGAATTGAATCCGGCTGAAATTGCAGCCCAGCGAGCGCGCCAACGTTTTCGCCAGCATGGTTTTGCCAACCCCCGGCACGTCCTCGATCAAAATGTGCCCCTGGCACAGCAAGCCAATCAGGGTCAGCGTGATCTCTCGCCGCTTGCCAATAATCACCCGCTCGATATTCTGGGTCAGTTTTTCGCCGAACTGTTGAATCAAACTCATACTTCGCTCCTCCGGGCCGCCAGATTATACCAGCCGTCACATCTCTGATCACCCGGCCCGCGCGAACGCTGGCGTGGAATGGGCCGCCTGTGCTATAGTTCAACCCATAACGGATTACAAACTTTCACGTTTCAGGACAGGTTGACATGCCCGACTTTGACCACAATCCCGGCGACACCCCTGCGGTTGGCGCGTCGTTAAAGAACGACAACACTAAATCGGACAAGAAGAGCGAAGAGCTTCCGCCCGGCACCGGACGATTGAACCCGGCGGCTCTGGCGACTCACGCTTCTATTTCCGCGCAGGATCGACAACGCCTGCTCCGCGATTTGAGCGGCACAGGGTCGTTGCGGCGCAGCATCAAGGTCGATCAGGCTCCGGTCACGATCAAACAGTTCTTGCGCGGGGAGATCGACCTCGACACTGAACTCGCTCGGCGATTTGCCAATGCTCCGCTACTTACGTCCATCGCCCGGTCGCCGCAGGATACCCGCCCGGCCAGCCGAGCCACCGCTATGATGACCAGCCAGGACGGCGGCGCGATGCTGACGTTTGATATTTACAGCGACCAGAATATTTCTGAGGCGACTTTCACCCTTAATCACATGCTGGCCCAAAAGTTCCACATGTCGGAGTTGAGCAATTATGATCGGCGGCGTTGGTTGGACTTAATGCGCCGCGAGGCGGGCGTCGCATTCCTGTGGACGAGCCGTCGTTGGGAAGAAGACTATTTCATTTTTGTCCTTAGACCGCATTACGTCCGCATGTACGCCTTTTCTCCTCAGCGGTTCGAGGCATCGGTGCGGCTGACTCACCCGGTCGCACGGCAGCTGATCAACTGGCTGGATATGCGTTGGTCGCAACCCGGATAGCATTCCGCTAGTCATAGTGTTGATTGACGACGCCATGCGCACTCCGTGTTTGGCGTCCTTTATCGTCTCCTTTCCCGCGTTTTTGCCTTCAAGGATCATCGGTGTTTGAAATTGTGTTCTTAGGCACTTCGGCCAGCGCTCCTTCCATTCAGCGTGGCCTGAGCGCCCAGATAGTTATTCATCAGGAATATCGCTTTCTGGTTGATTGTGGCGAAGGCACGCAACGCCAGATACTCCGCAGCGGGCTTGGCTTCCGGCGTCTGGATAAAATCCTGCTAACACACGGTCATCTTGATCATATCCTCGGCCTGGCGGGGCTGGTTTCCACCTTCGCGCGCTGGGACACTACCGAACGGCTTGAAATCTGGGGCGGCAAATGGACACTCGAACGTGTTCACGATCTCATATTCGGTATCGTGCTGCGCGGGGCCAATCCGCCTGTTGAGATCGAGTTGTTCGAGGTCAAGCCGGGCGTTCTGATGGAGGACGATAATTTTCAACTCAGCGCGTTTCCGGTGGAGCATCGCGGCCCGGATTGCTTTGGCTACAGTTTCGAGCAAAAAACACGACGGCCCTTCCTGAGCGAGAAGGCCGAAACGCTGGGCGTTCCACGCGGGCCAGAGCGGCGCAAGCTGGTATCGGGGGAAACAATCACACTGGATGATGGCCGCACGATCCGCCCAGATGAAGTGCTGGGCGAGGAAATCCCCGGCTCGAAATTGTGCATCACCGGGGATGTTGGCAAGGCGAATCTATTGCGAGCGGCTGTGGAGGACGCTGACGCGCTGGTGTGCGAAGCGACTTATCTGGAAGTGGAAGCAGACATGGCGAAGCGATTCGGGCATCTTACGGCGCGGCAGGCAGCGCTGCTGGCGCACGAAGCGGGGGTCAAAAACTTGATTTTGACCCATCTTTCGCGCCGCTACCGCGAGAAGGACATTCAGGCTGAAGCGGAGGCCATCTTCCCTTCAACCGTTGTCGCCCGCGACCTTGACCATTTTAAGGTTCGGCGCGGGCAGGCTCTGGAGCGCGTGGAAGCGTGAAACGAAATCAGACGCCGACGCGTTGAAGCTCATCAACTCGCATAGCCAGATCCGCAAGCGTGGTATTTTCAAGGCGGTTGGTCAACGCGAGCTGCGCTTCGACAAAAATCTCGCAGAATGGGCAACTTGACATCTGTTCGCATACGCTGGGGTCACGGGTGCAACGGTTGAGCGAGATTGGCCCGTCAATCGCCTCAATGATCTCAAGCATGGTGATATCCTGCGGCAACCGGGCCAAGTTTACGCCGCCGCTGGCTCCTCGCACTGTTTCCAAAATGCCGCGCACCACCAGCTGAGAGATAATTTTTGCCAGAAATGGCAAAGGAATATTCTGTTGGGAGGCTATAGTGGCGGTGGCGACTCGTTCGCCTTCCGGCAGGCGGGCAATTTCTGTCGCCGCCCGCAACGCATAATCGGCCTGACGTGTCACTTCTAACATCGGTTTTTACCCTTCCACGCTAATCAAGGCACAGATCATCAAAAATATCCACGAATGCCTGACATAAGCGTAAAGGAGCAGCCAACTTGCATCAAGTGACGTAAGTCACCTGCCAGCGCTGACGGACTGCCCGACGCCTTAAAACACGAATCTCAACCAGAAAAATATCCTAACGGTTTTGCGTCAAGGCTGAGACCAATATCGCCGCGATTTTCTCGGCAGCATGGCCGTCACCAAATGGCGAATGTGCGTGGGCCATCGCGTCGTAAGCCGCCTGATCATGCAACAAGCGCTCCGCTTCGGCGACTATTGTCGCCGTGTCGGTTCCCACCAGCTTCGCTGTCCCCGCCTCAATCGCTTCTGGCCGCTCAGTTGTTTCGCGCATCACCAGCACAGGTTTGCCTAGCGCGGGCGCCTCTTCCTGAACGCCGCCCGAGTCGCTGATAATCAGCCATGCGTGGGCCATTAGGTGGGCAAAAGCAGGATACGGCAGCGGGTCGGTCAGGTGGACGCGCTCCACGTCTGCCAGCAAGCGGTACACTGGCTCCTGAACGTTGGGGTTTAGATGCACCGGGTAGATCAACCGCGCCGAGGGGTTGCGCTCCGCGATCTGGCGCAGGGCCATGCAGATTGACTCGAAGGCGGGGCCAAAACTTTCTCGCCGATGCCCGGTGATCAAGATCAAACGCTCGTCGGGGAGGTCCAGCGGAATGCCCAGATCAAGCGGATAGGGCTGGGCTACTGTCCATTGCAGCGCGTCGATGACCGTGTTGCCGGTGAGATAGATCGATTCCGCTGACGCACCCTCGTGGAGCAACGCGGCGCGGGCTGTGACTGTCGGGGCGAAATTGTAGGTCGCCATCACGCTGATCAGGTGGCGGTTCACTTCTTCGGGGAATGGGTTGTATAGATGATGCGTCCGCAACCCGGCTTCGATATGCCCAATCGGAATTTTCTGATAGAACGCCGCCATCGCCGCTGCCATCGCGGTGGTGGTGTCGCCCTGAACCAACACAACGTCGGGTTCGATCTTCTCTAAGACGGTGGTGACGTTTTCCAGCGCGCTGGCTGTCAACCCGGCCAGCGTCTGGTTGGGCCGCATCAAGTTCAGGTCGTAGTCCGGCTGGATATGAAACCAATCCAAAATCTGGTCAAGCATCTGGCGGTGCTGCGCGGTGACGCATATCACCGTCTCAACCTCTGTTCGCTGTTTGAGGGCGAGAGCAAGCGGAGCCATTTTGATCGCTTCCGGGCGCGTGCCGAAAATAAGCAGAATGCGGAGCATAAAATTTCCTTTGGGTGACATAGGCAATTGTGACAAGTCCGCTTGAGGCTGTCAACCGACGGGTTGGCGTTCCGTGAACTTGTGCCAGAATTGATCATTGCGTGGTATATTCCCCTTTTGCCTGATAGAAGAAACAAAGGCAATTATCAACTTTGGTGAGGTTATGGTAGTCACGTTATTGGAAGTGTTGCACAATGTCAGCGCGGCGTTGTTGTCGCTAATTGGCTTAAACGCCCTAATTCTATCGGTGATTTACCTGACAACTTTTCGCAAAGAACGCGAGCGCCCGGCGGAGCCAGTGGAATGGCCTGCGGTTGTCGTTCAACTCCCGATCTATAATGAGCGCCATGTGGTCGAGCGTTTGATCCATACGATCAGCAAGCTGGATTACCCGCAAGAGAAGATGAGCATTCAGCTTTTGGATGATTCGACGGACGAAACGATCAACATTGCCGCCAACTCGGTCGAGCGCGCCCGGCAGTCCGGGTTGACCATAACGCATGTGCGTCGCGAATCGCGCGATGGTTTCAAGGCTGGCGCGTTAGCGTATGGACTGGCGCACTCAGATGCCGAATTTGTCGCCATCTTTGACGCGGATTTTGTCCCCGACCCGGATTTTCTCAAACGAGTGATTCCTTACTTCGGTGTGGACGAAAATCTGGGGATGGCCCAGACTCGTTGGGAGCATCTGAACGCCGAACACAGCCTGCTGACTCGCGCGCAGGCGCTAGCGCTAGACAATCACTTCGTGATCGAGCAAATCGCGCGGGATCGTAGCGGGCTGTTGATGAATTTTGCCGGAACTGGCGGCGTCTGGCGTCGCCAGTGCATTGAGGAAAGCGGCGGCTGGCAATCGGACACGCTCTCGGAAGACATTGATCTTAGCTACCGCGCCCAACTTAAAGGCTGGGAGTTGATTTATCTACCGGATATTGGAACGCCCGCCGAGATCACGCCTTTGATGATGGGGTTCAAGCAACAGCAGGCTCGTTGGGCTACCGGCACGGTTCAATGCCTGCGGAAAATGGGCCATGTTGTGCTGGCGAACAGGAGCCTGAATTTGTGGCAAAAAATTCAAGCGATGCTTCATCTGGCAGCCTATTTTATGCACCCGTTGATGATCGTGCTGCTCCTGACCTCCCTGCCCTTGATCCTGACAGAGCGGTTAAGCCAGGCCCCTATAGCCGGTCTTGGTCTGGCGATGTTCGGGCCACCGCTGGCGAGTCTGCTGGCGCAGCATCGGCTGCGCCGGGATTGGCTCAAACGCCTCTCTTATTTCCCGGTGGCGATGTTGATCGGGGTAGGGATTGCTGTGAGCAATAGCGAGGCGGTGTTCAAAGGCTTGTTTGGGTCGCGCCAGCCGTTTCGCCGCACTCCCAAATACCATCTTCAAGGCAAACAGGGCAAATGGATCGACAGCGCGTATATCGTTCCTATTGATCGGGCTACATGGATTGAATTGGGGCTGGCCGGTTACGCGGGATTGGTTGCGTACGCCGCATGGCTGCGCGAGCCAACCATGTTCCCGTTGATGATCCTTTATGTGCTTGGGTTTGCCTACACAGCCTTTCTAAGCCTCTGGCAAGCAGGCGTGAGTCGCAGGTTTGTGCAACGCGAGCGTCGCTTGGAACTTTCCAGCAATCTTTAACATCCAGCGCAGATAATTATGGGCAAGCCTTCCTCCACACTCCAATCACCTCTGACGCCGCCAACCCTTATCGCTCAACGCCATCAATTGAGCGAATTGGAGCAGGTTGTGTCGCAGGCCAGCCGTCTGGCGCTGGACACCGAGTCCAACAGCCTTTATGCTTATAGTGAACGGGTCTGCCTGATCCAGCTATCAACGGATCAGGCAGATTTTTTGATCGACCCCCTTAGTTTTGAGCGCGCCGATCTGGAATTTCTCGGTCGGGCTTGCGCTGACCCGTCTGTCGAGAAAGTCCTGCACGCCGCTGAGTACGACATCATGGTTCTCCGGCGCGATCTCGGCTTTCAATTTGCTGGCGTTTTTGACACTATGATCGCGGCGCGCATACTGGGCTGGGCTAATTTTGGATTGGCCGCTTTGCTCAGTGAACACTTCAACGTCAAGATGAACAAGACCCACCAACGCGCGAATTGGGGATTGCGGCCATTGTCTCCAGCGTTGACACAATACGCGCAATTAGATGTTCACTTTTTGCTGCCTCTGCGAGACATATTGAAGGCTGAACTCGTTTCTCGGGGATGCGCGGAGGAAGCGCGCGAGCTTTTCGATGAAGTGTGTCAGGCCCACTGGAAGGGCGGGGTCTTTGATCCTGAGGGGTTCTGGAGCATCAACGGCGCGCGCAACTTGCCGCCCATCGGCCTCGCGGTTCTGAAGGAACTCTATCAGTACCGTGAACAGCAAGGCCGCTTGCATAATCTCCCGGTTTTTAAGATCATGAGTGAGGCGACTCTGGTCGAACTTGCCGCTGCGCGCCCGCGTTCGCGCGACGAGCTGGTTCATCTGCGCGTCCTTAGCGAGAGCCAGCTTCGCCGTTACGGATCGGACACGTTGGCGTGTGTTCAAAGGGGGCTAAAAGCGAAGCCGCCTCATCCTGCGCATCGCCAGAACGGGATCGACGAGCTGACCGCCAAACGTTTTGAAGCTCTGCATGCGTGGCGCAAGGAAACAGCAGCCCGGCGGGGGGTCTCATCGGAGATCATTGTCTCAAAAGACGCGCTGTGGGAACTGGCGCTGGCTGCGCCACGCACCGTAGCCCAGCTTGAGCCACTGCAATTTATTGGCCCCTGGCGGCGGAAGGTTTATGGGGATGAAATCCTGAAAACGCTCGCCAGCGTGGATAATGGCAATGCGGCGCTGAATTCCTGATTGTTCAACAGCCAACTGGTTGCTAGAGATTCAGCGCTCGGAATAGTCTTTAGAGGAGAGCCATTAATGAACATCACATTTCACGGAGCAGCGCAGACAGTCACGGGATCGCAACATCTGGTCTCAGTGAATGGGCGCAAGATTTTGTTGGACTGCGGCCTGTATCAGGGCAAGCGCGAGGAAAGCCGCCAGCGCAATCAAAAACTGCCCTTTGACGCTTCCTCGGTTGACATCATGGTTTTGTCGCACGGCCACATCGACCACTGCGGCAACATTCCCAACCTGACTCGGTCCGGTTTCGCCGGAAAGATTGTCACTACCGAGGCTACCGCTGATTTGTGCGGGGCGATGCTGCTGGACAGCGGTCGCATCCAGGAGCGCGACGTTGAATACGTCAACCGGAAACGGGATCGCAAAGGCGAGCCGCCGCTGCAGCCTATTTACACGGAAGACGACGCCAAAGCCGCGTTAGAGCATTTTGTGGGCGTTCCATACGAAACGCCGCAGCAACTGCTGCCCGGCGTCATGGTGACCTTCTACGACGCAGGGCACATGCTCGGCTCGTCTATTGTCGCGTTGGATATTCAAGATGACAATGGCAAGGCGCGCCGGTTGGTCTTCTCTGGCGATCTGGGCCGCCCGCGCGTCCCGATTCTGCGCGACCCGGTGTTTCTGGATGAGGCCGATGTGTTGATTATGGAAAGCACGTATGGTGGCAAGACCCATCCGCCTATTCAGGAATCGGCGACTGATTTGCTACGGGTGATCGAGCGAACCGCCAAACGCGGCGGCAAGGTAATCATTCCCGCCTTTGCCGTCGAGCGAACGCAAATGATCGTCTATCTTCTGAATGAAATCTCCAACAAGGGCGTATTGCCCGATATTCCTATCTATGTCGATAGCCCGCTGGCGGTGGATGTGACCGACATATTTCGGAAGCACCCGGAGGATTTTGACGACGAAACGATGGCGGCCCTCAAGAAGGACCCGGATGGCGATGTGTTTGGGTTTCGCCGCCTCAAATATGTTCGGGCGGTTGAAGACTCAATAGCCCTTAATACTAGCCATGAACCCTGCGTGATTATCAGTGCTTCCGGGATGGCCGAAGCAGGCCGCATCCAACACCATTTGAAACATAACGTGGAGAATCCACGTAATACTGTTTTGATTGTGGGTTTTCAGGCCCCGGACACGCTGGGCCGCCGCCTGGTTGAGCGGGCCCCCATCGTGCGTATCTTTGGCGAGCAGTATCACCTCAAAGCCGAGGTTGTCGAACTTCCGGGCTTTAGCGGCCACGCCGATCATCCAGGGTTGCTGGGCTGGGCTGACGCCTTCAAACACCGCCCGGAGCAGGTTTTTCTGGTGCATGGCGAGCCTGAGCCGCAGGCCAAGCTGGCTGACGCGTTGCGCAAAGACGCAGGTTACAAAAAAGTAACTATCCCGGCCATGCATCAATCGTTTGAAGCATGATTGTGACGGAGGGCGCACAATGCCTGAGCGAGCCAAATGGCAATACTGCCAGATTGAAGTGGGCATGAATAATATCGGGACGCTGCGTCAGTATTTCGCTGACCGCGACCCGGTTGAGACCGACTTGCATGTCAGTTGGCAGTCGATGCTTGCCAAGCTGGGCGAGCAGGGCTGGGAGATGGTTAGCGCCTTTCCAAACGAGAATCGTGGACGCAGCCCGTTAACTTATATCTTCAAGCGGCTCCTGTAAGCCTATGCTATGCGACTTATGAATCGGGGAAAAACCGCCGACGCTCAGGGACTCCGGCGAGACCACGACGGGTGACTGAATCGGCGGCGATGGCGCAGGCATCGCGGGCCGCGCTCAGAGCATCACCTGTGATGTAAAGATGCGCAAAAAATGAGGCAGCGAAAATATCGCCTGCGCCTGTGGGATCAACTTCCTCAACGGATGGGGCGGGGATGAGTGAAGGCGCGCCGTTGACATAAACTGTGCAGCCCTGTTTGCCTCTCGTGACAACCAGAGTAGCCGTCTGGCGAGCAAGATCGGCGATCAGGTTTTCATCACTGCCCACATCTTCCAAACTTATGACGACGGCGTTTGCATATGGCAACACGCTTGGCGCGTTAGACCATGTCTTGAATGACACCAAGCCCTGCTGATCCCACTGGCGCATCCAGCCCTGCGGCGTGACGCCGACAAAAGAAGCAGGAAAACAGCGCGCCAACATAGGATCAACCTCGTCAGCGATGGGAGCGAGATGCACAATAGCGGGCCGTCGCCACGCCATAGGAATGTCATCAAAACACAGGGAAGCTGCCCGCCCGGTAATGCGCTGAGATCGTCCGGCAGAGGTATAGGTGTTCTCGAATGTCGTGGCAGAAGCAGAGGATAAACAATGAACAGCCAGACCGCCGAGCGGGGCCATTAAGCCCCGCAGTTCGTCGGGGGCGCTGGTCACAACAGCCACTTTCATTCCCAGCGCTTGCGCCGTTAGCGCGCTAAAAGCGGCGGTTCCGCCCAGTCGCGGCCCCTGCGCGGAAAGATCGCGGGCGACATGGCCTACAAGCAGGTAATCCATGCGGCTGGTCGCGCTGTCACTACTGCGGCGGCGTGACCGGAATAATCGTGACTTTGCGACGTTCGCCTTCGCCACTGCTCTCCGTGCGAACCGTCTGATCGTCTTGCAGCGTTAAATGAACGATTCGCCGTTCGTTGGGGGGCATCGGTTCCAGCGTGACAGCTTTGCCCACTTGCCTGGCTTGCGCCGCCATGCGTTGAGCCAGCTTTTTAAGCGTGTCCACCCGACGCGATTTGTAGCCTTCCACGTCAACGATAATAGTTGTGCGGCGTTGCAGGCGATGATTGATGATCATGCGGGTGATGTACTGGATCGCTTCGAGAGTTTCGCCGCGCCGCCCGATCAAGCCCCCGAGATTGGGGCCATGAATATCCAACGCCCAGGGCGAGTCTTCGGGCGAACCGTCATTGTCAGCCCGCTCCAAGCTAATTTTGGCGCGGATGCCCATGTGTTTGAGCAGTTCGCCCAACACATCCTGCCCAACTGTGGCTTCTTCATCAAGCTCTTCCTCGGTTGGCGGGCGATCCGGAGCGTCGTCATTCGGGGTAGTGGCAGGCCGGGCGCTGGCGACAGGGGTGGGAGAGATAGGGGTTGTGACAGCGGCGCGCAATGGCGTGAGGCGCACGACAGCTTCGCGCGCGCCAATGCCGAGCATGCCCCGGCTGCCTTCCTCGACAATTTCAATAATAACGTCGTTCCGGGACAAGCCCAATTGAGCCAACCCGCCTTCAATGGCTTCTTCCAGCGAGGGGCCCTTGACTTCAATGGGTTGCATGGGGTTGCTCATTATCAGACCTCATGGCGTCTAACAGAGTGATCAATGACCTCAAACGGCGTTAGCCACTGGATTTCTTTTTGCGCGGGCGGCTCTTTGGCCTTTCCGGCTGATTGGGCGACAGGCCGATTAAGCCGCGCCAACTAAAGCTGCCATCATCCGTGCCAAACAGGTTTTTCAAGCCGACTCTGCCCATTGCGATATACTGGCCGATACCAATCACATTGGCCACTGTCCAGTAAATAGCCAACCCCGACGGGAAGTTAAGCGAGAAAAATCCGATCATCAAAGGCATGGTCAATTGCATCGTCTGGCCCATCGCGCGCTGTTGCGGGTCGGCGCTGGGCGGCGTCAGCAGCTTGTTCTGAAGCCATGTCGAGATGACCACCACCACAGGAAGGATGTAAAACGGATCAGGCGTCCCCAGATTGAGCCATGCAAAGCGGCTGTCGAGCGGGATCAAGGCGGTGGCATCGGGAAGCCATGCCAACCATGCCGGCACTGGATGGTAGATGTGCTGGGAGAGACGCATCAACTCTAGCGGGGAGGCCGCCAGAGTCTGGGTCAGGGCTTGGTATAAGCCGATCAGGATAGGGAATTGGATCAACATCGGAAGGCAGCCGCCTAACGGATTGACGCCGCCCTCTTTATACAATTCCATCGTTTTGCGGTTGAGCGTCTCAGGATCATTCTTGTGTTTTGCCTGAATCTCCTTGAGCTTTGGTTGAAGCTCGGTCATGGCGGCGCTGGATTTTTGCTGCTGCAGAGTCAGCGGCCAGGTGATCAGGCGCGTGATCAAGGTGAAGATCAGCAGGGCCAGCACAAAGCTGTGCCCCAGCAGGCCATACAGCCAGATCATCACGTTGATCATCGGGTTCATGATGAAGGTATTCCAGATAAAATCCATAACGGATGCCTCTTTAGAATTTAGTGATCAACCACGTTGATAGCTCTGTCGGGGTCAACAGACGGCAGGGCCGCCAACGGCTACTTGGCGCCACCCTTACGACGCCCGGTCAAGAAATTGACGAGCAGCATCAGCACGCTCGCCCCCAACAGCACATACAAGAATATCGGATCGCTGAACAATCCTTCGGGCTTGCTGGCCTCTGGGCTGGCGGTTTTGGCCGCTTCTTCCTGTTTCGTGCCGTTGAATTCCCATTTCTTGTCAAGCGTTTTGCTGTCAAGCGCATAAATCTGAGCATTGCCTTCGTGCGCGCCGATCAACAGCAGGCCGTCCGCGGCGACCGGCGGCGCGAACATCGGGACAACGCGCTCGCTAGAGCCATTCTCCCAAAACAAAAACATGATCGGGAAGGTGGCCTTAACGCCGACCGGCGGGACTGCCACTGAGCCGTCATCAGCGTTAAGCGTCACCAGATTGGGTTCGGCTCCTACGCTGATATAGACGACGCGCGTTCCGTCGTCTCTGGTTGCCAGCAATGGCGCGCCGACTACGGGCCCGGCGGCGTCATATTTCCACGCCACTGATCTATCATCCGGGCGAAGCGCAAAGACATTCCCATCAAGGTCTGCGCCGATCAGCAGATTGCTTGCCTCGTCGTAGACGGGGCTGCTCCACACCCAGTTCGTGGTGTCATATTTCCATAATATCTGGTGGGTGGCGGTGTCCAGCGCGTAAACATGATAGTTGAAGCTGCCAAAATAGAGAACGCCATCGTGCAGTGTGGGGGCGCTGACAATGGGCCCCATCAGCGGGTCTCCGGCATCTTCAGGCTTTTCAGGGAATTTCCACTGAAGTTGGCCTGTCGCGGCGTCCAGCGCATAGATATGCCGATCCAGCGAAGCAATGTAGAGGGTTTCGCCGTCCAGCAGCGGGGTTCCCCAGATAGGGCCAGCCGCCGGGAATACCCATGCTTGTGTGCCGTCATTCATATTAAGCGCATGCACTTTGCCGTCAACGGTGGCAGCGTAAACCAGCTTGTCGCCGAGCGTCGCGCCGCCCACAAAACGAGAGCGGTCGCTCTTGAACAACCAGACCTGTTGGCCCGTTTCGCGTGAAAGCGCGAACACGGTGTCAACATAATCGGTGACGACGATCAGATCATCCGACACCGCTGGCGGGGCATAAAACGCTTGCCCATTCGCCAGCGTTGCCGGGAAGACCCATTTCATCTTGCCGTCCGCGTCGACGGCATAGACTTTATGATAGGCCAGATAGATATCTTGATCAACAACGGTGACGCCCGGCCAGCTTGTCCCTGCAAGGGGGCTGCTGCCCGCGCAACCGGTCAGAAAGACCAGCGCGGACAACACTGGAATTGCGAACAGCCGGGGTGAAAGAGATAACGTCTTCAAAAATGAAACTCCTCAGGAACAGGGTCGTAACCGCCCGGATGAAACGGATGGCAGCGCCCGATCCGCTTGATGCCCAGCCATCCGCCTTTGACAAAGCCAAAGCGGTCGATGGCTTCATAAGTGTAGTGAGAGCACGATGGAGTGAACCGGCACGAAGGCGGCAGCAGGGGAGAAAGCGTTAACTGGTAGAGTCGAATCAACCCCATCGCAAGACGCTTCATAACTGATTCTCGATCTGCTTGCTGCGCAAACCTGCCTGCGTCACGAACTGCGCCATTTGCTCTGCCAACTGATAATAATCAGCGTTGGCTGCCGGGTATCGAGCGACAAACACGCAGTCATGCCCCGAAGCGATGTTCACTATGACGTTCCGAACGATAGCGCGCATCTGCCGTTTGAGCCGGTTGCGGGCCGCCGCTTTTGGCGCCACCTGTTTGCTCACCACAAAACCAAAGCGACTTGGCCCGGCATGGCAGGCGACTACAGACAAGGAAAGCAAGTCACCACGCCAACGTTTTCCTTCTCGTTTCACGTGGTCGAAATCTTGTCTGGCTCGCAGGCGATTCTCAGGCTTTAACACAGCGCTCCACTTTAGGAAGCGTTCCAGTTAAGCTTCTTGACATGCTTGGGCTGAACTGCCAGACGCTTGCGCCCCTTCAGACGGCGCGCCTTTAGCACATTGCGTCCATCAGCGGATTTCATGCGCTGGCGAAAGCCATGCACACGCTGGCGACGGCGTTTCTTGGGTTGGTATGTTCTCTTTGGCATAGCTGCAAACACCTCACTGGTGACACAAACTGTCCGCCCCAAGCATCGGGGCGGTCAGTAGAAGTCTCGACAACTTGCGCGAGATTATAACGCGCTGCTCCAAGCGGGGCAAAGTTAGAAGCTGGCGAGGCAGAACCGCCATTAGGGGCGGGTGAATGGATCAAACAGCTTTTGATATTCCTGAAGCGCATAGCGATCAGTCATTCCGGCGATGTAATCGCATACCACGCACGCTTGCGTTTCCAGGCCATCACGCAGAGGCTGCTGGGCGGAGTGGGGCAGTTGCTTCGGGTTATCCATATAAGCTTCAAATATCCGGCTGATAAATCGACCCGCCTTCTGCTGCATCCGCACCACACGGTAATGACGGTACATATTCTCGTACAGGAAGTCTTTGAGTTCTCGCACGTGCTTTTGCATAGCGTCGCTATGAGCGATGACGTTGCGATCCATCCGCTGCAGGGCATCAACCGATTTGGGCTTGGCTTTTGCCAACCGCGCTTCGGTTGCGTTGAAAACGTCGCTAACCAAAACGCCGATCAGATGGCTGATGAGCAAATGGCGAGTTACCTCATCGAATTTGCTTTTCTTAAAGCCAATGTCCTTGCGACCCAGTTCCCACAGGTCGACGCCGTCAAGTTGAGACGGCGTGATCAATCCCGAATAAAGCCCGTCATCCAGATCGTGCGCGGTGTAGGCTAACTCATCGGCGATGTTGGCAATCTGCGCTTCGAGATTGCCGCGCTTGTCCGGCTCGTAGCCCTCGGCAGAGCTAACATCATATTCTGTTTCGTGTTTGACAATTCCTTCGCGCGCCTCATAAGTCAGGTTGAGGCCGGGAAAATCGGAGTGGCGTTGTTCCAGCGTGGTGACAATTCTCAACGCCTGCCTGTTGTGATCAAAGCCGCCATGCTCGGCCATCAGGCGGGCAAGGGCTTCCTCGCCGGAATGCCCGAACGGCGGATGGCCGATGTCATGCACAAGGCAGATGGCTTCCACAAGGTCTTCATTCGCGCCCAGCGTTCGGGCGATGCTGCGCCCGATTTGCGCTACTTCGAGGGTGTGGGTCAGCCGTGTCCGAAAATAGTCGCCTTCGTAATTCACAAACACTTGTGTCTTGTATTCCAGGCGACGGAAGGCGGTAGTGTGCAAAACTCGGTCGCGGTCGCGTTGAAACACTGTCCGATGCTCTGGCTCATTCTCCGGGTATTCTCGCCCGCGCGAATCGCCGCTTTTCATGCCGTAGGGCGACAAAAATTGACGCTCGCGCTCTTCGAGCTGCTTCCTACTTGCGATCATCGCATCCTCGCTTATTCAACAGTGCATCACAGCCGCAGTCTAGCGCCCCCCTGATGGGGTGTCAATGCGCGATTGCGGGCGTTTCAGCGATTGCGCGACCCATCTGGCTGCTGGTATGATCACCACTATATGTTGCCCGAACTTGGACGTATTGGCCCGATTACGCTTGGAAGCTACAGCCTGATGCTCGATCTCGCGATTTTGATCGGGCTGGGCGCGCTGGCATGGCATGGCTGGCGGGCTGAAGATCGACACACACGCTGGCTGGACATAGGGCTGGCGGCGCTGGTCGCAGGGCTGGTCGGCGGGAGATTGGAGCATGTGTTGATCCATAGCGCCTACTTCGCCGATCATCTGGCGGAAGTTCCGCAGTTGTGGCTGGGCGGGCTGGAATGGCATCTGGCGGTTGTCTTTGGGCTAATCGCTCTGGCGTTGGCAGGCCGCTTATGGAAAATCCGTTTCCAAAACGCCATTGACGCGCTAGGTGGGGTTCTCCCGTTGGGCGCGGCTCTGATCTTTGGCGGCTGCTGGATGTCGGCCTGCGGCTACGGGCGCGAGGTCGCATCGCTGGCGGATTATCCTCCTATTGTCGCGGCAGAACTGCCTGACATTTATGGCATTGTCGCGCCGCGCCTGAATGCCCAACTGTTTGGAATTGCTGCCAGCATTGCGCTGATGGGCGTGGCAGCAGTCATAGGCCAGAGAGTCGATCATCGCGGGGCGCGTTTCTGGATAGTTTTGTCGTTGCTGGCCGCCATGCTGTATGCGCTGGGCGCGACACGCGGCGACCCTATGGTGATGGTCGGCCCGCTGCGGTTGGATCAGACGCTTGATCTCAGCGTGGCCGCGATAGGACTGGTCGGGGTTTTTCTTAGCCTGCGCGAATCGGCGCAAACCACACCATATAAAGGCTGATCGATGCGCGTGACGCTGGGCATGGCACAGATCAATACAAGGCTAGGCGACACACGGGCCAACCTCGAAAAGCATCTGGCGTATATCGAGCAGGCCAGGCAAGCCAATATCGACTTGCTATGCTTCCCGGAACTCTCGCTGACCGGGTACAGCCTGCAAGACCTGACCCACGAAGTCTCGGCGCGCCCCGACCCCGCTGATCCCTTGTTCGGCCCCCTATTTGACGCCAGCAATGATCTTGACCTCACGGTTGGCTTTGTGGACGAAGACGCCCGGCATCGTTTTTACATCGCCTCGGCCTATCTCAGCGGTGGCAAGCTGCTTCATGTGCATCACAAGTGCTATCTGCCGACCTATGCGTTGTTTGATGAAGGTCGCCATTTTGCGCCGGGCGACACTATCAGCGCGTTTGACACCTGCTTTGGCCGGGTAGGGATGTTAATCTGCGAGGATTTCTGGCACATCAGCCCGCCCTATTTGCTGTGGTTAGATGGCGCAGACGTGATTCTGCTCATGTCGGCCAGTCCTGGTCGAGGGTTGGATAGCAGCGACAAGCTCGCCAGCGCGCGGTGGGTCGAAAAAGTCACGGAAGCCTACGCCAGCGTATTCACCAGTTTCGTGACGCACACGAATCGTGTGGGGTTTGAAGACGGCTTTAATTTCTGGGGCGGCTCTTTTGCTTACGACCCGGATGGCGAACGGGTCGCGCAGGGGCCCTATTTCAAAGAGGCTTTGGTGACAGCGACGCTCGATCTGGATCAATTGCACCGGACGCGCTCACGGCTGCCCTTGCTGCGCGATGAGCGACCCGCCTTGACGGCGCGCACGTTGAAGCGCATCCTTGATGGCGATAGGCGACAGGAGGCTGATCAATGAGCATGACGGCCTTGTTAAACAAACTGGCGATCAACACGAGTGTGGCGCGCGAGATTCTTACAGCGTTTATCCATGACGAAGTGACACGCACACGCATGACGAAAGCCGTGTTAGGATTGTCGGGAGGCGTTGATTCGGCGTTAGTCGCTTATTTGACTGCGCAGGCGCTTGGCCCTGAAAAAGTGCTGGGTGTGCGGATGCCCTACAAAACCAGCGCGCAGGAAAGCATGGATCATGCCGGGCTGGTTATTGACGCGCTGGGAATTCAGAGCGAAACCATCGAGATCACTGCGATGGTCGATCCGATGTTTGAGCGCCGTCCGGACATTTCCCCCCTGCGCAAGGGCAACATCATGGCCCGCCAGCGCATGATTATCCTGTATGATTGCTCGGCTGAGTTTGGCGGGCTGGTGATGGGCACAAGCAACAAGACCGAAACACTGCTAGGCTACACCACCCAATTTGGCGACAACGCTGCCGCGCTCCAGCCCATTAGCGACCTGTACAAGAATCAAGTGAGACAACTGGCTCAGGCCGTAGGCGTTCCAGAGCCAATCCTTGCCAAACCGCCTTCCGCTGATCTATGGCCCGGCCAGACTGACGAAAGCGAATTAGGTTACAGCTACGACGATGTTGATCAGCTTCTGTATTTATTAGTTGATCGGCGGCACAGGCTCGAAGACGCCGTAGAGCAAGGTTTTGATGCTGCGTTTGTCAAGACCGTCTGGGAGCGCGTCCGCAAAACCCATTACAAACGGCATATGCCCATTGTCGCCAAGCTTTCTCAACGCACCGTTGGTTACGATTTTCTATATATGCGAGATTGGGGCGCATAAACCGCATGGACACGTTAGCGACTCTATCCATTATGGAGCGCATCGTGTTCTTGCGCCGCGTCCCCCTGTTCGCCGATCTGACAACGGCTGATCTCAAGCATATCGCGCTGATCGCCTACGAGCGTTTCTTTGTCGATGGCGAGCGCATTGCCCGACAAGGAGACATTGGCGACGAGTTGTATATCATCATGGCCGGGCAAGTCCGGGTTGTGACTCAACCGGAGGCGGGAGAAGGCAGAGAACTGGCTCGCCGCCAACCGGGGGAAGTCGTCGGCGAGATGGCGATTGTGAGCCAGGAGCCGCGCATGGCGTCCTTATTTGCCCTCGGCGACGTGCGGACTCTGGTTGTTGAGCAAAAACAGTTCGAAGGGATACTCCGTGAACGCCCGGATACTGCGCTGGCAGTGATGCGCGTCTTGTGCGCCCGGCTACGAGAGTAAACCTTAATCACACCAGAATTTCCGATTTGGCAGTCTCTAATAGCGAATTTTGACTTTTCGGCAGAATCATTTTATGCTGAGGTCACTTTGGGCTGTGGAGCAATCATGCGAAGCTTGGATCGCATCGATGCCAGCATCATTGAGCTTCTCAACGAAGATGGCCGAATGCCCAGCGTCGAGATCGCCCGGCGGCTGGGGGGACTATCGCCACGCACGGTGAGCTATCGCATCGAGAATCTGATTGAGCGCGGGCTGATTTCCATAAAAGCGTTTGTTCATCCTAAAATACTGGGATATAGCGTACTGGCTGATGTGCTGATCGAAACTGAGCCGGGCCAATTGCGGGCTGTTGCCATGAAAGTCGCGGCGTTAGAGCAGGTCACGTATGTGGCCGGAGCGACCGGAGATCGAGACATCAGCATTCAATTAGTGGCCCGCACTAATGAGGAGTTGTTCGATATTGTCACCGAGGAAATTGGAACGATCTCCGGCGTTCGCCGCACCGAGACACATTTGCTGCCGCTAAAATTCAAGGACATCGATAGCTGGCTGCCACCGCGCGCCAACATCAATGAGATAGCTGAATAACGGCCTCACGAATTCTGGAACACAGGGGCATACATGCAAAACGTCTTTAGCCCAGCCCAACAAGCCGAGCAAGCCAAGCAGCGTTCTGAACGTCGCCAGCTGCTTTTCTTGGTGACGCCCGGCACATTCTGGCTGGTGGCGTTCTTTATGCTGCCTCTGGTGGTGATTCTTGTATACAGTTTTCTGACTCGCGGCGAGTATGGCGGGATTGTGCCCGTTGCCGGGCTGCACAATTACATCCGACTTCTTGACGCAGACTTTTTCACGATCTTTCGACGGTCGCTACAACTAGCGTTTGTGACAACGCTACTTTGTATTCTCATGGGCTATCCGATGGCATATTTTATCGCCCGGGCCAGCCCACCCTGGCGAAACGTGTTGCTGCTGCTGGTGATTATTCCCTTCTGGACAAATTTTCTGGTGCGCACTTACGCGATTATGGTTCTATTGCGCACACAGGGCATTCTGAACACAGCGCTCCTCGCTCTCAAACTCATCACTGAACCACTGCCGATGCTATTCACTGAAGGGGCTGTAGTCTTCGGTATGGTCTATGGCTTTCTGCCATTCATGGTTCTGCCGCTGTATGCCACGCTAGAAAAGTTCGATTTTGCCCTTATGGAGGCGGCTCACGATTCAGGAGCTAATGATTTCTGGGCATTTGTGCGGGTGATGTTGCCCCTGACCATGCCGGGCATTGTGGCCGGGTCTATCCTTGTGTTTATTCCTTCCATCGGCGCGTTTATCACCCCAGATATTCTGGGCGGGTCAAAGGTGATGCTGATCGGCAATCTGATCGACCGCGAGTTCAAAGCCGGGCGCGATTGGCCTCTGGCGTCCGCCATCTCAATCACCCTGATGATTCTTGTCTCTATCGCCACCGCGATTTACTTTCGGACTACTACGGAGGAAGATCGCTTATGAGCGCAGCTCCTCGTCCCCAACCGGCGTTTGTGTCCAGCAAATCTCGTTTTGACTGGCGCAGGTTTGGCTCGTCGCTGATTACCTTTGAGTCGATCTTGATGTTTGTTTTTCTGTATGTGCCGATCCTGATCCTGATTGTCTACTCGTTCAACTCATCTCGCTTTAGCTCAGTCTGGGACCAGTTCACTTTTGGCTGGTATGATAGCTTGTTTCAGGGCGAGAACAGCGCATTCACGCCGACCGGGCGCGGTTTTGATCCCGCAGAATTGCTCGATTCGGTCAAAGTCAGCTTAATTGTCGCCGCCGCATCGACGGTAATCTCCACTGTATTAGGAACAACGTTGGCGATGGCAATGGAACGTTTCCGGTTCCGCTTTCGCAGCGCCATTGACATCATGCTTTACCTGCCGGTTGTCATCCCGGAAATCACCATGGGCTTGTCGCTGGTCGTCTTTTATCAAATCATCGCCGATCTGGTGAGCCAGAATTCCATTCTGGGGTTGATCACAGTCATTGTAGGTCATGTGTCGTTCAGCATCTCTTTTGTGGCGATTGTCGTGCGCGCCCGGCTGGCGGGCATGGATCGGACCCTAGAGGAAGCGGCGCAAGATTCGGGCGCCAATGAATGGCAAACCTTTCGCCGCGTTGTGCTGCCGCTGATCATGCCCGGCATTCTAGGGGGCGCGCTGCTAGCTTTTACGCTGTCGCTGGACGACTTTGTGATCACGTTTTACACCTCCGGGATAGGCACCAGCACCATGCCTCTATATGTATACGGGATGATACGCAGGGGCATTTCTCCTGCTATCAATGCTTTATCCACCCTGATGCTTGGAGCGTCCATCGTGATACTCTTGATATCCTTGAGACTGCAAAGGAGGTAAGAGACAGAAAGATTGTTGAATAGATCGTGATTTTGAAGGCGAATGTCGTCTGAAAGCGCCAAGCATGATCATATCGTGCCCAAACTAACTGAGGAGAAGGGACTATGAACAAGAAACGTATTCTGGTTAGCCTGATCGGGTTGCTAATGCTGTCGGTCGCTATTTCCGCTTGCGCGGGCGCGGCAACAACGCAACCAACACAACCGTCCGCCGCCACTGAATCAGCTGGCACGGAAGCCGCAAGCACGGAAGCTGCCGCAACCGAGCCTCCTGCGTCGGCGGAGACCGAGTTGAATTTGTATAACTGGACGACTTATATGGACCCGGCGATTATTGCCGCCTTTGAGAAGAAGTATAACGTCAAGGTCAACGAAGATTTCTTTGGCGACAACGACGAACTGCTGGCTAAGATTCAACCCGGCAACCCCGGCTATGACATCATCGTGCCGACGGATTACATGGTCGATATCATGGTCGCCCAGAATTTGCTTCAGGAGTTGGATCACAGCAAGCTGGCAAACATCGGCAACGTTGACGATCTGTTCGCCGATCCGCCTTATGATCCTGGCCTTATCCACTGTGTCCCCTACCAGTGGGGCACTACAGCGCTCGGCTACAACCGAAAGGCCGTAGGCCGCGATCTGGATAGCTGGGAAGTCATGTTCAATCACGAATTCGCCGGACGCATTTCGTGGTTAACCGATGCGCGCGGCGTCATGGGTATCACCCTGATATATCTAGGTTATGATCCTAACACCACTAATCCGGATGAGATCAATGAAGCCAAACAGTTGTTGCTAGACACAAAATCCGATGTGCAGGCTTTCGCGCCGGACACCGGGCAAGAACTGCTGTTGGCGGGCGAGGTCGATATTACCTATGAATACAGCGGCGATATTTTCCAGATCATGTCTGAAAACCCGGACTTCGCCTATGTGATTCCCAAAGAAGGGGCGATTCTGTGGACAGATAATATGTGCATACCCGTCGACGCGCCGCACCCCGATCTGGCGCACAAGTTCATCGATTTTCTGCTCGACCCTGAGGTTGGCGCTCAACTTTCCAACTTCACCGCCTACGGCACGCCCAATAAAGCGTCTTTGCCTTTCATCAGTGAGGATATGAGAAACAATCCGGGGGTATACCCTTCGGATGAAGTCAAGAAGCATCTCTATTTCATTAAGAGTCTTGGCGAGGCGGACAAGCTGTACGATCAAGCATGGATCGAGCTGGGTGTCGGGCAATAGCCTCATTGTGATGTAGCGGCAGGGGCGACAGCACAAGCCGCCCCTGCTGCCGCTTTAGTCATTTCGAAATCTGAAATCATTGCCCAAGTATTGTCATTAGACCATTGGGGGCGATGTCTCCCTTATGGAAAGGCGCTGTGACTGATTATGAAGCGTGACAAGACTCAACAGGTGTTCAATCGCGCGCAGAAAACGCTGCCGCTCGGCGTGACCTCGAACTTTCGCTATTGGGGCGATGACAAGACGTTGGTCGCCAAGCGCGCCAAAGGAAGCTATTTATGGGACGCAGACGATAACCGTTTTATCGATTATCGTCTCGGCTTTGGCCCGGTCATTCTGGGGCATGGCGATGACCGCGTGGATCAGCATGTCGCTGAAGCCGCCCGTGATGGCAGCATTTACGCCCTGATCACGGAACGCGAAGTCAAAGTCGCTGAAAAGATGGTCGAGATGTGCCCGGCGGTGGACATGATCCGCTTCACCGCGTCGGGCGCGGAGTCAACCATGCACGCTCTGCGGGTGGCTCGCGCCTACACAGGGCGAGACAAAATCATCAAATTCGAAGGGGCTTATCACGGCATGTATGACTATGTGCTGTGGTCCACTTACCCCCCGGTCGAAACGCTCGGCAGCCGCCGCAGCCCGATTCCTGTGCAGTCGTCGTCCGGCATTCCAAAAGTCTTGCGCGAACTGACGATCACGACGCCCTTCAATGACTTTGAGCAGTTGGAGCGCACGTTCAAGCAATCCGCGCATGATGTCGCGGCGATCATCGTTGAGCCTATTTTGGGAAACGCCGCTGCTATTGAGCCGCAACCGGGCTTTTTGGAGCATATCCGCAAGCTGTGCGACCAATATGGCGTGGTGTTTATCCTTGACGAAGTAAAGACCGGCTTCCGGGTGGCTCGCGGCGGCGCACAAGAGCTTTACAACATCAGGCCCGATATGGCGACCTACGCCAAAGCGCTGGGCAACAGCTACCCGGTGGCGGCCTTTGGCGGCAAGAAAGAGATCATGGACATCATCGGTCATGGGGTGGCCCATGCCGGAACCTACACCGGGAACACCATCGGAGTCGCCGCCGCCGAGAAAGTGCTGGAAGTGCTGGCCGATGGCAAAGTATTAGCCGGGATCGCCGAACGCGGTCGCCAGCTTCAAAAGGGGATTAGTGACATTCTGGAACATCACGGGCGGCCTTTTGTGGTGACCGGCCACCCGGCGATGTTTAGTTATATGTTCATTGACCATCAGCCTAAAGACTACCGCGACTGGGCCGCCAGCGATCACGATCTGTACGACGAAATCGCGTGGGGATTGATCGAGCGTGGCGTCTTGCCAGACCCCGACTCGCGGGAACCCTGGTTTATGGCGCAGGCGCATTCCGAACAAGATGTCGCTGAGACGCTTACGGCGTTTGAGGATTCTGTCAAGACCGTGATGAACAAACATTAACGAATGTCATAGGCCAACCGCCCGTTATCCTTCCTTTGCTTGTTGAAAGGGTCGCCTCATGCCCGGTAACGCCGTCGAGATCAAAGATGTCACTAAGCAGTTCGCCGCCCCTAATGGCGAAACGGTGACCGCTGTCGAACGCATGAATCTGGACATCGCTGACGGAGAGTTCTTTTCGTTTTTGGGGCCATCCGGCTGCGGAAAAACGACCACGCTTCGCATGATCGCCGGGTTCGAACTGCCCAGCGATGGCGAGATTATTATTCAGGGCAGACCGATGGGCTACACCCCACCCTACCAACGCCCGGTCAACACGGTTTTTCAGAACTACGCGCTGTGGCCGCATATGACGATCTTCCAGAACGTAGCTTTCGGGTTGGAGATGAAACAGGTGGGCCGCGCCGAGATCAAGCGGCGCGTCGGCGAGGCGCTGGAACTGGTGCATCTGAAGGGGATGGATGATCGCCACCCGAAGCAATTATCAGGCGGGCAGCAGCAGCGGGTAGCTCTGGCCCGCGCGCTGGTGCAGCGACCTGCGGTACTGCTGTTGGATGAGCCGTTGGGGGCGCTTGATCTCAAGCTGCGGAAGGCCATGCAGTTGGAACTCAAGCACATGCAGCAGCAGGTTGGAATCACCTTTATCTATGTGACGCATGATCAGGAAGAAGCCCTGACCATGTCTGATCATATCGCTGTGATGAGTCATGGCCGTGTGCTTCAAGTTGGCAGGCCTGTTGAAATTTATGAGCAGCCCGCGACCCGCTTTGTGGCTGACTTTATTGGCGAGACAAACTTTTTGCAGGGCAAAGTGAACCAGATTCGCAACGGCATCGCTAATGTGACGATTGACAATCAATTCTCAATGCATGTTCCTTCGATTGAAGGCGTCGCCACCGGAAGCGAGATCACGGTAGCCCTGCGCCCTGAAAAACTGACTATTCACCCGGCGGGCAAGACTCAGCAGGAAAGCATTCCGGGCCGCGTAGAGGAGATGGTCTACATTGGCACAGACACCCGCTTTATCGTCCGTGTTTCCGATCAAAGCGTTCTTGTGGCGCGTATGCAGAATCTCGGCGAGGGCGCAGTTATGTTCAGTGTTGGCAGTGAGGTGGCCGTCACGTGGGACAGCGACAGCGCGCGTTTGCTCACCGCATAAGCTCATGGTAAGGTGAGCAGGATGAAGATACAGCTTGAGTTGTATTCTGTTTTGCGCGAGAAGCTCCCGCGCGAAGCGCGAGGCCAAGCCGCGCTGGAACTGCGTGACGGGGCGACTGTCGCTGATGTCATTGCGCAGTTAGACATCACCGGGAACGTGGTAGTGAGCGTCAACGATGTCCACGACCCGGCGCGGGCGCGAGCGTTGCAAGATGGCGACAACGTGAAGATGTTTTCGGCTGTTGGCGGCGGCTAATCCATTCATCTTTTGAGAGAGGGAACGAACCATGCCCAAGGGATACAACGGCAAGATACTCCACGTTAATTTGACTGACGGCAAACTGTGGGTCGAGGAACCCGACGAAGCATTCTACCGCAAGTATATGGGCGGCAGCGCGCTGGCGATGCATTACCTGCTCAAAGAGATGCCCGCCGGGGCTGACCCGCTTGGCCCGGACAATATACTGGTAATGGCCCTGAGCGTCCTGACCGGCGCGCCTATCTCAGGCCAGAGTCGGATGACGGCGGCGGCAAAGTCGCCGTTGACCGGGGCGATTGGCGATTCGCAGTGTGGCGGTTACTGGCCCGCCGAACTGAAGTTTGCCGGGTTTGACGCGATTGTCGTGCGCGGCAAGTCATCCAAGCCTGTCTACCTGTGGATTCACGATGGGCAGTACGAGCTTCGTGACGCCGCCCGGCTGTGGGGCAAGATCACCGGCGACGCCGAGGCGATGATCAAGAAGGAATTGGGCGATGACAAGATCGAAGTCCTGCAAGTTGGCCCGGCGGGCGAGAAGGGCGTGCGCTTTGCCGCGATGATGAATATGTCCAACCGCGCCAACGGTCGGACAGGCATGGGCGCGGTGATGGGTTCCAAGAATCTCAAAGCCGTCGCTGTGCGCGGGTCATCCAAGAAACTGGATATTTCGCACAAGGATCGCCTCAACGCGCTGGCCAAGACAGGCGCGGCAGGCGTGCCGACCTCTGGCATCGCGGGGCTGGCGAAATATGGCACGGCTGAAACAACGGGCGTCAATAACACGCTCGGCACGCTGCCCGCCTTCAATTACAACAGCGGCGTGTTCGAAAACTGGAAGCCCATTGACGGGACGACCATGTACGACACTATCCTGCGCGGGGCGGCGGATGGCAAGCAGGACAAGGACGGGCGTGACACCTGCTATGCCTGCACCGTGCGCTGCAAGCGCGTTGCCGAAATTAAAGAAGGGCCATATCAGGTCAATCCGCACTACGGCGGCCCGGAGTACGAAACCACCTCGACCTTTGGAAACTACTGCGGTATCAGCGATCTGGCCGCGATTGCCAGAGCCAATGAACTCTGCAACCAGTATGGAATGGATACCATCTCTTGCGGCGCGACCATTTCATGGGCATATGAGGCTTATAACGAAGGCAAGATCAACAAAGCAGATACGGGCGGTCTTGATCTGACCTGGGGCAACGCGGAGTCGATGGTCAAGCTGACCGAGATGATCGGCAAGCGCGAAGGCTTTGGCGAAACGCTGGCGGAAGGCTCCGAGCGCGCCGCCAAGAAGATCGGGCGCGGCACGGAAGAATTCCTGATCACCAGCAAGGGGCAGGAAGCCCCGGCTCATATGCCGCAGGTCAAGAAGTCGCTGGCGATCATCTACGCCACCAACCCGTTTGGCGCGGATCATCAATCCAGCGAGCATGACCCGGCGTTTGAAGGCGACTTCCCCGGCTATGCGGCGCGGATGGCCCCGATGGGAATCGACAAGCAGCTATCGCAGTATTCGCTGGACGACGCGAAGATCAGCTACACGCTCAAAAGCCAGTGGATGTACAGCGCGCTCGACAGCTTGAACCTGTGCCAGTTTGTCTATGGTCCGGCGTGGCAGCTTTATGGCCCGGCGGATATGGTCGAAACCGTGCAGGCTGTCACGGGCTGGGATGACGTAACGCTGGACGAGCTTCAGGCGCTGGGCGAACGCCGATTGAACATGCTTCGCGCTTTTAACGCCCGCGAGGGCCTTGACCGCGAAGCCGACAAGCTGCCCGAAAAGATGTTCAAGAAGGCCCTCAAAGGTGGCGCGAGCGATGGTTTCAAGATTGATCGCAACGAATTTGAAGCGGCTCTCAACAGCTACTACCAGCAAAGCGGCTGGGATGTCGAGACTGGCACGCCGACTCGCGCCAAGCTAGAGTCGCTGGGGCTAGGCTGGGTAGCCGATCAACTCAACGTCTAAAGTTAGCCCCGCAAACGGCGCGGGGCGCAAGCAAAGTTAGAACGCAGAAGTAAACCGTCATCCCCTGTCCTTATATTCCAGATAAAGGACAGGGGATGTGTTTTGGGGTAGCACGCGACGATAGGGTGGTCGGTAAAAAGCCATCTGTACAGGGCTGAATCGAAGGGTCTGAAGCAGCCAAAAAGGCCTATTTTGGCTTATTTCACAGCCAAAACTCCCTTCTCAGGGCGGATTCAGGCCATAAAACCGGGCTAACGGCGGCCTTGTTTGTGATGACTCTCACAACCACCCTGTTTCCGGGTGCTACCTGTTTTGGGAGATGCTCAGGCTTCGATATTAATCGCCCGACATTGATCAGCGTTTCGCGGCAACCTGATCTATACTTAGAGAGTGTTTCATAAGTGGTCGGGTAAGATTGGGGAATGACCAAATTCACCCAAACCTACCCGACTGACCTCAAGTATACCGAATGGATGTTGCTTGTGGAC
>Ga0210377_10000821_pt1 | contig 29498 bp, 29 predicted proteins | sample PLM4_65_b1redo_FD_155480 | JGI IMG/M metagenome (GOLD analysis project Ga0210377, IMG submission 155480) | Groundwater sediment microbial communities from an aquifer in East River, Colorado, USA - PLM4_65_b1 redo | ecosystem: Environmental > Terrestrial > Soil > Riparian zone | place: USA: East...
AGCGTCACGACCATACGCGGAGTGCGCCTTGCGGGGGTCACGCTCATCGGCTGGTCGTCGCGAGGCTTCGATGGCATCCGCGGGCGAAGCCTAGAGGCCGTCGTGGAGCGCGTCAGCCGAACGCTGATCGACGGCGCAATCGTGATGCTCCACGATGCTGCCGAACACGACGACTTCGAGCCCGCGTCCGTGCGCGCGCTACCGCAGCTCGTTGCGCTGCTCGAAGAGCGCGGGCTCACGAGCGTCGGGCTCGACGCGCTCCTGGGCGACCTGGCTCATTCACCCTCCCCGTGCGCGTCCCAGAAGTCGTAGAAGTTGAACCACTGGCGCGGCGCGCGGCAGCAGGCCTCTTCGAGGCTCCGCGCGTAGGCCTCGAGCAGCTCCCGTGCGCGCTTCTCGCGCTCGGCGCGTGGCACGACCTCCCCCTGAGTCAAGAGCTTCACCACGGTCTCGTAGCGCGCGTCGTCCGTGCGCAGGCAGAGTGAGAGGAGGACGGGACAGCCGAGCACCCCCGCCAGGAGGAACGGGCCGAGCGGGAACCGCGCAGGGCGCCCGAGGAAGTTCGCCGTGGCGACGCGATCGTGCTCGCCCGGTCCGATGCGGTCGCCCAGGATCCCCACGAACTCGCCGCGGTCGATGCAGGCCTTGACCTCGAAGACCGAGCGGATCGAGCCCGGGTCCATCTGGATCACGCGTAGTCGCCCTTCCGGGTGCAGGCGCTCGAAGAAGGAGGTGACCTGCGCCACGTGTCGCGAGAACATGAGCACGTTCACCTTGAACTTCTGCCGATCCGACAGGACCCGCAGCATGTCGAAGCTCCCGAGGTGCGCCCCGAGCAGGATCGCCCCGCGCCGCTCCTGCGCGAGTCGGAACAGGTGCTCGCTTCCCTCGTCCTGGATCTCGATCCGGTCCGCCTCGCCGGTCCAGACGCAGAGCCGGTCGAAGATGTTGATCGCGAACTCGCGGAAGTGGCGCAAGCTCTCCAGAAGCCCCGGCTCGCGCTCGAACGCCAGGCGACCCTCGGGCCAGGCGTGCAGCCGGCGCAGGTACTGGAGCGACGCGCGCCGCGACTTTCCGTCGCGCAGCAGGAAGTACGCCGCGATCGGCGTCAAGAGCGTGATGCCGAGCGCGCGCCCGAAGCGGCGGTAGAACCAGGCCATCGCGCGGAGCGCCCCGATCGAGCCGCGCTCGGCCGTGCTGGCCCAGGTCGCGCCGGTGCTCACCGGGCCTGCCGCACGCGGCGGACCAGGAGCCCGCGCGCGCGCGTGAGCATTCCGAGCGCGAGCCGCGCGTAGAGCCAGGCCAACCGGAGGTCGTCCCACAGCACATCGAAGTGCGAGATGCCGTCTGGGTAGTAACGTACGCGCGTGTCGAGGTTCACGACCGGGACACCCTCCCAAACCAGCCGCACCGCCAGCTCGGGCTCGAACTCCATGTGGTCGCCCATCGCGATCCGGTCCATGAGCGCGAGCATGGGGGCAAGTGGGATGCAACGGAACCCGCACAGGGGGTCGCGCACCTCGCGCGAGAGCGTGGCGAGCCAGACCAGACCCTGTGAGAGGCGCCGCCCGTAGACGCGGCTCTTCGGGGCGCTCTGGTCGAAGAGGGGCCGGCCGAGGACGATCGCGTCGGGGAACTTGCGCGCGGCCTCGAGGAAGCGCGCGACGTCCGCCGCCTCGTGCTGCGCGTCGGCGTCGAGCTGGACCACGTGCGTGAAGCCGCGGCGCGCTGCGAGCCGGTAGCCGTGGCGGAGAGCGACGCCCTTGCCTCGGTTCACCGCATGGTGCTCGACCTCGACCCAGTCGAACTGCTCCTCGATCCCGTCGAGCGCCGCGCACGTCGCCGCGTCGCTGCCGTCGTTCACGATGAAGCAGGGCAGGCCGAACTCCGCGAGCGAGCGGACCACGCCGCGGATCGTCGACCCGTGCTGATAGATCGGGATCAGGAGGCAGGGCCTCACGCCGTCTCCCCCGTGCGCGCGAGGATCCGGCGCGTGGTGGGAATGGCCCGTTTCCGCCTGGAGAGCCGAAATATGACCAAGCCTGCCAGCGCGCTGCGTCATGAGCGCGGCGTGAGCACGCGATCCCACCAGCGCTCACGACCCGCTCGACGCGCCGTCATCGCGGACTCCGGCCCCCGGAAGGCCCCGAGAAATTACACATCGATCGTAACATGGGGTCCTTGCATTTCCTACCGACACCCGCCGACATCGTAATCACGCGGCGAAGCGCCGAAGCCGGTGATTACTCCCGCGAATTGCGACGCCGACCAACGGCCGCACGATCCCGCCGAACACATCATGCTCCACGCTCCGGCCGGGGCGAGATCGGTGGGAGTTGCCACCCCGCTTCGCCTCGAGGCGCGCCTCCAAGCGCGGGCGCTTGGACCCGGCTTGGTTCGGAATCCGCCTTGGGAAAGGGGCCGGGAGGGATTTTCAAGCTCGGCGTTGAAACAGGGATGGGTGTCGAAGAACGCTACACAGCGCCGCCCGGTGGCCCCTCCGAAAATTGGATAGACTGAGAAGTCGTGGAGAAAAGTTTACGAGGATCGAGCTCAGCTGAGTCGCGCTCTGAGTTCGTTCTGGGATAGCGACCGATCGCAGCGGCAGTGGATCGCTGCGGATCCGATTCCGATCGGCGTAACCTCATGGTTGGAGGAGGAGCAAAATGCTCGAAACCATCGCGGTCATCTTGATCATCCTGTGGCTGCTGGGTCTGGTTTCCTCATACACAATGGGCGGATTTGTTCACATCCTCCTGGTGATTGCGGTGGTGGTGATCCTGGTTCGTGTTCTCCAGGGTCGAAGGCCCTTGGGATGATCAGAGGATGCTTCCGTTCTGCGCTGTCCCTCACGGACCGGGGTTCTCTGCAGGAGGCGACGAAATGAGCGCAGTCAAGATCGTCGGAATCGTACTGATTGCGGCCGGCATCCTGGGGCTGGCGTACGGCAGCTTCAGCTACACCAAGGAGACCCACGAGGCCAAGATCGGCTCGCTCGAGCTGTCGGTGAAGGACCAGGAGACGGTCAACGTCCCGGTCTGGGCCGGCGTCGGCGCGATCGTAGTTGGCGGGCTCCTGCTGCTGGCGCCCAAGGCGCGTTAGCTCCTGACTCAGCGCTGCCGAGGCACTATCGGATGCCTGCACCGATCTGGGCCTCTCCGATCGAGACGGTTCTCGCCGAGCTCGCCACCCGCCCGGATGGCCTCACCCAGATCGAGGCCGACCGGCAGCTGCTGCACTTCGGTCCCAATCGCAGCTCCGACACCCGCGAGGTCACTCCGCTCGGACTCCTGCTGAACCAGTTCCGGAGCCCGCTGGTCATCCTCTTGCTGTTCGCGATGACGCTCTCCCTCTTCCTGGGCGAGACGATGGACGGGGTGATCGTCCTCGCGATCGTGTTCGGCAGCGCCCTGCTCGGCTTCTTGCAGGAATACCGGGCGAGCCATGCGGTCGCCAAGCTGCTAGCGGTCATCCAGACGAGGGTGAGGGTCCTGCGCGACGGCCGCGAGATCGAGCTGCCGCAGGACGCTCTCGTGCCGGGGGACGTGATCGTTCTTGCAGCGGGCGCGGCCGTCCCGGCCGACTGCCGCATCCTCCATTCCACCGACCTCTTCGTGGACGAATCCACGCTGACTGGAGAGAGCTACCCCGCCGAGAAAAGCGCGGGAGACCTCCCCGACGACGCGCCGCTCGCGAAGCGGTCGAATGCGCTGTTCCAGGGGTCGCACGTGGTGAGCGGCACCGGCCGTGTCGTGGTCGTGCAGACTGGCGCGAACACCGTGTTCGGCGAAATTGCCGAGCAGCTCCGGCTCCGCCCGCCCGCGACAGAGTTCGAGCGCGGGCTCCGGCACTTCGGCGGGCTGCTGATCCAGATCACCCTGCTCCTCGTGATCGCGATCTTCGGCATCAACGTGTATCTGCACCGGCCGGTCCTGGACTCGTTCCTCTTCGCGCTCGCGCTCGCGGTCGGCCTCACTCCGGAGCTGCTTCCCGCCATCGTGAGCATCACGCTCGCCCGCGGCGCGCAACGGATGGCCGCATCGCACGTGATCGTGCGCCGCCTCAACTCCATCGAGGACTTCGGCAGCATGAACGTGTTGTGCTCAGACAAGACTGGCACGCTCACCGAGGGGGTCGTGAAGCTGCACGCAGCCTTGGACGGCGACGGCAACCCGAGCGACGGGGTCCTCCTGTACGCGCAGCTCAACGCCACTTTCGAGTCGGGCTTCCCGAACCCGATCGATGAGGCGCTCCGACGCCTGCCGTGTCCAGACCTCGCGGCGTACGTCAAAGTGGACGAAGTCCCCTACGACTTCATCCGCAAGCGGCTGAGCGTGGTCGTGGAGCGGCCGACATCGCCCCCCGACGCGCACCGGCACACGATGATCACCAAGGGCGCGCTGCGGAACGTGCTCGAGGTCTGCGTCGATGCGGAGACGCGGATGCGTCCCGGCACGGTCCGCACCGTGCCCATCGCCGAGGTACGCGCCGCGCTGCAGGAGCGCTTCGAGGTCTACAGCGAACAGGGGTATCGCGTACTCGGCGTCGCGGTCCGGGACGTGACCGATGATCCGGTCATCAACAAGGAAGACGAGCAGCAGATGACCTTCAGCGGGTTCTTGCTGCTCGAAGACCCGCCGAAGGCCGGCGCGCTCGAGGCCATCACCGAGCTCAAGCAGCTCGGGGTGCAGCTGAAGATCATCACGGGCGACAACCGCCTCGTCGCCGGCAGGATGGGTCGCCAGATGGGGGTAGAGCGACCGACCGTGCTCACCGGCGAGCAGCTGCGCTGCTTGAGCGATACCGCGCTGCTGCAGCAGGTGGGCGAGGTGGACATCTTTGCGGAGACGGAGCCGAACCAGAAGGAGCGGATCCTGGCGGCGCTCCGCAAGGCCGGCAACGTAGTCGGCTACCTGGGCGACGGGATCAACGACGCGAGCGCGCTGCATGTGGCGGACGTGGGGATCTCGGTGGAGAGCGCGGTGGACGTCGCCAAGGAAGCGGCCGACATCGTCCTGCTGCGGCGGGACCTGGGCGTCCTCGCGCAGGGCGTCCGGTTGGGCCGGCAGACGTTCGCCAACACGCTCAAGTACGTCTTCATCACGACCAGCGCGAACTTCGGCAACATGGTGAGCATGGCGGGCGCGTCGCTCTTCCTCCCCTTCCTGCCGCTCCTGCCGAAGCAGATCCTGCTCAACAACTTCCTGTCCGACGTTCCCTCGATGACCATTGCCACCGACAGCGTGGATCGCGAGCTGGTGGACCGGCCCCGGCGGTGGGACATCCGGTTCATCCGGAACTTCATGCTGGTGTTCGGCCTGGTGAGCTCCGTGTTCGATTACCTGACGTTCGGCGCGCTGTTCTATTGGCTGCGGGCGACGGAGCGGGAGTTCCAGACAGGCTGGTTCGTCGAGTCGCTCATGACGGAGCTGTTCATCGTGCTGGTCATTCGCACCCGGGGGCGGTTCTACCGCAGCCGGCCCGGCACGCTGCTGCTCGCCGCCACGCTCTTCGTGGCGGGCACGACGATCTTCCTGCCCTACACGCCGCTCGGCGCGCTGTTCGGATTCGTGCCGCTGCCACCCGGCTTCGTTTTGCTGCTGCTCGGGATCACCGGGGCCTACCTGGTGGCGAGCGAGCTGGTGAAGGGTTGGTTCTTCCGGCGATTCGCCTAGGGTCGGTTGGCGTCGGCCGCCTGTCGCGAGCGCCCAAGCGCCCGTGTAACGGTGTCTGGACCGTACCAAGGCGGCCGTGCTAACAACTGCCTTGGCTAGCGCCAGCCGAGGCGACGGAGGAAGTGTCATGCCGCTGATCCAACTCGTTGTCGTGCTGATCGTGGTCGGCGTCCTGCTCTGGCTCGTGAACAACTACCTGCCGATGGACGCGAAGATCAAGAACATCTTGAACATCGTGGTCGTCATCGCGGTGGTTCTCTGGCTCCTGAACGTCTTCGGCGTGCTCTCCGGACTCTCGGGGATCCGCGTCGGGCGCTAGCCTCATCCTCTCTACCCGAGAGAGTTGACGCATGGCGCCCCTACCCGGGGACGTAATACGCCCGCTGGAAGCGACGATCCTCCGCTCTGTGCGATCCTGCGATCGTGACCGGACCGCTCGCTCACTGGCGCGACGAGAAGCGATCGGCCCTGCTCTATCGCGTGCTCGCCGAGGTCGAGAAGGGCACGCCGCGTGAGGCGCTGTTCGCCGACCTCGCCGAGGCCGCCGAGGCGCAGGGAGCCATCTGGGCGCAGGCCGCGAGCCGCGGCGGCGAGGCACTCCCCGCCTTCGCGCCCGGTCTTCGCGTTCGCATTACCGCGCTCCTGATCCGCCGCTTCGGGCCGCGGCGCAGCCGCCCGGTGCTCGCGGCCATGAAGGTGCGCGGCCTCTCCGTCTACACCAGCAAGGCGCCGGGCCACGAGATGCCGACCACCATCGAGGAAGTGGGCGCGGGGCACACGGGCTCAGGCAGCGGCGGGAACCTGCGCGCGGCGGTCTTCGGCGTCAACGACGGCCTGGTCTCCAACGCGAGCCTGATCCTGGGCGTCGCGGGCGCGTCGTCGCAGAGCGACGTGATCCTGCTCTCGGGCATCGCGGGGCTGCTCGCGGGCGCGTTCTCCATGGCGGCTGGCGAGTACATCTCGGTGCGCTCGCAGCGCGAGCTCTTCGAATCCCAGATCGGCCTGGAGCGCGACGAGCTCGCCGAGTACCCGAAAGAGGAAGCCGCCGAGCTGGCGCTGATCTACGCCGCGCGCGGCATTCCGAAGCAGGAGGCCCAAGGCCTGGCCGAACGCATCATCGCCGACCCCGCCCGCGCGCTCGACACCCTGGCGCGTGAAGAGCTCGGGCTGAACCCCGACGAGCTGGGTTCTCCGGTCGGCGCGGCCGTGTTCTCGTTCGGTTCGTTCGCGATCGGCGCATCGATTCCGCTGGCGCCGTTCCTGTTCCTGGTGGGCAGCCCGGCGCTGCTCCTCGCGATTGGGCTCGCCGCCCTCTCGCTGTTCTCCGTGGGCGCGACGCTGAGCCTGTTCACGGGCACGCGCGCGCTGTGGGGCGGCCTGCGCATGCTGCTCCTCGGCGGCGCAGCAGGCGCGGCCACGTTCGGCATCGGGCGGCTGCTGGGGGTGAGTCTGAGCTGAGCGCCGCGCGCTCGGCGGGGAGATGAGCGCGAGCTGACGCTCGAGAAGGGGCCGAGCCACTCTCGGGCGGGAACATGCCCTACTGTGGCCGCGGCATGGACCGCACGCACCACATCTACCTGGTCCCGGGTTTCCTCGGCTTCGCAAACCTCGGGCGGATCACGTACTTCGGACACGTGGAGCGGATCCTCACCGAGCGCCTCACCGCGGTAGGCCTCGAGCCCCACATCCACATCGTGAGGACGCCTCCCACCGCCTCGCTCCCGGATCGCGCCGCACGGGTGGCCGCGGCGATCGACGCGACGGCCCAGCGCGGCGGCGCTCCGCTCCACCTGATCGGCCACTCGAGCGGCGGGCTCGACGTGCGCTTGCTGACCGCGCCGGGGGTCGGGCTGCCGACGGCGCTCGACGTGGAGCGGCTGGTGGCCCGCGTGCGGACGGTCGTCACGGTTTCGACGCCTCACCACGGGACACCGCTCGCGTCGTTCTTCACGACCCTGCAAGGCCAGCAGCTGATGCAGCTCCTCTCGCTCAGCACCATCTACGTGCTCAATTTCGGGCACCTGCCGCTCGCCGCGCTGCTCTGGATGGGGAGCTTTTTCGTGCGATTCGGCGGTCTGGTCGCCGGCAGTGAACTTCTCGACGAGCTCTTCGGAAAGCTCCTCGAGGACTTCACGCCGGGACGCCGGCGGGCCGTGCGGAAGTTGTTGCGCGACGTGGTCCGCGACCAGGCGCTGATGCTCCAGCTGACGCCCGAGGCGATGGAGGTCTTCAATGCCTCGGTCCTGCGGCGTGCCGGCATCCGCTACGGCACGGTCGTCACGCAGGCGGCGCACCCGAGCCTTCTCTCGACGCTCCACATGGGGCTCGATCCGGCGGCGCAGGTGACGCACGCCCTCTACGGCGCGCTCTACCAGCTCATCGCGGCGGTTCCGGGGCGCGTCTCGCCGCAACTCGCGCCCGACCAGGCCCGCGCGTTGCGACGCGCCTACCGGGAGACGCCGTCCCCAGACGCGAATGACGGCATCGTGCCGACGCTCTCCCAGGCCTGGGGGCATGTAGTCCACGCCGCCGTAGCCGACCACCTCGACGTGCTCGGCCACTTCCGGGACGCGGCGCACGCTCCTCCCCACGTCGACTGGCTCGTGTCGGGGAGCGCCTTCGACCGCCGGCGATTCGAAGCGCTCTGGACCGACGTGGCGCACTTCCTGGTCGGTGACGGGCGGAGCCAGCCGAAGCGCCGGCGAGCGGCAGGCCGACCCCGGGCGGGAATCACGAAAATGCAACGGCGTTGAGGGGGCTAGTCCGGCGCGGACCATTCGTCGACACCGGGACGCGTTGCTTTGCCGGGTCGGGGCGAATGCGGCGGCTGCCGGGCGGGCTCCGTGGAGGCGATGAAGTCGACGAGCACCTCGACGAACCGCTCGGGGGCTTCGCAGTGCGGGTAGTGGCCCACCCCGTCGAAGATCTCGAGGCGGCTGCCGGGAATGGCGTTGTGCGCCGCGACCGCGTGGTTCACCGGAATGAAAGGGTCCCGCGCCCCCCACACGATCAATGTCGGCAGCCGCGCCGCCCGGTACAGCCGACCCAGGGCGCTCACCGCCTGCCCGCTGAAGTCGATCACGTCGCGCAGGCTGCGAAAGAATGCGCGGCGGCTCTCGGCGTCCGCCAGCGACGCGTAGCTACGCCAGATCTCCTGGCGGGCGGGCGTGGACCGCACGCCGGCGCGGCCGAACCACGCGGCGACCCGGTTTCCTGCGTTTCGCAGCCGCGGCGTGCAGAAGAGCGGAAAAACCGATTCGAATCCGGGCACGGTCAGCATGCGGAGGTAGAACGTGACCTCCCGGCCGAGCCCACCGCTGTTCACCAGGACCAGGCGCTCGCAGCGCTCCGGGAACTGATAGGCAAACTGCATGGCCACGCCGCCCCCGAGCGACTGGCCGACGACGGTGGCCCGCTCGTGCCCGAGAGTGTCCATCAGGTCGCGCAGCGTGTTGGCATGGGCGCCGAGCGAGTAGTCGCCGCGGGGTTTGTCGGACTGCCCCTGCCCGAGCAGATCGGGCGCCAGGACTTTGAACCGCTCGGCCAGCGCCGGCATGACGTACCTCCACGTCTCCGAGCTACCGGCCATGCCGTGGACGAGCAGCAGCACCGGCCCCTTGCCGGCGTTTCGATAGACGACCCGATCGCCGTCGACGGTGATCGCACGCGGCTCCATCAGCGCCCAACGCGCCTCGTCCGAGTCCATGATCTCATCATCGCCAATGAGTGGTTGTCAGATCAAGGTCAGAACGAATATCCGAGATCCACTTGGAAGATCTGGATTCGCCAACGAAGCGGCAATCAATGAAGCCACGCCCATAGGCTAGCTACCGCGCGATCAACCCCGGGCCGCGGGTTGCGGCTGCAATCGCTCGTGTGGTAATCGGCGAGGCGATGAGACACGAGCGCGGTAGATCGATCGCGGTGATCGGAGCCGGACCCGCAGGCACGACGCTCGCCACGCTCCTGGCGCGAGCGGGATTTCGTGTCGCGGTCTTCTCGCGGAGAAGTTCGAGTGCGCTGGTGGTGGGGGAGTCGCTGGTCCCGGCCGTCGTCCCGATCCTCCGGATGCTCGGGGTGGAAGACGAGATTCGCGCCTACAGCGTCTATAAGCCCGGGGCGACCTTCGTCGTGGGCCGCGAGTTCACCATCCAGATCTCGTTCGACGAGGTCTGTAGCCGCGTTCCCAAATACGCCTACAACGTGCCTCGCGACCGCTTCGACGCGACGCTGCGAGCGGCCTGCGAGCGCAGCGGCGCCCGGATCATCGAGGCGAGCGCGCAGGTCGAGCGCGTCCCTGGGAGCCCCGGCGAGCCGGGCGATCCGCGCGTGCGGCTCGGCCCCGAGGCCCTCGCGGCTGCCTCGGAGTGCCTCGGCGGTCCGCCGGATCTGGTCGTCGACGCGAGCGGCCGCTCGCGCCTGCTGGCCCGGCTGCTCGAGCTTCCCAGCCACGGGCAGGACCGCCGCGACACGGCGCTCTTCGCCCACTGCGCGGGCGTCGTGCTCGACCATCCGGGGCACGTGCACTCGGACCGGCTGGAGCACGGCTGGTGCTGGAGGATTCCGCTGCCGGGACGGGTTTCCCTCGGCATCGTGGCCGATCCCGCGGTGTTCGGTTCGCTGGGCGAGAAGCCCGAGGAGCAGTACGACGCCTTCCTGCGCACGGATCCGCATCTGAAGCGGATGACCGAGGGCGGCCAGCGGCTTACGCCGGTCGTCCGCTACGGCAACTACCAGCTCACCACGCTGCGCGGGGTCGGGGACGGCTGGGCGCTGGTAGGCGACGCCTTCGGCTTCATCGACCCGGTCTTTTCGAGCGGTCTCTTCCTGGCGATGGACGGCGCTCGGACCCTCGCGCAGGCGATCCGCGCCGGCACCCCGGCGGCCCTGCGCCGCTACCAGCGTCGTCACCTCCGGCACATCGAGGCCTGGCGCCGGGCGATCGGATATTTCTACGACGGTCGCTTCTTCGCGCTTTTCCGGATTCGGGAACAGGCGAAGGCGCGCAGCTTTGGGCGTCTGATCGACCGCCACGCGTCGAAGCACGTGGCCCGTATTTTTACGGGAGAGTCGACCACCGGGTGGTACAGCCGCTGGGTCACCGAATCCCTGATGACGCACACACTCGGCGACCAAGACCTGGGCCCGCTTCGGATCGCCTGATCGTCAGGCCTTGGAGGGCTTTGCCCACTCGAAGCGACGCAATCCGGCCCCCAACGCGAGGTGGGGCTCCGGGGATTCCAGCCAGCGCAGGAACTCGAGCGCGTCTGGCCAGCGCGGGCGCGGGGCGGCACCGCCGCCGGCCGTGATCCCGAAGTCGAGGCGGGTACCGGGACCGTCGCTCGCGAGCAGCAAGCCGAGCCCATAGGAAGCCGGCGGCTCGTCGACCAGCCCCGCGAAGGCGGCCGACAGCGGGACGTCGGCCATCACGAGCAGCACCGAGCTCTCGGGCGCACGCTCGAGGAAGGTCAGGGCCTCGAGGTATCCGCACCCGAAGGTGTCCGCCTCCGCGGCGATCGAGCTCGATGCGCGCCGATTCCCGGCTGCGATCGAGAAGAGCCCCGCCTGGGCGTTGTGCACCGAATGGCTGAAGCGCGTGGGCGAGAGCGGCTGCTGGAGCGCCAGGCGCTCCAGCAGCTCGATCGATTCGTTGATGTTGCCGTGACGCGAGGCGAACACGCTGCCCACCTGCGCGCGCTCGTCCTCGCCGCAGCACTCGAAGGCCACGGTCAGCATGATGCGGGTCAGGGAACTACAGCGGCGCCGCAGCAGCGCCGGCAAGAAACTCGCCTCCGGGCGCCCCTCCGCCGCGAGCTCCTTGGGCTCCGCGCACCAGGCGTGCCAGGCCCGCACGTCATCGATGCCCGGCGCCCAGGCGGCCCACTTCCGCAGGTGGACCGGGATCATGCCGGGAGTCGCGCCAGGATCAGCGTGCAGTTGTTGCCGCCGAAACCGAAGGAGTTCGTCATCACGGGACCCGTCGGGACGTGCATTCCCGGGCCGACGAGGCGCAGCCCGACGAGCTCGGGATCCAGTTGCCCGTCGTAGGCGTGGGGGATGAGGTCGATCTCCCCGGCCGACGGCTCGCGGAGCACGAGCCAGCAGAAGCCGGCCTCCATCGCCCCGGCCGCACCCAGCGTGTGTCCCACCAGCGACTTGGTCGAGCTACACAACGGAGAGACGCCGAACACGCGCGAGATCGCGCTGCTCTCCATGCGGTCGTTGAGCGACGTCCCGGTGCCGTGCAGATTCAGGTAGGCGATCTCCGCGGGTCGCATGCCAGCGTCTGCGAGGGCTCCGCGCATCGCCTGCTCGGCTCCGAAGCCGTCCGGGTCCGGCGCCGACATGTGGTGGGCTTCGCTCGACTCGCCCACGCCGCAGAGCTGGATTCCGCCCGCATCGCGCGTCACCAGGAACAGCGCCGAGCCCTCCCCGAGCGTGAGCCCATCGCGGTTGGCGCTGGAGGGATTCGTGATGCCGTCGGAGAGGACCTGGAGTGCGGCGAATCCGTTCGTGGTGAGGCCGCACAAGCTGTCGGTGGCTCCGGCGATCACCGCATCGCAGACGCCGAGGGCGAGCAGCGAGCGTGCGGAGACCAGGGCGCGGGCGCCCGAGGAGCACGCCGTCGAGATCGTGTAGGCGGGGCCCGCGAGCCCCAGCAGCTCCGCCAGGAAGCCCGCCACGCCCCCGAACTCGAGCTGGGAGTAGTGGAAGGAGCGGGCGAGGGCGCCCGTCGCGACGCGGTGGCGGATCGCGATCTCGGCGTCGCTGACGCCCGAGGTGCTGGTGCCCATCACGACGCCGATTCTGTCGCGGCCCACCGCCAGGATCAGGTCCGAGATCGGCTTCTCGATCTGCTCGAGCGCGGCGAGCGTGAGCGAATTGTTGCGGCAGGCGTATTGGCGCAGCCGATCCGGGACCGCGGGCAGCGCCCCGGCGACTTCTGCAACGAGGAGCTTGCGTCCCGGGATGAGATCCTCGCGGGCTCGGAAGCCGGATTGATCGCCGCGGATCAGCCGGGGCCAGATCTCGTCGGGGTGCCTGCCAAGCGCGTTCACCATCGCCAGCGCGGCCAGCGAGCAGGGTCGTCTCGTCCTCATCAGCGGCATGCTAGGCGAGATCCAGCTCGGCGCCCGGCCCCAGCACGCTGCGCGCCGTGACGATCCCCGATGACACCACGCCGTATACCCCGCCACCCGGTTGTGTCCAATGGCCCACCAGACGCAGCCCGGCGATCGGGGTGCTACCGACGAGCCGGCCGGAGCCGACCTGCGCCGGTGACAGCTCCCAACCATAGAGTGCGCCACCGCTGTTTCGCGTGTAGCGCTCGAGCGTTCGGGGGGTTCCGCTCTCGACGAACTCGAGATGTTCGCCGAGCCCAGGGAAGTGTCGCTCGGCCATTTCGATCAGGCGACCCGTCAGGCGGTCCTTGCCCGTCCGCCAGCGAGACTGCGCGCCATAGGGGACGAGCGTCGTGAGGATCAGCAGCTGCTGACCCGCCGGAGCGAGGCCTGGATCGGCGAGGGTCGGCACCGTCACGGACAGCCACGTTGGATCGCCCGCGAGGCTGCTGCGGTAGGCCTGGTCGTGGTCGAACGAGGCATACAGGAAGGTCTCGTGACAGGTGTCGCGCGCGGAGAGCGGCAGCGAAGCCGCAGCGTGCACGATGAACGAGGAGAGTGAGGGCTTCATGCGCCGGAGGCTCGCGACGTAGCGCGTCGGGAAGGACTCGGCTCCCACCAGCTCCTCGATGGTCTGGCTGGCATCGGCGTTGGAGAGCACGAGGGGGGAATCGATGCGCTGGCCGTGCTCGAGCACCACGCCGCAGGCGCGCCCGCCCTCGACGCGAATCCGGCGCACGGAGCTCTTGAGGAGGATCTCTCCTCCGTTCTGGGTGATCGCGGCCGCCAACGCGTCGGCGAAGCGCTGGAAGCTCCCGCGGCAGTAGAAAGCGCCTTCCGTCAGGTAGCTCATCAGCATGTTGGCGAAGTAGAGGAACGAGACGCGCGAGGGCGGCAGGCCGAGATAGGGCCAGAGAGTTCCGACCAGCGCCTTCAGCTCGGGTGAGTCGAGCTGGGCATCGAGCACCTGGGCCAGGGTGGCGCGGCGATAGCGCAGCAGGGTCGGGAAGCGTCGCGCATCCGTGACCGCACCAAACGGACTCGGCAGCTGCGAAGCGCGCCGGGTCTCTTCGCGGATGTCGAGGCACTCCTGGAGGAATTGACGAAGCGCCTTGGCCTCCGTGTGATCCTCCTCGGTGTGGACCTGGATGAATTCCTCGATCGAGCACGGCGCTCGCACGACCGAACCCGGATAGACCGCCGCGTAGCAGGGATCGATCCGCGCGAAATCACAGCGATCGCGGACGCCCAGCGTCGTGAGCAGCGAGTGGATCAGGCCGCCACCCTCGAAGCCGACGGGCTCGCAGCCGCCGACCAGATGCACGGCGGAATCGAACAGGTAGCGGCCGCGGCGGAACGCGTGGGCGTAGCCGCCCACCCGATCGTGCCTCTCGACGACGAGTACGCTGCGGCCCGCGCGGGCGAGCAGCGCGGCCGCCGTGAGACCGCCGATCCCCGACCCGACGACGATGACGTCGTAGCCGTCGCGACGGGATTCGCCCCGGAATCTCATTCCCGTAGCCTCAATTCACACGCAGCTCGGTCGGGTCGTTTCGCGCCAGACCATGATTCACCATGAACTCGACGAGGCCGAGGCTGTAGCGGTTGGTGGCGTCCTCTCCGGTGAAGATGCGCGGCATGTACTTGCGGAAATGGAAATCGACGAGTCGGCCCGGGATCGTGGTGCGGACGTACTGGCCAACCTTCAGGAGCGTGAGCAGCCGGCCGTCGTAGAACCAACCGATCACCCGCTGCCACGCGACCAGATTCCGCAAGGTCTCCTTTTCGTAGAAGGCGAGCGCCCGATCGGAGTCATCGATCAGGGCGTTGGCCAGGCGCTCCGCGCTCTGGAAGGCGATCAGCAAGCCGCTCGAGAAGACGGGATCCACGAAGCCGAAAGTGTCGCCGACGAGGGCCCAGCCGCGCCCGACCCCGCGCGCCGCGCGCGATTGATAGTTGCTGTAGCGGATGACCGGGGTGATGCGGCGGGCTGGAGCGGCGTAATCTCGGATCACCGGATCGTGTCGAAGATAGGCGTCGAGCTGTTCCTCGGCCGTGTTGCCGAACTTGCGGATGAACTCGGAATCGATGACGAGGCCCATCGACACGCGCCCGGGCAACGGGATCCGCCAGAGCCAGCCGTGCTCGAGCCGGTCCGTGTGGACGTTGCCCGGGATCTCGACCTCGATGCCCTCGAAGTGGGCATGCAGCGCCGTGTCGCGCCGGTCTCCATCGAGGATCGGGATGCCGAGCAGCCGCGGAATCGTGCGATTCCGACCCCCCGCATCGACGATGAAGTCCGGCGCTCGCGTCAGCACCCCGCGCGCCAGCTCGAGCGTCTCGTCGCTCAAGCGGACTTCGTCGGAGTCTCCCACCCGCTCGAGCCGGGCCGATCCGTTCACGATCTGGACGCCGGCCCGCCCCGCGGCCGCCAGCAGGGTCGCGTCGAAGCGATCCCGAGGCACGTTGTAGGAATAGGTCGTGCGGGCGCCGCGCACTTCGGAGAAGCGGAAGCTCAGGCGCGCATCCCGCGACAGCACGAAGGTCGCGCCACCCTTCCAGATGCTGTAGCTCGCGACCTCATCCTCGACGCCGAGCTGGCGCAGGAAGGGCACGACGGCCGGCACGAGAGACTCACCGACGACGATGGGCGGGCGTCCGCCGCGCGCGAAGAGCACCACCTCGAAGCCGGCACGCGCCAACAGCGTGCCCAGCGTGGCCCCCGCCGGTCCTCCGCCGAGGATCGCGACAGAGCGGCCCGGGCGTCTCATGCTCGGCAACATAAACGACACGCTAGGGGTGTTCAAGCTGCCGGTGGCGCGATCCGGGTGTTGTAACCTGCCCGCCATGGCGGGCGCGACGCAGGCAGAGCTCACGCAGCGCGTTTTCGAGATCCTGCGCGATGATCTCCTGGACGTGGGCACCGATTTCACGCCGCGCTCGAACCTGGTGGCGGCGGGACTCGATTCGCTGGCGGTCACGCAGCTCATGCTCGCGATCGAGGAGAGCACCGGCGTGTGGATCGACGACAGCCTGCTCACGCCGGAGAATCTCGAGTCGGCGGAGTCGCTCGCGAGCCTGGTCTACCGCCAGCTGCGGGGTACCTGAATTGACGAGCGCCGGCGGGTTTCGCGGCAGCCTCCCTCTGACCGGCGCGGACTGCTTCCTGCGCGCGTTCGATCACGAGATCCGGCGCATGAACGGTGCGAGTCACGTATCCCAGCTCGTCTTGCGCCTGGGGCCCGGCTTCGACGTCGAGGGCTTTCGGCGGATCGTCGAGGAGGCGGCGCGCGCACACCCGCTTCTGCGAGCGCCGGTGGCCCGGCGTCTCGGTTTCGGGCCGCCGGTGTTCCGCCTCGCGGCTGCGGCGCGCTGCCTCATGCCCCGGGTCGAGATCCACGCTGCGGAGTCGCCGCGAGCGGGAGATCCGCCTCTGCCGGAGGTGTTCTTCTCGCGCCTGAACCAGCCGCTCTCCCTGCGTCGGGGGGAGCTGCTCCGCTTCGATCTGGTCCGCTACGCGGAGGGCGCCGCCGGGACCGACCTCGCGATGAGCTGGCTGCACATGCTCCTCGACGGCGCGGGCAGCGAGCGCTTCCTACGCTGGCTCGACGAGTGCTTCCGCGGCGAACGCCGGCTCTCCGAGCTGCCGGATCCCGATGAGACCGCTCCGGTCCGGAGCCCGAAGGTCTCCTTCAGAGAGCGCGGTCGGGCTGCCCGGGCGTGGCAGGGCTGGCACGATGGCATGGGCGCCCGCCCGCCGCGCTCGCTCGCCGGCCCGCTGCGCCGGACGCCGCAGGCGCTGCGCTACACCCTGCATGGCTTTTCGGCGGAGGAGACGGCCCGCGTGGTCGATGCCGCCACGAGGCGCGCCGGATTCCTCACGCCGATGCTGTTCTATCTGGCAGCCGCGTTGCGCGCCCACCATGCCGTCTTCCAGGCGCGGGGCGTCGACCCCGGCAGCTACGTGGTCCCGCTTCCGGTGAACCTCCGGCCCAAGGGGGGGGAGGGGGCGGTCTTCCGCACCCACGTTTCCTTGATCTGGTTCCAGGTCTTTCCGGAGCAGATGGAGGACTTCGACGGCCTGGTGGCCGAGCTCAAGGCGCAGCGCGTCGCTGCGATCCGCGCCGGTCAGATCGAGAACGGCGTGCACGCGATGGACTTCGCCCGCCTCGCGCCCCGACGCCTGTACGCGCACATGGCGCGCCGGACGCTCGGCGGAGAGCTCTGCTCGTTTTTCTTCGCCTTCACGGACGGCTTCCTGCCGGGCCTGCAGAGCTTCTTCGGCGCCAATATCGGTAATGGCTTTCACGTCCCTCCGGTGCCTCCCTCGCCGGGAAGCTGCGTCGCGCTGAGTCTGCGCGATCAGCGCCTCAACGTGACGCACGTCCATCAGCGCGGTGTCCTCTCGGAGCGCGAGCTCGCGCTCTTCCGCGAACGGCTGCGGGCCGACTTGCTCGGGTGAAATCGGTGCCCGCGCCGCCCCACTTCGATGTTGCCGTCGTCGGCGGGGGATCGGCCGGCGTCGCCGCCGCGGTTTCCGCCGCCCAGTGCGGAGCGCGCACGCTGCTCGTCGAGCGAAGCGACATCCTCGGCGGCAATGTCGGCAATGCCTTCGTGCACACCATCTGCGGCCTCTACCGGCCGGTCGACGAGGGAGAGGCGCGCTATGCGCATCCGGGCTTCCCGGAGCGCCTTGCGGAAGCGTTGCGAGCGGCGGGCGCCGCAGGCAAAGCCGAGCGGGCGGGCAAGGTGTACGTGCTTCCGATCCAGCCGCCGGGATTCGCCGAGCTCGCGGCGAGCTGGTGTGCGCGTACCGAAGGGCTCGAGGTACGCACGCGTTGTGCGGTCGTCGGGGCGGAGCTCGTGGCGGTTTCCAACGCTCCGCAGGCGCTCTCGCTGCGCTCGCAGCCGGCGGGAGAGGCACGCATCACGGCGAGCATCCTCGTCGACACGAGCGGCGACGCCACGCTGGGCGCGCTCGGCGGAGCGGACGTCGTCGCAGCCGGCCCCGACGAGCTCCAGCTGCCGTCGTTGATCTTCCGGCTCGCTGGGGTGGACACCTCCGAGCTGAGCGGCTTCGCGCGTCTGCGCCTGAGCCACGCGATCGCCGGAGCGGTTCGCTCCCATGCTCTTCCGGACGGCTGCGAGTCCGTGCTGGTGCGGCCTGCCGCCGCGGCGGACGAGGTCTATGTGACCCTCAACGTACCGCGCCCCAAGGACGTCCCCTACGCGCCGCTCGACCCGGAACAGCTCGCCGCCCTCGAGCAGCGGGCGCGGACGAGCGCCGTTCGCGTCGTCGATTTCCTGTGTCGCACCCGGCCGGCCTTCGCGCGCAGTCGCATCGTGGCCTGGCCGCGCCGTATCGGCGTGCGCGAGACGCGGCGTCTCGCCGGTCTGATCGCGCTCTCGCGCGAGGATGTGCTCGAGGGGCGTGCGCACGCCGACGAGGTCGCGGTGTCGACATGGCCGATCGAGCTGTGGCAGGACCATCGTCGCGCGCACTTCGAGTACCCTGTGCGGCCGTGCTCGATTCCGTTGGGCACGCTGGTGAGTCGTTCGCATCCGCGGTTGGGGATGGCGGGCCGCTGTCTGTCGGCGAGCCGCGAGGCACTCGGCGCGCTGCGCGTGATCGGTACCGCGCTCGCTACGGGCGAGGCACTCGGGATCGCGGCCGCGCTCGCCGCGGATGCGGGCGTCGCGCTCGCCGCGATCTCGGCCCGCGAGGTTCGCGCGCGGATCCTCGAGCTCGCCGGGAGGGCGCAGCCGTGACGGTCGTCGACCTGATCCGTGAGCGTGCTTCGCGCGCACCCCACCAGCCCGCTCTGATTCTCGACGATGGCGAGGGCGGCATCCGGATCGTCAGCGCGGCGGAGCTCGTGGCGGTCTTCACGGCGCATGCCGAGCGCCTGCGCGCGCAGGGCGCGCGCCCGGGGGACCGCTGCGGTCTGGTGGCGCGGCAGGGCCGGGGCTTCATCGAGCTGGCCCTGGGAATCCTCGCGTCCGATGCCTGCCTCGTGCCGATTCCCGACGATCATCGCGGCGCCGTCTACGACGCCTTCGTGGAGCGCGCGAAGCTACACCATGTCGTGGAGGAGGAGGCTGCGGGATTCACGCTGCGCTCCCGCTCGGGGGTTCCGGACCTCGACGGCGCGGGCGAACGCGCCTTCCGCGCGCTGCACCCGGCCTATCTGCGTTTCACGTCGGGCACCACCAGCCGCCGCAAGGGGGTGATCCTCGGCCACGCTGCGATCCTCGCGCGTCTGGCGGCCGCCAACCGTGCGCTGTGCATCGGGCCGCAGGACCGGGTGCTCTGGCTGCTGCCGATGGCCCATCACTTCGTCGTCTCGATCCTGCTCTACCTGCGCTACGGCGCCGCGATCCTGTTGCCAACGAGCTCGCTGGCGCGGCCGATCCTCGAGATCGCCAACCGCGGGGCGGCGACGGTCGTCTACGCATCGCCAAACCACATTCGGCTGCTCGCAAACGACGTCTCGCCGCTCGGCCTTCCGAACCTGCGACTCGCGATCTCGACCGCGGACGGTCTGCGGACCGCGGTGGCGCGCCGCTTCGCCGAGCGCTTCGGCGTCCCCGTGGCCCAGGCCCTCGGGATCATGGAAGTCGGACTGCCCGTGGCCAATCTCGCCGCCGCGGCGACGAAGCCCGAGGCCCTCGGCCAGCCGCTGCCGGACTACGAGGTGTGGCTGCGCGGCGACGACGGCCAGCCCGTCAGCGGTCCGACTTCTCCGGAGCGGAGCGGGGAGATCTGCATTCGCGGTCCCGGAATGCTCGACGCCTATCTCGACCCGTGGCTCACGGCAGCAGAGATCCTCGAGCCCGACGGCTTCCGGACCGGCGACCAGGGCTGGTTCGACGCCGACGGCTGTCTGTTCCTGGTCGGCCGGCGCGCGAACCGGATCAGCATGGCGGGCATGAAGTTCTTTGCCGAAGAGGTCGAGGGGGTGCTCGACGCGCATCCGGCGGTGCGCGCGAGCCGCGTCTTCGCCCGGGAGCACGCGCACCTCGGCGAGATTCCGGTGGCGGAGGTGGTGCCCGCGGATCCCGCCCGCCCGCCGGATCTGCGCATGCTCACGGCCTTCTGCCGCGAGCGGCTGCCTGCCTACAAGATCCCGCGCGAGCTGCGCGTGGTCGACGAGATCGCCCGCACCTCGAGCGGCAAGCTGCGCCGCAGCGCCGCGGGAAACGACTGAAGCAGGTGACGCGGCGGGCGAGGCCGAGCGGAGCCGGGTGGCGGTGCCCGCGCCGCGACCGGTCAACCCGGCGAGCGGACGCGTGGGAGCCAGCGGCCGGCGCGGCGGCAGTAGTCCGTGTACGCCGTTCCGAAGCGCCGTCTCAGGGCTCGCTCCTCGATGCAGACTACATATAGGTGTGTCAATAGCCAGAAGGCCAGGGCGTAGGCAAGCAGCGCCGGCGAGCGGTAGAGCATCGCCTCGCCCAGTACGATGCCCGCGTAGAGCAGGTACATCGGGTTGCGGATCCAGCGGTAGACGCCGCGCAAGACCAGCTCCTGCGGTGGGTCGAGAGGCGCCTGCGTGCCGCGGCCGGCGCGCACGAACGCCACGAGCAGGAAGAACAACGCCACGTGCGCGAGCACGATGACGGCCACGCCCAGCACGGCGAGCGCGCCCGGCGGGGGGCGCAGGCTCGCGCCCGACGCGTAGAGCACCAGCGCCGGAAACGCGAGGAAGAAGTTCAAGGCGAACCACAGGTGGGCGAGCGCCGTGCGCAGGCTGAGGCTCGCGGGAGACCGGCCTCGCACGCCCGCGCGGACGGCGCTGGTGAACCAGGTCACGTCAAGCCCGCAGCCGGCGCTGGATCGCGTCCGGCGTCTCGAGCAGGAGCTTGCGTTCGAGATCGGTGGTCGCCAGGATCGTGTGGGCCCGTGCGGAACGCCGCTTGCGGGTCAGGTTCGTGATCTCGTAGCCAATGAAGACGCGATGCCTCACGTCCTGGATCCACGCGGTCACGAGCATGCGGTCGCGGTAGAAGAGGGGATAGGTGTGGCGGCAGCGGCTCTCGATCACCAAGAAGGCGTAGCGCTCGCCGATCAAGTCGCCTTCGTCGAGCGAGCGCGCGCGCAGCAGGGCGGTGCGGGCCTCTTCGAGGTACTCGAAGTAGTGGCCATGCCAGACGACGCCCATCAAGTCGACGTGGCGGAAGGGGACTTCGATCTCGACCGCGGTCTTGCAAAGGCGCTCCATCGCGCGAGCGCTAGACCGACCCGAGCGCGGGGTTTCGGCCGCCCGCTGCGAGCGCGGGGACGCCGTCGGTCGAATGCGATGTGTAATCGAGCGGACGCGCGGGGCGTCGATCGGCGGGGGGCGAGCCGGAAACCGAGTCCATGGCGACCACGGGCGGGATACTAGCTCGCCGCTCGCGGGGTACGTGGGTTAGAATCGCTCCCCGGCGGGGGTTTCCGACGAGTCGCATGGCGAGCCAGATCGAGAAACGTTGGCGTCTCGTCCAGACGGGGCTGAGCTTCGCCCTCTTCGGGGTGGTCGTACTGTGGCTCGGGTTCGTCGCGATTCCCACCAGCCGCCTGTTCGCGCGCGGCCTCGAGTCCGACGAGCTACGAGCGCAGCGCTGGGTTCATCGCGGCACGCGCTTCTTCGTGGGCTTCATGAAGGGCATCGGCCTGCTGCGCCTCGATCTGGTCAACGTCGAGCGCCTGCGCGCCGGCGGCCCGCTGCTGCTGATCGCGAATCACCCGACGCTCCTCGATCTGGTCGTGATCGCGTCGCTGATGCCGCAGGTCGACTGCATCGTGAGCGGGGCGTGGGCCGAGAACGTCTTCCTGCGGCGAACGGTGGTCGCCGCGGGCTACGTTTGCAGCGACGACGGGGGCAGCGTGGTGCGGGCGTGTCTGCGCCATCTCCAGGCCGGGCGCTCCGTCATCGTCTTTCCGGAGGGCACGCGTTCCCCGCCGGGCGGGCTCCGGGACTTTCAAGCGGGAGCCGCCTTCGTCGCGCTAAGGAGCGGACACCCCCTGGTCCCCGTGCTCATGACCTGCGTGCCCTCGACGCTGACCAAGGGCCGGAGCTGGTACGATGTTCCCGCCGAACAGCTGCACATGACGGTCCGTGTGGGGGAGCCGGTCACCCCGCAGCTCGTGCGGTACCGTGGCGTGACCCTGCCGGAGGCAGCCCGCCGATTGACGGCGGAGCTGCGTGAAGTCTTTCTGAAGGGGCTCGACATTGCCGACGTCGGAACAGCTTGAGAACGAGATCAAGAAGCTCATCATCGAGTTGCTCGCACTCGAGGATGTGACTCCGGCGGACATCGAGCCCGAGGCAGCGCTCTTCGTCGAGGGGCTAGGCCTGGATTCCATCGACGCGCTCGAGATCGCGATGGCGCTCGAAGAGCGGTATGGCGTGAAGATCGGCGACGATCCCGAGCAGAACCAGCAGATCTTCGCCTCGGTGCGCGCGCTCGCCGGCTTCGTGAGCGAAAGCCGTGTGCAGTAGAGCCGCGCCGTAGACGAGCCACGCCGATGCAGTCTCGTACCATCCCGCTCTCTCTCACCTTCCGCGAGAGGCGTCCGGACACCGCGCCGGTGGCGTTCGGGCGGGACGGCACCCGAAGCTTCGGGGATTTCGTCCGCGACGTGGCGGCCCTGGCGGCGGCGGTCGAGAAGGTGGGCGCCGGCCGCTGGCTGCTCGATACCGAGAGCGCCTACGCGGCAGCCGTGGGCCTGCTCGCCCTGGCCCAGACGGGGAGCGTGGCGCTGCTGCCGACGAACCGGCAGCCCGAGACCCTGCGGCGCCTGCGTTCGGATCTCGTCGGTGGGCTGATCGATCCGGCGCGCGATGCGAGCGCGCTCGCAGGCCTGCCGCGGCTCGATCCGCTCGCGCAGCCTCCCGCGCTGGCGCCCGCCTGGCGGCTCGATCGCGACGCGCCGTTCGCCGAGCTCGAGACCTCGGGGACGAGCGGGGAAGGGCGCTGGATCCCGAAGGCCCTGCGCCACCTTGAGGACGAGATCGAGACCCTCGAAGCCGTCTTCGGGGCACGCCTGCCCGCCGAGGCGCGGGTGTTCGCGACCGTCTCCCATCAGCACATCTATGGACTGCTGTTTCGCGCCCTCTGGCCGCTCTGCTCCGGGCGACCCTTTCACTCGAATCTGCTGCTCCTGCCGCAAGAGCTGTTTCCGCGCATGCTCGAGTGCCGTGACGCCGTGCTCGTGACGACCCCGGTGCACCTGCGCCGCATGACGGCCACGCAAGAGCTCGTGCGGCTGGCGGGCGTCTGCCGCGCGGTCTTCTCGTCGGGCGGTCCGCTCGAGGCGGAGACAGCGGTGCGCGTCGCCGAGCGACTGGGCGAAGCGCCCATCGAGATCCTGGGCTCGACCGAGACGGGGGGTGTCGCGGTTCGCCAGCGATCGCGCGGGGGAGAGCTCTTTACGCCGCTTCCCGGGGTGCGGGTCGATTTCGAGTCCCCGGACGCGGGGCTCGTCGTGACCTCTGCTTTCGTGAGCGTCGGTCTTCCCACCCACACGGGAGAGCGTCGCTTTCGCATGGGAGATCGCGCACAACAAATGCCCGACGGGAGCTTCCGCTTGCTCGGGCGCTCCGACCGTACGGTCAAGATCGGGGAGAAGCGGCTCTCGCTGCCCGAGATGGAGAAGGATCTCGCCCAGCACCCGGCGCTCTGCGAGGTGGCGCTGCTCGTGCTGCCGCAGGCGTCGCAGCCGCGGGTCCACGCAGCGGTGGTGCTCAGCGAGACCGGGCGCGGGATGCTGATCCAGGCGGGACGGCGGGCGCTCGGGCGCGCGCTGGCGGGGTACCTGGCGGCGCGCTGGGACGCGGTGCTGTTGCCGCGAGTCTGGCGCTACGTCGACGCGCTGCCGCGCAACGCGCAGGGCAAGCTGCCGGTCGATGCGCTCGCCGCGCTCTTCGAGCCGCGCAACCGGGATGCGATCGTCCACCACGAGTCGCGCGCGGAGGGCTGGCTCGAGCGCCAGCTCGAGGTTCCCCGCGATCTCGTCTACCTGGACGGGCACTACGACACCCAGCCCCTCGTCGCCGCCGTCGTCGAGCTGCGCTGGGTGATGGAGGCCGCGTTCGATCTGTTGGGTCGCACGCCCCGCGTGCGCGAATTCGAAGTGCTCAAGTTTCCCGAGGTCCTGCTGCCGGGACAGCGCTTCAGCTTGCGCGTCGAGCAATCGGAGGCCGGCGACCGGCTCGACTTCCAGCTCTACGAGGGCCGCCGCGTGTTCGCGTCGGGGCGCTGTCGCCTTGCCGCGAGCGAGGGAGAGACGTGTTGACGCCGAAGCCGTGTCTCCTGATTCCGATCTACGACCACAAGGACGGCATCGGTCGCGTCGTCGCCTCGCTCGCGACTTGCGGTCTTCACTGCTTCGTGATCGACGACGGCAGCAACGCGGCGACGCGCGCGGTGCTCGACGCGATCGAGGCCCGCTACCCGTGGGTCGAGGTCTTTCATCGCGAGCGCAACGGCGGGCGGGGCGCCGCCCTCAAGACCGGCTATCGGCTGGCCGCGCGAGCGGGCTTCACGCACGCCATCCAGCTCGATGCCGATGGCCAGCACGATGCGGCCGACGTGAAGCGCTTCGTCGCAGAGATCGAGAGCGATCCCGAGGCGCTGATCCTGGGTACGCCGATCTTCGACGCGAGCGTGCCGAAGAGCCGTCTCTACGGGCGGCAGCTCTCACGAGGGATGGTCTGGCTCACGACCCTCTCGTTCGAGATCTCGGACCCGCTCTGCGGGTTTCGCGGCATTCCCCTCGCCGCGACGGTCGCGCTGATCGATTCGGTCGCCACCGGCGACGCCATGGAGTTCGATCCCGAGCTGGTGATTCGCCTGCACTGGCGGGGGCTCGCGATTCGCAGCGTGCCGACCCACGTCGTCTACGAGCCCGGCGGGCTCTCGCACTTCCACGTGCTCGGGGACAATGCCCGAATGACCTGGCTCTACACGCGTTCGCTCGCCGGCATGGGGATCCGTCTGCCGCTGCTGCTGAGGCGGCGGGTCGTCGCCGCGCTGCGGGGACCCTCGCGATGAACGAGGATCGCTGGGCGCGCATCGCCGAGAGCGGCACGGTCTACTGGCTGCGCTTCATCGCGTGGTCGCACCGCACGCTCGGTCGGGGCCCCAGCGTGGCGCTGCTGTGGCTGCCGGCGGTCTATTTCGCGTTCCGCAGCCGTCCGGCCCGACGCGCCTCGAGTCACTATCTTGAACGGGTATGGGCCACGCCCGAGGGCCGCCGCGCGCTGGGCCGCCGGCCGCGCCTGCTAGACGTGATGCGCCACCTCCACGCGTTCGCGATCGCGCTCTACGATCGCATGCTCGTCTGGAGCGGCGAGCTCGACTCGATCGAGGTCCGGCACGATGGCAGCGAGAAGATCTTCGCGGTGGCGCAAGCCGGGCGCGGGGCGGTGCTTCTCGGCGCCCACCTCGGAAGCATCGACATGCTCTGGTTCCTCTCCCGCAAGTACCAGCTCGTCGTGAACGTGATCGGCTTCCACGGCAACGCCCAGCGCATCAACGCCTTCCTCGAATCCTTTGCTCCGAACGAGCGGGTGAGAATGATCGACATGGATCCGAGTTCGGTTTACGCCGCCTTCGAGATCAAGGCGTGCATCGAGCGCGGAGAATTCGTCTTGATCCTCGCGGATCGGATCGCGCCGGGGAAGACCGGGCGCACGGCAGAGGCCAGTTTCCTGGGGCATCCGGCTCGCTTCCCGCTCGGTCCCTTCCTGTTGGCCGGCGTGCTCGAGTGCCCGGTGCTTTTCGCGCTCTGCCTGTGCACGGGGCCCGCACGCTATGAAACCCTGCTGAGACCCATCGGCGAGGCCGCCCGCGTGCCGCGCAGTGAGCGCGAGAAGCGGGCCCGCGAGCTGCTCGCCGGGTACGCGGCCTTGCTAGAGTCGACGTGTACCCGGCTGCCTTTCCAGTGGTTCAACTTCTACGATTTCTGGGGCGACGACGCGGAGACCGGCGCATGAAGCGTGACGCCTTTCCGGACGTCGCCGATCTGATTCCGCACGCGCGGCGGATGCTGCTGCTGAGCTCCGTGATCGAACATGATCCGGACTGGACGATGTGCGCCGTGGATGTCGATCGCAGCGAGCTGTTCCGGGATGCCGAGGGTTGCGTGCCCGCGTGGGTGGGGCTCGAGTACCTGGCCCAGTGCATCGCGGTCTACGGAGCGCTCGTCGCACGCGCCAAGGGCAATACGCCGCGCTTCGGATTCTTCATCGGCGGAAGGCGTCTGAAGCTCGCGGTCGATCGCTTCCGGCCGGGGCAGCGGCTCCACGCGACCGTGCAGCATCTGCGCGGCGACAGCGGGCTGGTGGCCTTCGCTGGTCGGATTCGGGATGCCGCGGGCGGCACGCCTTTGGTCGAGGGCCGTCTGAACGTCTACAGCGTGGAATCCCTGGCGCAGCGGCCGCAGGCCATCGGGAGCGAGCGCGATGCGTCGTGAGGTCGTGAGCACGGACGCGCCCCGGCGCGTGCTGGTGACGGGGGCGAGCCGAGGCATCGGCCGCGCCGTCGCCGCGGCCCTGGCGCGCGATGGCTTCGATCTGGCGCTCGGCTACCTGCGCGGCAAGACGGAAGCCGAGGAGGCCGCCCACGAGATCGCCGCGCTCGGACGCGAGACGAGCCTGCTTTGCTTCGACGTCGCCGACCGCGATGCCTGCGCCGAGGTGATCGCCAGCGACATCGAGAGCCGCGGCGCGTATTGGGGCGCCGTGAGCAACGCCGGTGTCACCGCGGACGCGCCCTTTCCGGGGCTCTCCGGGGAAGCGTGGGACCGCGTGCTGCGCACCAACCTCGACGGCTTCTACAACGTGCTGCGGCCGCTGGTGCTGCCGATGGTGCGCGCGCGGCGCGGCGGCCGCATCGTCACGGTTTCCTCGCTCGCTGGGATCACCGGCAACCGCGGGCAGACGAACTACGCGGCCTCGAAGGCCGGCTTGATCGGTGCGACGAAGTCCCTCGCCCTCGAGCTCGCCACGCGACAGATCACCGTGAACTGCGTGGCTCCCGGCTGGATCGAAACGGAGATGCTCGAGGGGGCCGATCTCGCGGCGCTCGCGAGCGTGGTACCGCTCCAGAGGCTCGGCACGCCGGCGGATGTCGCCGCGGCCGTCGCCTTCCTGTTCTCCCCGGGCGCGTCGTACATCACCGCTCAGGTGCTCTCGGTGAACGGCGGAATGCGCTGATGCCGACGGGCGAGGCGATCGACGCGTCGCTGGATTTCGACGTCGCCATCCTGGGCGGTGGGCTGGCGGGGAATCTGCTCGCCCGCCAGCTGCGGCGCGCGCTGCCGGAGCTGCGCATCGGTCTCTTCGAGCGATCGACCTCGGCGTCGTACAAGGTCGGCGAGGCGACCGTCGAGATCGCGGCGAACTACCTCGTCCGCAGGCTGGGTCTCTCGAGCTATCTGTACGAGAATCAGCTGCCGAAGAACGGCCTGCGGTATTTTTTCGACGACGCCACTCGCAATCTGCCGCTGCACGAGATGAGCGAGATCGGCACGCTCAATCTTCCCTTCCATCCCGCCTTCCAGATCAACCGGGCGCGCATGGAGACGGACCTGCTCGAGCTGAACCAGCGCGACGGAGTCCGGGTCCGCCGCGGCGCGAGCGTGCGCGAAATCGAGCTCGGCGAGGGAGGCGCGCCGCACCACTTCGAGGTGAGCGACGAGCGGGGTACGACGCGCTGTCGGGCGCGCTGGCTCGTGGACGCTGCGGGGCGCCGCGGCCTGCTCGCGCGGCTGAAAAAAACTCGCGTGTCCGAGCCGAGCCACGCCATCGGCTCCGTGTGGGGCCGCTTCGAGGACGTCGTCGACGTCGACGCGCTCGGGCCCGAAGACTTCCGCGCCCGCGTCCGCCACACGCCGCGCCGGCTCTCGACCATCCACTTCTGTTATCCCGGCTATTGGATCTGGTTCATCCCGCTGCGCGGCGGCCTGACGAGCGTCGGCGTCACCGGGGATCTCGTGGCGCGCAGACGCGAGCTGCGCACGCCGGAAGGCTTCCGCGCCTTCCTCGAGGAGCATCACTCCTCGCGCTCGCTGCTCGTCGGCGCGAAGCTGCTCGATGTCGGGAGCTACGCGCGGATCGCCTACGGAACCCGGCGTTTCTTCGACGCCGACCGCTGGGGCCTGACCGGCGAGGCCGCCACGTCCGCCGATCCTTTGTATAGCCCCGGGAGCGATTTCATCGCGCTCGAGAACGACTTCCTCAGCGATCTGATCGCGCGCGACTTCGCCGGCGAAGACGTCGTCGGGCTCGCCGAGCGCTGCGATGTCTACGATCGCTTCATGCGTTTCCGGCACGAGACCACCATGCTGCTCTACAGCGGCCTCTATGACGGCCTCGGTAGCTTCGAGCTGGCCAGTGCGAAGTGGGACTTCGACATCGCCAGCTATTACAACCTCTGGGTGTCGGCCTACATGTGCGATCGACATCTCGACCTCGAGTTCCTGCGCGAGCAGCTCCGGCTGCGGCCCTTCGTGCTGAACGTGATGCGCAATTTCGCGACGCTCTTCGGCCGGGTCGAGGGGCGCCTGCGCGAGCAGGGGGAGTACTTTCGCGGCAACGCAGGGCGCTTCTACTGCGGACTCGACGGCATCGGTTTCATGCAGCGCGTCGGGACCGAGCGCTCGCAGGGCGAGGTCCTCTCGCAGGCCACCGAAACCTTCAACCAGGTGCGCGCCAAGGCGCTCGTGCTGCTCGGCGAGGCTGGATCGCCCGAGGACGTCGAGCCGCTGAAGCTGGGCGCCTTCCTGACGCCGCGTGCCTTCGCCTGAGCGGCGCTGGCGCAGACTCGTCGTCGCGGGGCTTCTGGCGGCGATCGGGGTCGGCCTGCTCGGCTATCCGTACCTGCTGGAGAGCGCCCTCGCGCGCTTCGGCGTGCGCAGCGTCTGCGCGGCGCTGCTCGTTCTCGGTGCCGTCTCCTTGGCGTTCGGCGGTCGCGCCCGTTCGGCGGCCGGTGTCGTCGCCTGGCCCGGCCTGGCGATCGCCGGCGTGCTCGGCCTGGGGCTGATCAGCGGCGCGCGCGGTGCCCTGTTGCTCGTACCTGCGTTCGTCTATCTCGGTCTGGCGGAAATGTTTCGTGCGAGCCTCGCCCGGGAGGACTCGATCATCGAGCGCTGCGCGCGCTTCATCGTGCCCGAAGCTCCCGACTTCGTGCGCCCGTACTGTCGGAAGCTCACCGGGTTCTGGGTGGGATTCTTCGCTGCGAGCGCCGCCGTGATTGCCGGGCTCGCGCTCGCAGGACCCGCCGGTGCATGGCAGGCGGTCACCGGTTGGGGGATCTATGCGCTGATGCTCGCGATCTCCGCGCTCGAGTTCTTCGTGCGCAAGACCTGGTTCCGGTACTATTTCCACGGCGGACGTTTCGACCGCTTCTGGGCGAGGCTATTTCCGGCGGAGAACACCGAGCAGGGTCGCCGCTCGGAGGCGTACATCCGGCGCTACCGCGAGCAGGCAGCGGGAGACGCCCGCGCGCGCGGGTAGAGCAAGCGCGGCTGCGGTGAACCAGGCGGTCGGCGCGCGGGGCCTCCGGCGTTTCTGGGCGTTCGGCCTTTGGCTGCTCTGTTTCTACTGCGCGTGGTTCGGATTCGTCGCGAGCCACGGCGCGTGGCCCGAGGTTCGCGCGCACTGGCCGATCGCGCTCGCGATGCTTTTCGGATCCTACGTCGCGGGCTCGGCGCCGA
>Ga0210377_10000822_pt1 | contig 29493 bp, 22 predicted proteins | sample PLM4_65_b1redo_FD_155480 | JGI IMG/M metagenome (GOLD analysis project Ga0210377, IMG submission 155480) | Groundwater sediment microbial communities from an aquifer in East River, Colorado, USA - PLM4_65_b1 redo | ecosystem: Environmental > Terrestrial > Soil > Riparian zone | place: USA: East...
CCGCCGGCTTAGCCAAGGGAGAAAAGCTCGAAAACGCAGTTGTTCAGGCGAAGCGCTACATTACGCAGGCTATACGTAAAGGTTTTCCCATCGGCTCCGGCCATAGCCCGGTCCATCACTTTTACCGTTTCTGGGGTAAGGGAATTAAATAATGATCGAAATACGATTTTGGCGGACTGCTTTGCTTTACCGGACTCGCGCTTGGGTTATCGATTGCTGGCCCGCACCGGCGCGGCGGGGGTTACTTTCAATTCTCTCCGTCGGCGTTCGAAAAGCAGATTCTATCAATCATTTTCAGCCCTCTTAACGCCCGTCCTCCCGATCCTGGTAGCACGCCTACTCCTCGGCGGTTGTGGCGTGTTTTTTTTCGAGTGAATAAGTTTTTTATTCTGCTTAGCCCGATCATTTACCGTCTGCTGCGCATTTTTACGCTGTAGTTCTACTTTCTCACGCAGCGTAGCTAATTGAATCTTGTCCATCGTCAATCCTCCCGCTCGAATTATAGCCATCGCCGATCATCCAAACAATCCAGTCAATTCCGCCCTGTGGGACGGTCGCCAACCTAGTGAACGGTGAAAGGAGGGGAGAAAAAAAGATCGTCTTTTACCCCTCGTATAGTCAGTTAATTTAAAACCTCTTACCCAAGTTGGGGTAGGTGTCCGCCTTCTCTTCGGGTCGGACTCCGGTCTCATTCAATTGAAGAATCGAAGGGGTCATAGAAGGAAAGAAGGAGAGAAGGGGTCAAGTCTGCTGTTGACCTTTAGGGATTTGGCAAGGTATTATCTCCCGCATGTCCCGTCCCCTGCGGATTGAGTACCCGGGTGCCTACTACCATGTCATGAATCGGGGCACCGCCAGGCAGAAGATCTTTCTTAACGATCAAGATCGGCAACGTTTTTTGGATCTGCTTGGCCAGACCTGCCAGATGTGGGGAGTGCGGGTCTATGCGTACTGTCTCATGGACAATCACTATCACCTCTTGCTTGAGACAACCGACGCAGCCCTTTCTAGAGCGATGCGACATCTCGATGGGATCTACACGCAGAGATTTAACCGGGCGCACCGCAGAGACGGGCCATTGTTTCGTGGCCGCTATCGAGCAATTCTTATAGAGCCGGAAGAGTACTTTATGGCTGTGGCTCGCTACATTCACCGTAACCCGGCTGAAACCCCAGTGGGCGTGGACATAAGCCGGTATCGGTGGAGCAGCCACCGGCGGTATTTAGACAAAAAGAGGTGTCCAGAGTGGCTGAACACGGATTGTTTGCTCTCGCGGTTTGGAAAAGGTCGCCAAGGGGTTGAGGCCTATCGGGAATTCATGGAGGATGAGGTGGAGGAGGAGTTGAGAGAATTTTACCATGGGAAATATTTAAGGCCCATCTTAGGAAGCAAAGATTTTGTTGAACGAGTTAAGGAGGAGATAGAAGAGAGGGTAAAGAGGGACGAAGAAATTAGTGACGCGCGACGACTCTTACGGCCTGGGATTGGTCAGATTGTATCGGCCACGGCCAGGGTTTATGGGAAGAAAGAGGAGGAGTTTAGGAAGAAGCGGCGGGGGCATGGGAATGAGGCGAGGGCGATGGCCATGTATCTATGTCGGGAACTAGGGGGGCACAGGCTTAGGGAGATTGGGGTGGTGTTTGGTTTAGAGAAGTACTCCTCGGTAAGCTCAGCCTGTTTGAGTATGAAAGCCAGGGTGGAAAAGGAGAAGAGGTTGACGCGGCAAGCAAAGGAGATTAAGAAGCTGCTAAAAGGTCAACGGCAGACTTGATAATCATCTAGAAGGCTCCTTCGAGAGGCAGTAACGTGGGGAGGTGAAAGCCAACCCTACCACTCAAAGGAGGAGACGAGATGAAACATTACGGCGGTATCGATTTGCATTCGACTAACAGCGTGGTTGTTGTGATCAACGAGCAAGACGAGGTGGTATACCAGAAGCGGTTGCCCAACGATCTGAAGTGTATTTTGGAGCAACTCTCGTCCTATCAATCTTCTCTCCAAGGCATCGTGGTCGAATCGACCTATAACTGGTACTGGCTGGTCGATGGACTGATGGACAAAGGTCACCGGGTTCACCTGGCCAACACAGCGGCGATCCAGCAGTACGAAGGACTGAAGTACACCGACGACAACTCGGGGCCGCCCGTTGGCTAGCGCACATTCTGCGGTTGGGAGTATTACCCCAGGGTTATATTTATCCCAAACAAGAGCGAGCGGTGCGCGATCTGCTTCGCAAGCGCAGCCAGATGGTGCACCACAGGACAGCTAATCTGTTAAGCATTCAGAATCTGGTGACCCGCAACACCGGGGGCTCGATCAGCGCCAACCGCATCAAAGGACTCGATGACCAACAGGTGGACGAACTTTTGCCCAACGGGGATCTCGCCCTAGCCGTCAAGGCTAACCTGTCAGTCATGTGCACTGCGGATGAACAGACTGAGATACTAGAGCGGACTGTCAGAGAGCGAGTCAAACTGCGAGCTGAGTTCAGCTTTCTTAAGACGGTTCCCGGTATCGGGCAGATTCTGGCGCTGACGATCATGCTGGAGACCGGAGACATCCGGAGATTTCCCGGTGTGGGCAACTTCGCTTCGTACTGTCGGTGTGTAGGCAGTCAGAAGATCAGCAATGGTAAACGCAAAGGCAGCGGCAACACTAAGAACGGGAATAAGTATCTCTCCTGGGCGTTTGTGGAAGCGGCCAACTTTGCAATCCGCTATCAGCCGAGGATTAAGAGTTTCTATCAGAGAAAGAAAGCCAAGAGTCACGGCGTGGTGGCGATCAAAGCGGTAGCTCACAAGCTGTGCCGGGCTTGTTACTACATCATGAAAGATCGAGTGGCCTTCGATGTAACCAAAGCCTTCGGCGCCAAGTAAGTTTATCCGGCTGGGATGGGGCAGTGAGCTTGTATAGGGGTTGGTTCAAAACCACGAGATTTGATTGGCCGCTGTCTCATCCCTGATAGACAACTCGCAGGGGTTGTGATTCGATGGTACGCCCACGCCGTGAGCCACAATTGGGTTGGACCCCGAAAGGGAGAGCCAGAGGATTTGTGAATCCTATAACCTTGGACGCGGCGTGGTACCGACAGTTTTCTGGGGCAAGACAACTTGCCAGGGGCGGGAGATAGTTTCCTTAACGGAACGACTCCATTGCCTTGATCCTGATGGGTGACTGGTGCGGACCTCGTCCGACACCGACTTATTGAAAACAGGGGCGCGTTACCAAAAGATTACGGGCTTGGCGAGAAAGAGAAAAGGAAAGAAGCACATTCTTTCTATGGGAGCGTCTTTGCCTCTTGACCTGCCTTCTAATGGGTGACCCCTTTTTAGTTTAGTAGTAGGAGCTGATCGCGGATCGCCTTGTAAGGTATGTTAAGCTGGTGGGCCGCGAAAACGTGATGGCGGGCACGGACTGCGGGCTCGGTCCCAGAGTAGGCGACCCCAAGATCGCCTGGGCCAGGTTCGAGGCGATGGCCGAAGGCGCGCGCCTCGCCACCAAGCAGCTCTGGGGGCGGTAGAAAAGTCCGGTTAAGGGGGACCACTGATGGCTGTAGCGATGGTGGACGGTTTGGAGGTCTATTACGAAACGCGCGGTTCGGGCGTGCCGCTGCTGATGCTCGCCCCCGGAGGCTTCGATGCAACGATAGAGAAATGGCTGGCGACGAACGCGTGGAAGGAGATCAATGCGCTTGAGAAGCTCTCATCACAATTTCAGCTGATCGTTTATGACCGGCGGGAGGCCGGAAGATCCGGCGGGAGGGTGGAGAAGCTCAGATGGGATCTCTACGCTCGACAGGCGAAGGGTTTGCTGGAGCATCTGAAGATAGATTCCGCTTTTGTCCTGGGCGGATGCATGGGTTGCTCCGTCGCGCTTGCCTTTGCCGTGAGCTTTCCAGAGGCCACACGAGCGCTCGTGCTCCACTGGCCGGTTGGCGGCTACAGGTGGAAGGCCAATAATAGAGAGAGGTTTGCCCGCCACGCCGCCCTGGTGCGGGAAAGGGGACTCGCGGGCGTTGTCGAGCGCGCCAGAGAAAAGGGAAGCTTCTGGCAGGATCCGGAATCGGGTCCCTGGGCGCCATGTATTGCCCGCGACGCCAGCTTTGCCGAGGCCTTCGCGTCGCAGGACCAGCAGCGTTACCTGGGGATCGTGGAAGCGAGCGGTCGCGTTCTCTTTGACCGCGATACCACGCCCGGCGCGGAGCCGGAGGAGATTATGGGAATCAAGGCGCCTGCCCTCATCGTGCCCGGAGATGACCCCTCGCACGCGACCTCTGCGGCGCATTATTTGAGAGAGTGTCTGCCCAATGCGGAGTATTGGAATGTGATGCCGCCGGAACAGAGAACCGAGAAGGTTTGCGACCGAATCCTCGAGTTCTGCAGGAACAAGTGAAATTAGTGTAAGAGAGCATAAGCGCCGAAGGACCTAGTTGAGCCAAGAGCGGACTTGACCCCCTTCCTCTTACTCAGTTTTTAAGCGCCTCGGCCTTGCCAACGTTGAGCTTCCTAAGTTAACGAAATGTTAACCTCTCTGATGTCTCTGATCAAGCCCAAAGGGTTGGATTTTTCACCAAACAGCCAACCTAATGTAGGGAGGTAAAATCACGCTGTTAGGCTGGCACCGCCTCGAAAGGACATGTGACTACTGGTAAAGATTGTCTAGATTGCAAAGCACGACCCCATCTGGTTCCTGTCAGCGACCTGCAGCTCCCTCTCGTGGTGCCAGCAGACGGTGCCACAGTCGAGTTCCCGCCGCGATCAGTAAAATAAACAGGCCGGCGACCGAGAAGGCAACCTTAAACCCTTGGACCTGCGCCAACCAGCCAACGATCATGGGCGTGATAAGAGGGCATAGAATCCAACCTAGCCCAGTGCTGGCCATCGCCACAGAGCGATCGCCTGCTCTGCTGAACTCTGCTGCCTGTACTTGATACAAGAGGTCCATGATGCCTCCAGCTGCTCCTAGGGCTACGATAACGAAGCCAAGAAACAAAGGCTTCTCTGCCAACCCGGCCGCCACCAGGAAGAGGCCGAGCCCCGCCATTCCCAGAGCATAAATTCCTCTCTGCCGGGAAATCGTGATGAACGAGCCTAACATCAGACCGATCATGAGCGGGCCAAAGGCGCGCAATGAAATGAGTAGTCCGATCCATTGCTCCTGATAATCTAAAAATGCGAGGTAGATGGGATAAATGGACTGGCTAAGGGCGGAAGGTAAGGCCGCCGCAAAGGAGACGGAGATGGCGAGCCAGATATGCCGGTAGCCGAGAAATCGCCCGATTCCCTGCGTAATCTCCCACAATGCCCGACCGCTCGGCTTGGGTTCGACATGCGGAAAGCCCAGACTCAATACCACGCACAAAATGGCAAAAGAGGTCAGTGCAATAAATGCATTGTGGAAACCCAAGAGCGCTAAAATCACTCCTCCAAGACTCAAGCCGAAGAGCTCTCCTCCACGGTTCCATGCATAGAGCTTGCCCAACTTCTTTCCTAAGTTGGCGCCGGGCAGTTGGCTGCCCAATGACTGGATCGAGGTCCAAAAAGTGCTGCGGGAGCAAAAAGCGAGAGCCTGTGCCAGCAGGAGGTGAATGTAATGATCCGCCAACAGCAGTACTGCTCCTGACAATGCCATTAGAAGAAAGCATATCTGAAGGACGCGCCGCTCACCGAAACGGTCTGAGATAGCGCTGCCGCCAAACCGGACTACCAATTCCGCCAAGACCGGCAGGGAGACAAGACTGCTTATTTTGATAATCGAAAAGCCCAAGGATAGAGCGTAGAGAGGAACCAAAACCTGTAACATCCCCATGCAGATATTCCAGAGGGCGCCGCTGGTGTAGAGGGCGACGAGATTGTAGGCTGGGCGACTCATTCGGCGGTGGTTGTGATTCTAGTAACGGAGGGTTTCCTTTGGCGGTCGAAAACGTTAGGAAGCCGCGTGGCTTTCGCTCACCTGCAGCAGGTAGGCCTGAATGAAGCGGTCGATGTCGCCGTCCAGAACCGCATCGGCGTTGCCGACCTCGATGCCGGTCCGGTGGTCCTTTACCATGCGGTAGGGGTGGAGGACGTAGGAACGAATCTGGCTGCCCCAGGCAATCTCCTTCTTGGTCTTATGAAAGGTCTCCATTCTTTCCTTCTGCTTTTCCAGCTCAAACTCGTACAACCGGGAGCGAAGGATCTTCATCGCCATCGCCTTGTTTTTGTGTTGGGAGCGCTCGTTCTGGCAGGCAACCACAATATTCGTGGGCAGATGGGTGATGCGCACGGCAGAGTCGGTCTTGTTGACACTTTGCCCGCCGGCGCCACTGGAGCGGTACGTGTCTATGCGCAGCTCCGCCTCGTCGATCTCTATTTTGATGGTCTCGTCGATTTCCGGATAGACAAAGACCGAGGCGAAGGAGGTATGACGGCGCGAATTGGCATCGAAGGGAGAAATACGCACCAAGCGGTGAATACCGGCCTCGGCCTTGAGATAGCCGTAGGCATAATCGCCTTCTACGGTAAAAGTGACGCTTTTTAACCCCGCCTCGTCGCCGGGCTGGTACTCCAGGATCTCTTTGCGATAGCCCTTGCGGTCGGCCCAGCGAAGGTACATGCGCAGCAACATCTCCGCCCAGTCCTGGGCCTCAGTCCCTCCCGCCCCCGGATGGAGACTGACGATGGCGTTCCGGCGATCGTCCGGACCACCCAGGGTTTGACTGAGCTCGATCCCGGCCACCCCCTCAGCCACTTCCGCTACTTTTGTCGCCGCCTCGCTCAGGGCCTCATCGCTCTTTTCATCCTTCGCCAGATCGAGAAAGAAACGCGCCTCTTCGAGACCGGCGCGGTACCTTTCCCACGATTCCAGAATATCTTTCAGGCCGGCCTGTTCTTTAAGGATACCTTGCGCCTTCTCGCCATCGTTCCAGAAATCCGGGCGGGAAGTAATCTGGTTTAGCTCCTCAACCCTTTTCCGCTTCCCGTCAAGGTCAAAGACGCCTCCGGAGAAGCTCAAGCCTCTCTTCCAGGTGGGTTAATTGCTCTTTGGTTTCCTCAAACATTCGCTATCCCCTCACAAAAGTCTTGCCGCTCAGCGGCCGGACAAGCCGGTCCGCTGTAGTGGTTAATATCCTGCCGCTCAGCAGCCGGATTAAGCGGTCTGCTGCAGCAGCTATAGTGATTATACCCTTAAGGCCTTTGTCCCACAAAGCGCCCGACGGATTTTTCTTTCCATGCCGCGCATAATTTTGGCATCCCTTTGAGAACGCTCATGGTCGTAGCCCAGGAGATGGAGGATGCCGTGAATCAGCAGGCTTTCCATTTCCTCCATTAGCGTCTTTCCCCTTTCTCTTGCCTGTTTTTCCGCCCGCTCGACCGAGATGACCACATCCCCGAGGAGCCGCATACCTTCTGGCAGGACCCCCCCCGAGGGAAAAGAGAGGACGTCAGTGGGCTCGTTCTTGTGCCGATACCTGGCGTTTAACTGCTGAATCTCCCGGTTCTTAACCAGGGCAATGCTTAACTCAGCTTGATTCTGATTGAGAAGCTCAAGGATTCTCCGCGCCGTCTTCTTCAGTTCGCGGACCGGGAGTTTCCTACCTGCGCTTCCCTTGACATTCTCTACGTGCATGACAATGGAACTTTTGCAAATTTCCGGTCCAATCGCAGCAGTTCATCACTCAAGGTTTAGATTGAACGGGTCTTGAAAAAACTCCTACGCCTAAGATATTATGCTATATTCGTCCAAAGGGAGGTAGCAAATTTAAAACCCGCCATGAATGTAAAAGCCGCGCGATCAGAGCTAAGGCGAGATACAGAAGCAATTGCATGGGTAGAGGAATTACGCGAAATTGAGAAATGGTTTCGAAGTGAAAGATTCCGCCATATCACACGCCTTCATACACCGTATGACGTAGCCGCGCTACGTGGGAGCATACAGGAAGACCACACAGTTGCCAAGCAATCGGCGACAAAAATGTATGCTTATTTGCAGCGATTGTTCAAAAACAAAAGGCAAGAAATCACTTACGGCCCTTTTTCGTCAACGGGAGCGGCGAGAGCCGTGATGGAAGGAATCAAGATTCTCTATCTGGGCGGCTGGGCGACTTCGGCGAGAGGTTCCGATTCTGAAGATCCCGGCGCCGATTTAGCCAATTATGCCTTGGATCGTGTTCCCAAAGAAGGAGCGTCATGGGTGCGCGCGCTGCTTCACCAGGACGAAGTCCAAAGATCAAATCGGATGAGAATGACTTCAGCGCAAAGGAAAAAGAGCCCGGCCATTGATTTCAGTCCGCCGCTGATCATTCCGGACGGGGATACTGGTCACGGGGGTGAGCACCATATCAGAAACCTTGTGAAAAAGTTCGTTGAGAGCAAAATTGGCGCAGTCCATATAGAGGATCAAAGACCGGGCAGCAAAGTGTGCGGACATCAGGGGCAAAAAGTCCTGGTCTCTACGGCGGAAATGATCTCAAGGCTCAATACGGCGAGGCTGCAATTTGACATTATGGGCGTGGAAGGCGTTGTCGTTGCGAGAACCGATTCCAATGACGCGACAGTAATCGATAGCATCGAGGACGAGCGGGACCACCGGTTTGTCTATGGGGCAACGAATCAAAATATCGTCTCTTTCAAGAATATCAGCCTGGCCGTGATCAGGAGATTTTACGACCGGGGATTTAAAGAAATTAACGGACATCTGCTGCACGGGATTTCAGAGAAAGCCTATCGGGAAGCCGAAGAATGGCTGAAGCAAGAACATCTTGCATCCCGTATCAATGAAGCGATCGCGAAACTGGGCGAGGAGATAGCGTCTTTGGAGAAACTTCGCCAACAAGTACGGCGCAAAGGAAGCGGCCAAAAGGACGCTCGTGAAGAACTTGCCGCGCGCGAGGTATTGAGCAAAAAGACCACGGAAGAAACTGTAGACAATATTTTGGCAGGGATCCGCCAGGCATGGGCCGAGAAGGCGGGTCTTAAAACATACGCCGACGCGGTTGCGGAGGTGATGCAGACACGGGTGCGCAGCGGCGTCAAGCTCCCCATGACAATCGATCAGTGGAAAACGTTTGCCAGGAATGTCTCCAACGGCGAGGCTCGTGAGCAAGCGAAGTCAATGGGAATCGATATCTTTTGGAGCTGGGACCTGCCTAGCACGCCGGAAGGTTTTTATGAGATTACAGGCGGCCGCGAAATGGCCGTGGCGAGGGGACTCGCATTGGCGCCCTTTGCCGATTTGCTTTGGCGGGAGACAGCCAAACCGGATCTTGAAGATGACAAAGCCTGGGCTAACGCCATTCATGCGGTTTTCCCCCAGATGATGTTGGCTTACAATTTGTCGCCCTCTTGGAACTGGGACGCCTGGGGATTTACGGATGACCAAATCCGCAATTTTGCCGAGGAACTGGGGAAAATGGGGTATGTCTTTAATTTTATTACCTATGCGGGTCATCAAACCGAAGCGTTAATGAACGGTCGCTTGGCGCGAGCATTAAACGAGGAAGGTGTGCTTGGGTTTGTCAGGCTGATCCAACGGGCGCTTCGACTTGCGAATGACCCGGCGCAGTATCCTCAAACATTTGTCGGGGGGCCTTGGGCGGATCGGTTCCGCCGGGCGGCTCGGGGGGCTTCTCTAACCACCTCGTCCATGGGCGGAAAGTCTACAGAAGCACAGCATAGAAAAGCGATAGAGGTGCCCACGAGTGAGCTTGAAAGGTGGCTCGGGATGTGGGCCCGGCATTGGAGCGAGCAAGGTCTGTATGATAAGGGACATTTGAGCGTTGAGCTCAAGGAAAGATGGGCCGGGTCAGAGGAGATGATGTTAAATGTTTTTGATGAGGCGAGCGATAAGATCGCTGAAATCACATTTAGGGTCGATAAAGACAGGGAAGGGAGAAAATTCCTCGCCATCAAAGATCAAAATACGGTCAAACGATTCCGCTTTAAGCGCTTGATGACATTGATGCATTTTTTTCTCCTCCATCGTTATAAGACGGATCTGGTACACTACGTTGCTCCAACAGACGACAACCGAATATCGGTCCAGCACATGATGGATTACGGCGTTTTCAGAGAAGCCCGAACGGACGACCCAAACGTCATAGCCATTGAAGTTAACACCTCTCGTGCCCAAAGAATTTTTACCAGCGACCGGTCGCTAAAGAGGTTTATTGCGAGACCGTCTAAATGATAGCAGGAATTTCCTTCCGTCAGCCCTCTATTCGAGAGCCCCAAGGGGCTAGCAGAGGCGCGGCCTGATCGGCCATCCTTTGTTTTGGGCGAAGAGCCTCCGATAACGTGGAATATTATTCCAGCCTCTGACTATCCAGAGAAGAATCCCGGCAGAAGGAGAAAACCAATGGCAAATAAAGTTGAAGTGGGAGGACTAAAGATCAACGAGGCATTGTATCGCCTGGTACAAAACGAGATCGCACCCGGTACCGGCGTTGAAGCAGACGAATTTTGGGCCTCTCTGGGCAAGATCGTTAAAGATTTGGGCTATAGGAATAGGGAACTTCTGGAGAAACGAAACTCTTTGCAGAATCAGATCGACGGATGGTGTCTGGCCAGGAGAGGTCAGCCTATCGATAGGGACGAATACAAGGCATTTTTAACAGAGATAGGGTATCTCGTCGCCGAAGGTAAAGATTTCCAAGTATCCACAGCCGATGTGGATGATGAGATAGCAAGAATATCCGGACCTCAGCTCGTCGTGCCGCTCGATAACCCGCGCTACGCGCTCAATGCAGCCAACGCGCGATGGGGCAGTCTCTATGACGCGCTCTACGGCACGGACGTTATTCCGGAACAAGATGGAGCTGAGAAGGGAGAGTCTTATAATCCCCGTCGCGGCGCCAAGGTCATCGCCCAGGCGGAGGCATTCTTGGATCAGGTGATCGGGCTCGATCGTGGCAAGTTCTCAGACGTGACACGTTTCTTTCTTAAGGAGAGTCATGGCAAAAGACAACTAGTCGCGACGCTCCGTGACGGCGGCGATGTCGGACTCGCCGACCCGGAAAAATTTGCCGGCTTTAACGCGAAAGGGAATGAACTGAGCGGCATTTGGCTCAAAAACAACGGCCTGCACATCGAAATCCGAATCGATCGGAGCCACCCCATCGGCAAAGCGCACCCCGCAGGGGTGAAAGACGTCGTGCTGGAAGCCGCGACCACGACTATTCAGGATTGCGAGGACGCTGTGACCGCCGTCGATGCAGCCGACAAGACCAGAGTCTATACGAGCTGGAACGGCATCATGAAGGGCACGCTGGAAGCGACCTTTGAAAAGAACGGCAAGCCAATGACCCGGAGGCTTAACCCTGACAGAGTCTTTGCCTCACCGGATGGCAAGACCGTCACCCTGCCCGGCAGGAGCCTGATGCTCGTCCGGAATGTGGGGATTCACATGTACACCGACGCCGTGACCACAGCCGACGGGCAAGAAATCCCCGAGGGGTTCCTCGATGCCATGGTCACGGCCCTGGCCGCCCTGCACGATCTGAAAAAGACCGGCCAATATACCAACAGTCGAACGGGCAGCATTTACATCGTTAAACCCAAATTGCACGGGCCTGAGGAGGTGGCGGCGACAGTCGAACTGTTTTCAAAGATCGAGGACGCGCTCAGTCTTAAGCGCAACACCCTGAAGATCGGCATTATGGACGAGGAGCGTCGCACCACGGTTAACCTGAAGGAAGCCATACGCATAGCGAGGGACAGAGTCGTCTTTATCAATACCGGGTTCCTTGATCGGACGGGCGATGAAATCCACACAAGCATGGAACTCGGACCAATGCTGCCCAAAATGGAAATCAAAAACCAACCGTGGATGAGCGCCTATGAAGACTGGAACGTGGACATCGGCATTGAAACAGGGCTTATCGGAAAGGCCCAGATCGGCAAAGGGATGTGGACGATGCCTGACGAAATGCGGAAGATGGTAGAAACAAAGATAGCGCATCCTGAAGCCGGTGCGAATACGGCCTGGGTGCCATCTCCAACGGCCGCCACCCTCCACGCCCTGCATTACCATAAGGTGAATGTAGCTAGAAGGCAGGCGGAACTTGCCGGCAGAGGCCGCGCCAGCCTAGACGATATCCTTGGGCCGCCGTTACTCAATAGGAAATTGACAGCGGAGGAGATCCAACGGGAGCTCGATAACAATGCCCAAGGGATACTCGGCTACGTTGTGCGCTGGGTCGACCAGGGAATCGGCTGCTCAAAGGTCCCGGACATCAATGATATCGGGTTGATGGAAGATCGGGCTACCCTGCGCATAGCCAGTCAACACATCGCCAACTGGCTCCATCACGGGATTGTGGGCGAGCGTCAGGTCAGAGAAACATTCAAAAGAATGGCTGAAGTTGTTGACCGGCAAAATAGGCCGGATCCAAACTATCGGAACATGGCGCCCCAATTTGATTCGAGCCTCGCTTTTCAGGCGGCGCTGGATCTGGTCTTTAAGGGAAGAGAGGCGGAAAACGGCTATACTGAGCCTGTGCTTCACGCTCGCCGGAGACAGGTAAAAGGGGCACAATAACCGGTGAAAAGGTTCAAATCTCAAGCCGGAATCCTGCACATCAGAAATCAGTGCAGGTCTGAGCCGGCTTAGCTCATGGGTTTATCAGGGTGGTTCTTACTTTCGGACTCAGTTTGCTGTTCGTGCCGTTCGTAGGCAGTGATGATGTCCTGGACCAGGCGATGGCGCGCCACGTCTCTTTCCGTAAAGGTGATAAATCGGATCCCCTCGACATCCTTCAAAATACGCCACGCCTCTTTTAACCCGGAGGGTTTTCCGGCCGGCAAATCGATCTGGGTCACATCCCCGGTGATGACCGCTTTCGAGCCATAGCCCAGACGGGTGAGAAACATCTTCATCTGCTCCGGGGTGGTGTTTTGCGCCTCGTCCAGGATGACAAAGGAGTCATTCAGCGTTCGGCCGCGCATGAAGGCCAGGGGCGCCACCTCGATGGTACCGCGCTCGACCATCTTGTGCGCCCTATCAAAGTCGACCATATCATGCAGGGCATCATAGAGCGGTCTCAGGTAGGGATTGATCTTCTCAGCCAGGTCGCCGGGCAAAAAGCCCAGTTTTTCTCCCGCCTCTACTGCAGGCCGGGTCAGGATGATCCGGACGTAGTTGTTCTTCATGAGTTCTGCCACGGCCATCGCCATGGCAAGATAAGTCTTTCCAGTGCCGGCAGGGCCGATGCCGAAAACGATGTCGTAGCGCCGGATCGCGTCGATGTAGGCTTTTTGCGCGACGCTTTTCGGCGTGATAACCCGTTTGTGGGATGAGATGTAGATCGTGTCGAGGAAAATATCCTGCAGGTTAGCCCTGCCATCCCCGCTCAGGATGCGAATGGCGTAATCGACATCGCTGCCATAAACCGGATAGCCTTTTTCGAGGAGTCCGTAGAGCTGCCGGATGACCTTGGTCGAGAGCTCGACCTCCACGGGGTCCCCTTCGATCTCCATTGCCGAGCCGCGAATATGAATCCTTACCCCAAGATTGCGCTGGATCATCTTTAGGTGCTCATCGTGCTGTCCCAGCAAATCCCGAAACAGGCGCGGATCACCGAACTCCAGGCGCGTCACTATCGCCCCCTCCCCGATATTCATTTTTTCGCCCTTTTGCTCCTTCAATCGATTTCTCCCATGATTTGGACCATCACCTCGCGCGTGCGCGGGCGATTATCGAAATCTACCAGGATGATCTGCTGCCAGGTGCCGAGAAGCAGCCGGCCGCTATCGATGGGGACTTGCAGCGAGGGACCGAAAAGCGAGGCGCGCAGATGGGAAAACCCATTGCCATCGCCCCAGCGGTCGTCGTGATGGTATTTCTTATTCGACGGGATGAGCTTTTCTAAAAGCTCTTTAAGGTCCTGGACCAAACCTGGCTCGTACTCGATCGTGGTGAGGGCCGCCGTGGAGCCTGGCACAAAGAGCGTGGCCAGCCCCCGCTTAATTTTTTCCTTTTGGACCTGCTCTTGAACCTTGGCCGTGATGTCAATGATGTCGCAGAAGCCCTGAGTTTTCTCGGTCAGCTTTCTCGTTTGAATTTTCATCGTGTCCGTTCTAATCACTCCACTCTTCTGCCGCTCGACCGGCCTGGGGGTGCCTTGAAGGACCGATGCGCCGGACGAGGAGATTCAAGCGTACCTCAAAGCCACTATCAGCAATTTGGCGAGCGTAAGATGACTGTATCGCATCGGGCCGGAAAGACGCTCCCAGGCCGGCAGGTATTCTCTGGACGTCCATCAACAACTTCATTTAGCTTGCCTAATAATCTCCTCAGCTCTTTTTAACGCCTCGCCGACCTTTGCCGGCTCCTTCCCTCCGGCCTGGGCGAAATCCGGGCGTCCCCCACCTCCGCCACCGACTATCCGCGCCAATTCCTTGATGATATTTCCCGCATGGTAGCGGCGGGTCAGGCTTTCACTAACGGATGCCACCAGGCTCACATTGGCCTCTCCCGGACTTACCAAGATAACGACGCCTGACCCCATTTTCTCCTTGAGCTGGTCCGCGATTTCCCTGAGTTGCTTGGCATCCACGCCGTCCACCTGCGTGATGAGGACATCGGCGCCGTCAATATTTTGCCTCTTCGCCAGCAGATCGGGAATTTGATTCTTGCCCATCTGCCCGCGCAGCCGTTCGATCTCTCGCTCGAACTCTTTCTGCTGCTGCAAGAGTTTCTTAACTTTCTCGACAGTCTCGTCCCCGCTCGCGCGTACCAATGCGCCGATCTCTCTGAGCTTCTGTTCATACTTGCGGATCAAATCGAGAGCCCCCTCGCCGGTCACTGCCTCAATCCGCCTTACTCCCGCAGCCACTCCCCCTTCGGTCTGGAGCTTAAAGATCCCGATCTCTCCAGAGCGATGAACATGCGTGCCGCCGCAGAGCTCCGTCGAGAAATCTCCGATCTTGACGACACGCACATGGTCCCCGTACTTGTCACCGAAAAAGGCGAGGGCGCCTTTGCGGATCGCCTCGTCAAAACTGGACTCTTCAATCTTCACTTCGGCGTCAAGACGGACCCGCTCGTTAACCTTTTCCTCAATCTCCGCCAACTTATCCTCGGGGATGGCTCCGGTGTGATGGAAGTCGAACCGCAACCTGTCTGGGGCCACGAGGGACCCCGCCTGGCGCACATGGCTGCCCAACTCCTCGCGGAGGACCGAATGGAGAATATGTGTGGCAGAATGGTTGAGCCTGGTCCTTTGACGAAACTTGGGATCGACCCTGAGATACACTTTGTCGCCGACCTGAATGCGTCCCCTCTTGATTCGTCCCCTATGAACAGTGATCTGCGACGTTGGATGCTGCGTATCAACCACCTCCATTCGATCGCCACGCGTCGTTTCTATGGTGCCCCGATCGCCCACTTGCCCGCCGGACTCCCCGTAAAAAGGGGTTGCTCCGGTGATAAGATCGACTTCGGCTCCTTCGACGGCCTCGGACTTTCCCTCACCCTGCCCGTAAATTGCGAGCACTCCAGATTCCGCCTCTAGTCTGTCGTAACCGACGAATTGGATTTCCTGCGACGGCACGAGCGTTGCCCCGAGCTTTATGTAGACCTCGGATTCCCTTGCCTCCCGGCCACGGCTTCTCTGCTCCTCCATCAATTTTTCAAAGCCTGCCTGGTCGACTCCAACGCCTTCTGTCCGGAGAATATCCTCGGTGAGATCGAGGGGAAAACCGAAGGTGTCGTAGAGCCGGAAAGCGACTTCTCCGGAAAGGATCTTTTTCTTTTGGCGCTTGAGCTTACCTACTGCCTCTTCCAAAAGCACCAACCCCTTTTCCAGGGTTTCGCCGAAGCGCTCCTCCTCACCGCGAATCGTCTCAGAGATCCGCTGCTCTTCGCTTTGGAGTTCCGGATAGGCCCCACCCATGATCTCAGCGACAGTGGCCGCCACCTGGTGGAGAAAAGGCTCTTTCAAGCCGATCATGCGCCCGTGCCTGGCCGCACGCCGGAGCAATCTTCTGAGCACATAGCCGCGACCTTCATTGCTCGGCGCCACACCATCGGCGATCAGGAAGCTAACCGCCCGCGCATGGTCCGCGATGACGCGAAAGGAGATATCGGCGACGGGATCCGCGCCATATTTTTTTTCTGCAAGCTTTTCCGTAGCGGCTATCAGCTCGCGCATGAAATCGATATCGTAGTTGGAGAGTACCCCTTGAAGGACCGCCGTGATCCGTTCCAGCCCCATACCGGTGTCCACATGTTTGGCCGGCAGTTCTTCCAACTCTTTGTCCGCACTGCGGTTGTACTGGATAAAAACCAGATTCCACAGCTCGATGAAGCGGGCGCAATCGCCATTGACCTGGCAGCGGTGCCCTTTTTCCTTTTTCCGGTCGCAGGCTTCGCTGCCGCGGTCGATGTGGATTTCACTGCAGGGACCGCAGGGTCCGACCTCTCCCATCTCCCAGAAATTCTCCTCCTCCCCGAACCTCAGGACTCGCTCGGCAGGCAGGCCGCTCACCTTATGCCAGAGTTTTTCCGCATCGCCGTCTGTTTGGAATACGGTAGCCCAGAGCCGCTCTTTGGGAAGGCCCCACTCCCGGGTGAGAAGATCCCAGGCCCAGGTGATCGCCTCCTCTTTATAGTAATCGCCGAAAGACCAGTTGCCGAGCATCTCGAAGAAGGTATGGTGGTAAGTGTCGCGCCCGACGGCTTCCAGGTCATTGTGCTTGCCGCTGATGCGGAGGCACTTCTGCGAGCTGGCAGCGCGCACGTAGGGGAGTCGCTCCACGCCGAGAAAGACATTCTTGAACTGGACCATCCCCGCATTGGTAAAGAGCAGCGTCGGATCTTTTTCCGGCACCAGCGAAGAGCTTCGCACCACGGTATGGCCCTGCTTGACAAAATAGTCCAAGAAAGATTTGCGAATTTCGTTTCCGGTCGTCATCGATTTTTCTCAATCATCATTCAATGGTTGTCCTAAAACTTCTGCGATCACGGAGCTGCGGTAGCCGCGCCGCTGCAGGAAAGCCACGGCGCGGTGCAGAATCTTTCGATCGCTGAGATCTTTCCCACGGAACCTTTTTTCCAGAAGCGCCCTGGCCCTTTCCTTTTCTTCTTGCCGGCCGAAGGTTTCTTTTACGACCTCCTGGATCACCGATTTCGCTATCCCCTTTTGCCGCAACTCCCGTTCAATTCGCAAGGGTCCGTAGCCCCGGCCTTCCGCTCTTCCCCGGGCCCAATCTCGGGCGAAGGCCTCATCGTTTAGCAAGCTCAGTGAACGGAGTTTTTCCAGAGTAGCGTCGACACTCTTCCGGGGAAAGCCTAACTGGCCCAGCTTGGTTCGAACCTCTGCTTCGCTTCGGGGGCGGTAGCTGAGAAACTTGTAAGCCCGCTGGAGCGCCTCCTGTTGGGACCCATCCTGTTTAGCAGGCATCTGGTGCGATCCGAGGTTCGAGGATCGAGAATGGAAGATCGCTATCCTCTATCCTCCATCTTCAATTTTTCCGCTCCACTGTTTCGCCCTGCTATCGTGCTTTTGTCTTTTCCTTCTTCTCCGGAGCTGGCGCCTCGGTTCCGGCCCGTTTAAGCCCTACTTTCTCCAAAATCTTCCCCGCCACCTCCTTGGCGGTTTCGGGGTGTTCTCTGAGAAACTCCTTGGCGCTCTCCCGTCCCTGGCCGATTCTCTCGCCGTTAAAGGAATACCAGGCGCCGCTTTTTTCCATGATTCCCATCTCGCTTCCCAAGTCGACCAACTCTCCCTCTCGGGAGATGCCGGCCCCGTAGAGAATATCGAACTCCGCCTCTTTGAAAGGCGGCGCGAGTTTGTTTTTGACCACCTTCACTCGGGTGCGCCCGCCGATGACCGAATCCCCGTCCTTCAAAGCGCCGATGCGTCGAATATCCATCCGCAGCGAGGCATAAAACTTCAGCGCATTGCCTCCGGTCGTGGTCTCCGGATTCCCGAACATCACCCCGATCTTCATCCGGATCTGATTGATGAAAATCACTATGGTTTGAGAGCGTGCGATCGTCGCGGTGAGTTTGCGCAGGGCCTGGGACATGAGACGGGCCTGAAGCCCCATATGGGCATCTCCCATCTCCCCCTCGATTTCGGCCTTAGGGACCAGCGCGGCGACCGAGTCGATAACCAGGACATCAATCGCCCCGCTGCGGACCAAGGTCTCGGCGATCTCCAAGGCCTGCTCTCCATGATCGGGCTGGGAGATCAGCAGATCATCCGTTTTCACACCCAGTCTCTTCGCGTAAGCGAGGTCCAAAGCATGTTCCGCATCAATGAAGGCGCCTATCCCTCCCAGTTTCTGCGCCTCGGCGATGATGTGCAGGGCCAGGGTCGTTTTTCCTGACGCCTCAGGGCCGTAGATCTCCATCACCCGACCGCGTGGCACGCCTCCTATCCCCAAGGCGACATCCAGACCCAGCGAGCCGGTGGAGATCACGGGGATGTCTTTGATCAGCCCCCCTTCGCCCAGCTTCATAATGGCCCCTTTGCCAAATTGCCTTTCGATCTGGCTTACCGCGAGATCGAGCGCCTTCTCACGATTCACATCCATGGAATTCCTCCTTGCCTCACCGGCTTCTTGGGGTGCTCCCTAGTTGCTTAGACGTATAACACGCAACGGATGATAGACAGCACCCTCCGTCTTGAGGATACTTTGGAAAAATACTACCTCTTCCACCCGTGATTGTCCAAAATCGTACTCCTTCCACTGGTCAATTTCACGCCTGATCATCTCCGCTCGACGATCGAAATTGCGCCAGCGCCCAATAGTCAGATGGGGCTCGAATCCTCTTTTCTCCCGCGCAAATCCGGCCGGCTCCAGCGCCGCTTCCACTCCTATCGCCAGGAGCGCAAGGCTTGCTCCTTCCAATCCAACCCAAAGGATCCTGGCCTTCCTTATATCAGGAAATACTCCTATACCTCTAGCAAGAATGGAAAAGCGTGGGAAGAGACGGAGGGCCTGCTCCAGCGCGTCCCCGATCTCCACAACTCTCTCCTCTTCAACTGGCCCAAGAAACTTGAGGGTAAAATGGAGATTCTCCCGCCCAACCCAGCGGACACCCGGCAGACACCGCTTGAGCTGCGATTGGAGCGCAGAGATCTTTTCGGCTACATTCGGATCGATCCGGACTCCGACAAAGACTCGAACCATTTTCGTTAATCGTTATTGGTTATTCGTTTAATCGGACTAATACACGAGTAACGAGTATACCAATAACTAGTGGGCATCGGTGCTGCTCTGGCCCGGGAGGAGGGTCGTTCTTAACCAGTGGAGAGCGGCCTGGGAGGCGCCGAGAATAACCCGTTCCCGATCGCCTGGAAAACGGAAAAGGCGGGCGTCACTCTCCTGGTCGCGGGCTAAGCCGATCCACACAGTGCCCACAGGTTTTTCAGAACTTCCCCCTGTCGGCCCGGCTATTCCCGTGACGCTAACTCCGATGTCGGCCTCTGTCTGGCGTCTTATCCCCTGCGCCATCTCCACAGCTGTTTCCTTGCTCACCGCCCCATACTCTTCCAAGGTGGCTCTTTGAACTCCGAGAAAGCGGATCTTAGATTCGTTCGAATAGGCCACCACCCCGCCTTTAAAGTAGGCCGAACTCCCAGCCACACTCGTGACGCGATGGCCGATATAGCCCCCGGTGCATGATTCCGCCAAACCCAAAGTCCAACGCTTTTCCAAGAGCAGCTTGCCGACGATCTCCTCCAGGCTGTCATCCCCTTCCGCGTAGATATGGGGACCGATGATCTCTCGAATCCGGGCCTTTAGCTCCGAGAATTTATTTTCTCTTGCTCCGCCGCCCCTGACCGTCAGGCGCAGGGAGAGGTCAGGAAAGTGAGCGCGATAAGAGAGCCTGATTTCTTCGGATATGGGGATCGGTTTCAATATGTCACCCAGCTTGGACTCCGTCAAGCCATAGATCTTAAAGGTGCAGGCCAATGTCTCTCCACCGCCTACTCTCTCCTGTTTGACCCACGGCAGCACGCTCTCTCGGAGCATGACCTCCATCTCTCTCGGCACCCCGGAGAGCCAGATCAGCTGTTTTTTGTCTTTGGTTGCAACGCGGAAACCCGGGGCCGTCCCCATAGGATTGGGGACAATATCGGCCCCTTCAGGGAAGAGCGCCTGCTTTAAGTTGTTGGGCGTCATCACCATTCCCCGCGACTCGAACCTCCGTTTTAAGGCCTCAACCACCTCCTCATCCATTTTGAGTTTCCGGCCAAAGAATTCCGCGACTACCTCAGTGGTAAGATCGTCTGTGGTCGGACCCAGGCCACCCGTGCCAATGACGAGCTCCCCAAGTTCGAGCCCATGTTGAAGCGCCCAGATAAGCCTCTCCCTGGTGTCGCCTACCTTAAGAACAGCGACCACCTCCAATCCCAGTCCATAAAGCTTATCGGCAATATAGGAAGAATTGGTATCAACCACCCGGCCGGTAATAAGCTCATCGCCGGTGCTCAGAATCGCCGCCTTTTCCATCATAGAAAACTCCAGAAAAATAGCAGACGAAGGATCGAAAAGGTATAAAGGCCGGCAATCAAATCATCCAAGATCACGCCAACGCCCCCTGGAATTTGTTCCGCCCGCCCGGCGGGAAACACTTTGATGATATCGAAAAACCGAAAGATAAGAAAAGCCGCGGCCGTTGATTTAAATTCCGCAGGAGAGAGGAAGTTGGCCAACAAAAATCCCGCGATCTCATCGATAACGATCTTGGAAGAGTCTTTCTCATGAAAAATCTCTTCTCCTTTCTGGCAGAACCAACTGGAGCCCACGATAAACGCAGTGAGGGTCAATAGGGAGAGGGGAATCGACGCGGCGGCCATGCGGTTTAAGGCCAGGGAGAGAGGAATAGCCACAAGGGTCCCTACAGTTCCTGGGAACCAAGGGAAATATCCCGTACCCGCGCCAGTAACTAAAAACAGGTTGAGTCTCTGCAGGCTAAGAAAGCGGCGCGGAGGCCAACTCGGTGAGGAAGAGCTGCTTGGCGTTTTCGAAGACCCTCCGCAAGGCCGGCTCGATTTTATCTTCGGGAGGATATTCAAACTTTAAAAAATCCACATATTCCTGATCCCTGTAAAGCTCAAAGTGGAGGTGGGCGCCTGTGCTCCTGCCCGAGGAACCTACATAGCCGATGATCTGCCCTTTTTGGACGCTCACCCCTCGGCGTACTCCCAAGGCAACCCCCTGTAAATGGGCGTAGCGTGAGGCATAGACAGAGTCATGCTGGATTTCGATCATCCTGCCGTAGCCGCCTTTTCTCCAGCCCGCATAGAGGATCTTGCCCTCAGCGACCGCCCGGACCGGCGTTCCCCGCTTTGCGGCAAAGTCCACGCCGTTGTGGGGACGATCCACCTTGAGGATGGGGTGAAAACGGGAGTGGGAAAATTGGGAACTGATGCTGATAAACTCGAGAGGGAAGCGAAGAAAAGCGCGCGCCAGAGATCTGCCGTCGAAATCGTAATAGCCCCCTTTTCCCTTCTCTTTCTCGAAATATATGGCAAAAAATTTCTGCCCGGCATTGATCAGTTCGGCAGCCAAAATTTGGAAGGAAGCTTTACTTTCCCTGCCTTTGCGGGACCTCTGTTCGTACAGAAGCTTGAAAGTATCTCCCTTCTGAATATCCTTTTCAAAATCGACCTCCCAGGAGAAGAGATCAGCCAACTGAGAAATTAGGGTTTGATGCAGGCCGTCCCGAATTGCGTCCTCAGAAAATGAGTTTTCCACAACCCCTGCTACTGTCTTAATCTCGACATCGTAGGGTTTCTCGCGTTTGCTAAAAATAATCCCCTTGCTCCCCTTTTCCCAAGTAAGGGTCCAGTCTGCATTGAGCTCGATTTCCAGCGCCTTAAGGGATTCTTTGCCTTTTGCTCTTTGCGGCGAGGACTCGGTCTTGGTGAAATAAAGATTAATCTCTTGCCCTGCCCGCAGCCCTTTTATGGGATGATGCTTCTGAATGGAGCGCAGCCACAACTGCCTTTCCTGCTCAACCAGTCCAAACCGGATGAAAAGTTTCGTTAGGGTCTCCCCTGGACGCGCCCGGTGCGCTACATGCCTCAGCGCGCTGAGTCCATCAAGGGGGGGGAGTTCCTGTTGGGGCAGCAGGAGAGCAGGGAGGCCAGGCTTGTCTGTGAGCCTCACTACCTCTTCCAATGGCTTCCCATGGCTGCCGGGTAGCTCTAAGGTCGCAGCAACAAGCACCGACGCTGGAGCCGACAGCCATAAAATGAAGGCAAAAGAGGCCATCCCCAAGGATAACTTGACCCCTTTTGGGGAAGCTTTATCTTTATTAGAAGCCCTGGATTTCAATAGCAGCATAAGGTCAGAAAATTTTCCACGGTTTAACCTTTTTCATCCGCGAAGTCAACCTAAAAAATTGGGCCTTTTTATAACTATATTTTATTAATAAAGCTCCTTTCGCCTTGACAGCCAAGATGCCAGTGCAAGAGATAAGCAGCTAGCCAGAAGGCCTCGACTTAAATGGCGCTGGAAAGGAAAAACCTTCTAAATATAATCTCCGCCAGAAAAAGGGCGAGGGCGAGAAACAACAGCGATGAGCGTAGCGGTTTGAAGGTATGAATGGTCTCCTCCTCGGTCTTCAGCGCTTCCTCCCTTTCGGGGTTGATCTCGCCACCGGTGGAGTGGGCAAGCTTTTCGAGCAGGGATAAATTGAAATCGTTACGGATTACCTCGGCCCTCGGATCGAAAGAAAGCGTGTAACCCATCATCGGGTAAGAGAACTTCTGCCCATGCAGCTCTTCGACGAGGCCGATCCGATAATCGCCCGGAGCGGAAATAGGGAGCGCAGTCTGGTAATGGCCTAGGGCCAGCCTGTTCAAAACGCCTTCCCTATTGGCTCCCTTACCACTGAAGGAATAGCGAAATAGCCCTCCGTCGTGGCCCTCAGCGAAGAGATAGAGGTCCAGCACCGCCTGACCATCCATCGGATTGATACGTACCTCATGGGGGGGTAGGGTTTCTTTGAAGGGACTCAGCCAGTCAAAGACCTTAGCCCAAAACCTCTCCAACGCCTCCCACCGGATCCACTCCTTGGTCCAACGGCCGTGCAAATCCGTGGTGAAGGCGACGGCTTTGCCCTTGCCATAGTTCCAAGATGCGAGAAGAGGAGATCTCTTGTCCTCTTTCGGGATGACCAGATCCAGATGCGCGCCCCGTTTGATCTCCGTCTCTATGTAGCCCTTCAAGGGCGGATAAGGGCTCTCTGTGAATCCGGCCAAAAGCTCCGAACCCCTGATTGGCACAGGGGTAAAGTCCTTTTCCACCAGAGGTCCCTCTTCCGGTTTTTCCCGCATCTGCTGCAGAACGATCTGGGGCAGCGTCTTAGGATCATTAGTGTGATGGAAAAAACCTCCGCCGTATTGGGCGATTCTTTTGAGCAAAGGGATATTCGCCTGATCGCCTATGGCTACGGCAGAGACGCTTATCTTGAGTTCTTCTTTCATAACGGTAACTAGATCGACATAATCGCTACCGCTACCGCCTGTCTCGCCATCGCTCAGGATAATTATGTGCTTCCGTCCCGCGCTTTGTCTTTCGAGCTGGCGCTTCGCCTCCACGATAGCCGGATAGAGATAGGTCTTCCCCTGGGCCTTTAAGCGGTCGATCTGTGTGGCAACGGTCCCGCGGATCTTTTCCACGACAGTCAAAGGCACCACCACGAAGGGCTCGATGTCAAAACCCACCACGCCGAGCAAATCATCGTCCTTGAGCTGTGTTGCTACGGCCTTGGCAGCCTCCTGGGCATAGAGAAGCCTATTCTCCTCCCGCATGCTCCCGGATTTGTCGATCACCAGAACCACAGCCCGATTCTTCTCCTCTTTCTTTGGCTCTTTAAGCTCCACGGGCAGGATGGTCTCGACCGGCGTCTGCCGGTAGCCGCCGGGGGTGAAGCTCCCCTCGCCCCCTAGCATGAGAAAGGCGTTCCCCGCAGCCACATGACGCTCGATCCCTGCGAGATAAGCGGAGGAGAATCTTTCCCTCTCAATGTTGTTAAAAATCACAATGCTGTATCCCGCCGGAGGGGGAGGCGTTGAGCCGGGGGTGAACGAGGTGACCTCAAAGCCCCGCCGCCTGAGGATCTCCTCCAGATAGCTGCCTGCGCCGCTATGGCCATTAAGAAGGAGGATCTTTGCCTTCGCCCGTACCGCTACCCAAGCGGTCGCCTGGTTGTCCTGGGAAATGAGATCGAACTTGGGCTGACGGGGAATAAAATTCGCCTGGAATGAGGCCATCGGCCCCTCCGGGAGAGTGGTCTGGTAGGCGAGGATATGAGTTCCCGGAGGAATCTTAACCGCCTCATTTTTAAACGGCTGGCCGCTGCGTCTTACGATCAGGCTGCCCTCCGCCGCTTTGCCATTCTGGTTTTCCACCATGACCCTCAAGTTGATCCCCTCTCCGCTTGTGCCTTGATGCGGCGCGACGATTTTCTTGACCGCCACATTGGCTAATGCGGGGCGATTGGGCGGCAGCAAGGGAAAAACCTTTATGCCGGAGAGGGCAAGGGAGGGAAGCAGGCGCTCGACGCTGCCTTGAGTCTCCCAGCCATCGGTGAAGAGGAAGAGAGAGCGCGGGGCGGGAGGCAAACCCATGAGAGAGGAAAAGAGTGCTTCGAGATTCGTCTGCTCAGGCTTGATAGAATCAGTAGGGACTTCTCCTCGTACCCACCGGCCCCAGTTCCCCACTTCCCTCGCCTCACCGCCAAAAACAAAGACACGGTCGCCCGGCTGGGGGGGCAGCCCCTGCTGCGCCATCCAGCCTCTTACCTCTCCAGGGATGCTGCGCGACAGATCAAAAGCAAAGATGCGCTCCCCCTTTTTCCCTACCTTTTTCCCTACCTCTTTCCCTACCTCGCCGACCTGCTGCAGATCCGCCAGGGCGAGGACCAGCAGCAAAAAAATCACGCTGCGCCACAGGATCACCGCAAAAGATCGACCGCGCAAACGTAGCCATAGCAATGGCAAAAGCAAGAAAAGCAGGAGAAAAAGAGGCTGGCTGAAATGGATATGTGAGAGAAAATTGCTCATGGCTGAGTGGCGGGCGGGTTGAAAAACCACTCCAGGAAGAGGAGCAGGATCGAGAGCAAGAGGAGATAGGGCCAAAGAGAGAAAAAAAACGAGCGGCTGCTTGACGCGGCAGGTTCCTCTCTGAGCTGGATGGGTGCGGGGTTGGTGAGATCGGATTCCCTCGCATCCTGCAGATTTACCGCCAGGACCTCCTTCTCCTCGCCTCGATTCACTTCATAGATTCCCTGGAAAAAGGTAAGGGAAAAGGACTCTTGCTCCTGGTCAAGCGGAAACTTCTCCCGCTTGGGAGTCACCAGGATACCACCCTTAGTTGGTGCCCGCAGACGAAGCGGCTCGCCCGTGCCGGTGCTTGATCCATCCAGCCCTTCGTAAAACCAATCCAGGAGATTCAAAGTAAAGATCGATATCGGGAGATTCTCACGCCCGAGATACGGGAAAGGATCAAATCCAAGAACCAGATAGCGAAAACCCTGTTGCTCCAGCCCGATGGCTATAGCCCCCTCGGGGCTCTGGATAACAGCCTCCCCAAAGGAGAGCGCCTTTAAGGAGCGGGCGTAGGATGGGCGAAAAAGAGCGAAATTGATGTAGCGCGTTAGCGGATGGGGTTCGCGCCAGCCTGATATGAGAGGTCGAGACAGGGCGCCTCCCACGGCGACCAGGGGATTGTCCTTTGGCGGAAGCACAAAGAGGGCATGTTTTTGGGGCAGGATAGCTGGAGCAGAAAAATGAAATATCTCTACCGAATGTCCCCTACTCCTGTTCTTCTCATAGGCCTCGGGTGGGATCACTTTCAGGTTCAGACCGGGAATGGAGCGGAGACTGTCAAGTGATTCCGGCCGGGGAGAAATCCCCAGGATCTCCAATCCCCGGGACGCAGGCGGAATGGCGACGCGGTGATTATCGAGTGCTAAGGCATCCCTTGCCTCGATCTCTGCCTCATAGGCGGGGTAGAGAGGGAAACCCTCGAAGGACGATGCAACGCTCTTTCGTGGGGCTACTGTCTCAGTTCGGGCGGAGAGAATCTTCCCGCCCCCTTTCAGCAATAGCTTCACCCTCTCTTCCTTTGAGGAGAAGCTCGTAACCTCGACTCTGGCTTCCAACTGAGTTGAGGCAAATGAGGGACGGGTAATTTGGAATGAAGTGATGGCAAGATTTTCTTTAGATCGACCAATAGAGAGGGTCTGAATAACTCCATCCTGGCCGCGTACCGGATGATCGGTAAGTAAAAAGATGCGCTCATAGCTCATCTCCTTTGCCAGCCTGGAGATCTCTTCCCCGTAAGAGTCCGGAGGCTCACCCAAGTCATAGGGTCTAAGCGTACCGATGAGAGCGGATGCCTCCCCGGGCGCCAGCGCCTCTCTCCCTACCCGTTCCACTCTCGGAACGGTGAGATAGAGATCGACTTGAGCTTTGGGCGAAAAACCGCGCAGTAGATCGTGCGCCTGCTCCCGGGCCAGTTCAAAACGACTCTTTTCTCCTTCAAGCGCCTGCATGCTCGCAGAGTTGTCGAGGATGACGGCTACCTTCAATGGCCGCACAGAGAGGACCGGCTCTGCCAGGGCCAATATCAAAAGCACAAGGAGAAGGAGCTGAAGAAAAAAAATCGGCGGAAGATAGAGCTTTCCCCAGGGACGCCCTAAAGCGGCGGTGGAAAGATCTCGCAGGAGGAGCAGGCTGGAAAAAACCAGCCGCCGCGGCCTCCTCTTAATAAGATAAGGGATCAGCAGGAGAGGCAGAAGGAAAAAGGCGTAGAGGGCTGCCGGATTTAGAAACTCCATACGGACTACTTAAAAAGACCGACCGAGGGAAGGGTTTCCAGGATAAATTTACTCAGCTCCTCCCCCACCACAAACAGAGAATAATGGATTCCGGCCTGATGGCAGAAACTCTTAAGCTGGAGGTTATGGCGCTCCAACATCTCCCGATATTCCCGCTGGAGATCCCCGCTCCACCGGAGCCTCAGTTCCGCCTGGCTCTCGCTGTCCACCAACGACAGCCCCCCGCTGGGAAAGGGCAGGTCGATCTCCTGCCGACTTAAGACCTGGATCACAGAGATATCAAGGTTCAACGCGCGCAGCAGATTCAATCCCTGCTGGCAAGAAGACAAAGGCATGAGGAAATCGGAGATGAGAATCGCCTTGCCGGGGCGGCGGATCCGCTTAAGGTGCTCTCCCAGAACCGGTGCCATCTCCAGCATCCCCCCAGGAGCAGCCGAAGAAAAAAAATCGATGCAGTCCATGATTTTGTGGCGCCTGCGGTAAAAAGGTGAGGCCGATAAAGCGGCAGATCCCTGCAATAGATGGAGTTTGACATGGTCATGGTTGGCCAAGACCACGTAGGCAAGGGCGAGGCCGACATGACACGCCGGAGAGAATTTCTCCGCGATGGAGGGGAAGGCCATGGAGCCGCTGGCGTCAACAAAAAGATAGACAAAGAGGTCCACCTCTTCGCGGAAGAGCTTGATATAAAGACGGTCGCTTCGGGCAAAGATCCCCCAGTCGATGTAGCGGATATCATCGCCTGGAGAGTACCTGCGGTAATCGGCGAACTCGAGACTGGTCCCCCGGCGCGGCGAAGAGTAACTCCCCGGCTGGCTGCCGAGAAATTCCTTGCGCGTGCGGAGCCTGAGAGTCTCAAGCCGATTGAGAAACTCAGAGGTGAAAGGGGCTGGAAGCATAGGTCAAGTATAAGTCAAGTTATTAGTCAAGTAAGAAAATATGCGAAACTTGTGGTTTAGGCGCTCAGGACCTCTGCAGGTGTTTTTCGTCCGCGCTCGGTCCGATTAAAGTCGCTGTCGAAGCTAACTATGGTCAAATCATATTTTTCGGCAGCTACATAGTTGTAGGCATCGTCAAAATCCAAGCTGAATTGCTCTATGACTTTCACGATTCGTTGCGTATCTACCGGCTCCAGATGGATCAAGACCACGGTGCCGTCTATGAAAACGTCCTTTACAAAACGCAGCAGCGCGTCTCTCTCGTTCAGCCTGGTGAGAATGACCCCGATGGAATGGAGCGCGAAGTCAGCGACGAAAAGGGAGTCTGAGGGCGTCGTGGCGAGGAATCTGCCGACCTCGTCCGATCTGGCCTGATCGAGGAGCCGTTCAAGCCATACGTTGGTATCTACGAGATACAACGGTCAGTCGCCCCGCCACTCTAAGGCCTTTTTCTGAAGTTCCAGAGATGTGTATTTGTCACGGTAATCCCTGAGCGCGCCAGCCCAATCCTGCCGCAGCCTCCCCCCATTTTTCCGCGCCCGTTTTTTAAGAAGGGATTCGACGAAGTCTCCAACCTCTCTTCGAAGCTCAGGAGACAATTCTTTGATCAATTCCTCAATGTTTTTCATAAATCACCTCTCAGACACCGAGGCTAATAATACCACCTTCGGAGTTTAATTCCCAAGGATTACCCCCACGCCCCCATGACGCACATTCAAACCCCGCCACTAAACGCCCGGCGCAAAAGGTAGCCTGTCTCCTTTCTTTCTCCGCATCAAGATTGCCACGATTTAAGACTAGCCGTAATCTTCGCTCTTCGGGAAGAGTTCGCCAACCCGCCTCTGTTGCAGCGCAAGACCCCCAAGAACATCATCTGACCCGGGTTTTAGACTTCCTAGTATTACGCTGCAGAACGCTCGCCGGGTTGCTCGAAAAACGCCTTTATAATTTCCGCCAACAGTAGCCTCACCTGAAAGCGCAATGGCTTCGTTCTCAGCTGCTCTTCAGGCCACTCAAACTGAATAGTCCCATCCTTCCAACCAATCTCACATAACTGAAAAACTTCCGGTGAAAGAGCGCGATACCGGTCCCCATCATGGCGGGAAATCTTTAATACAACAGCCCCCTTATCATCAGTCCCGGGCTGCTTCGTACTATGCTGAAAATAGAATACAAATCTTTCCCTGCACACGAGCCTTTGTAACTCCAGGCCAAAAAACCATGTTTTTGTCGTTGGCAAGCCTAAGAATAGTCTGCTGAATTTTTCCTCTGATAGAATATCGTAGGAAATAAGCTTTGATTCATAGCCGTCACCCTTGTACTTTTGATTGAATTGACCAACTAGTAATTCGACCTCTGCTTTTAATGCTTCAAATGTCGCTTTCCATGGGTCATAAACTGTTTTTGCTGGTAATCGATCCCTTTTAATGAGCCGCCCCATTACTTCGGCAAGTGGGTCTTCGTCTTCCAGGGAGACATCAACGTCAGGTTCCGTAACAACGCCTAACTGTTTATGTGGATATTGCAGCCCTTCGAGGCTCTCCTCAAGCACCTCAATAAGGTATAGTGTAAAATCATCGCCATTCCCGCCGTCTGATTCTGCTAAACTGTCTATGTACCTCTCGCGATCGTCAATAGTTGGTACCACCACCGGCAATCCTTCAGCGAGAAGAAATGCATTAACTAACAATCGTGCGGTCCTTCCATTCCCGTCAACAAACGGATGTATCCTCACGAAGATTGAGTGTAAAGCTGCAGCGAACTCAAC
>Ga0210377_10000823_pt1 | contig 29454 bp, 29 predicted proteins | sample PLM4_65_b1redo_FD_155480 | JGI IMG/M metagenome (GOLD analysis project Ga0210377, IMG submission 155480) | Groundwater sediment microbial communities from an aquifer in East River, Colorado, USA - PLM4_65_b1 redo | ecosystem: Environmental > Terrestrial > Soil > Riparian zone | place: USA: East...
GGCCGAGGGCTTCGAGCGCGGCTTGCGCGTCGGGGCCGACCGCACGGATGCGCAGCTTCGTGCCGCGGCTGGCGGCGAGCGAGAGCAGCGAGAGCACGCTGCGGCCGTCGACCCACTCGCCGCCCCGTCCGACCGAGATCTCGGACTCGAAGCGGCTCGCGAGCACGACGAACTGCCCCGCCGGCCGCGCGTGCAGGCCGAGCTCCGAGCGAACCGTGAACTCGGCTTCGCAGACGTTGGCGCCGCTCAAGGATCCTGGTCCGGCAAGATCTCGCTCGCGACGGAGATGTTGCGCTGCCCATAGCTCTTGATGAACGAGGCGAGATCCTCGAGCGGCTTGTCCTCGGAGAGTGTCGCGAGCTTGATCAGCATCGGCAGGTTCACGCCGGTCACGACCTCGACCTTGTGGTCGGCGAGGAAGGAAAGGCTGATGTTCGAGGGCGTCCCCCCGAACATGTCGGTCAGCACGAGCACGCCCTGCCCCTGCTCCGCCCGCGTGAGCGCCTGGGCGATGGCCCCGCGCATCTCCTCGACCGATTGGGTCGGCTCGATGCCGACCGCGAGGAAGGCGGGCGCGTTCGGCACGATCAGGCGCAGCGCGTGGAGGAACTCCTCACCCAGGCCGTAGTGCGTCACGATCACGACGCCGATCCTCAAGCGCCCCTCCCCACGTCCCGGTGCTCGACGTTGACCCGGCGACCGCTTGCGCCCAGCCCGTCGGCGAGCGCGGTCGCAATCACGACGGAGCGGTGGCGGCCGCCCGTGCAGCCGATTCCGATCGTCAGGTAGGCCTTGCCCTCCGCGTCGTAGAGCGGCAGCAGGAACGCGAGCAGGTCGCGCAGCCGCTGCGTCAGCGCCGCGCCTCGCGCGCTCTTGAGCACGTACTCGCTGACCTCGGCGTCGCGGCCGCTGAGCGGTCGCAGCCGATCCTCGAAGTACGGATTCGGCAGCAGGCGCACATCGAAGAGCAGCTCGGCCGCCTGGGGCGTTCCATAGCGGAAGCCGAAGGAGACGAGGTTCACCACCGTCGGACGCGCCGTCCCCGAGACGTACTGGACGACCGCCGCCTTGAGCTGGTGGATGTTGAGCGAAGAGGTGTCGATCACGTGATCGGCCAGTCGCGCCAGGTCGACCAGCAGGCGCCGCTCGATCGCAATCCCCTCCTCCACCGTTCCGGCCGGCGCCTGGGGATGCACCCGCCGCGTCTCGCGGTAGCGGTTCACGAGCGCTTCGTTGGCGCAGTCGAGGAAGAGCACCGCGACCTCGGCGCCGCGCCCGCGCAGCTGCTCGACGACCCCGGGCACCGCCGCCAGGAACGTGGGCTCCCGCGTGTCGATGGCGAGCGCGATCTTCCCGATCGGTGGGTCCGACTTGGCGCACAGGCCGAGGAACTGGTCGATCAGCAGGACCGGCAGGTTGTCGACGCAGTAGAAGCCGAGGTCCTCGAGCGCGGCCATGGCGGTGCTCTTGCCGCTGCCCGAGAGGCCGCTCACGAACACGATGCGCGGGGTCGGCGCCGTCACGAGCCCTGCATCTCGCTGCGCAGCTTCGCGTCGAGGCGACTCGCGGCGTTCACTCCGGCGGCGCGCTGGCGCTGATCGCGGGCGGCCACCTCGATCACGGTGGCCATGCTGCCCCCGGGGCGCGCCGGCAGCGTCACGCGGGGAATCGGCGCCCCACCGATCAGCTCGATCGCGCGCTCCAGGCCGATGCGCTCGTAATCGGCGCCCTCGGTCCACTTCTCGAGCTGGCACACGAGGTCGATCGGCATCTCTTCCCGCACGCCTTCGGGACCGAAGAGGTCCGGAATGAAGACGATCCCGAGGCCTCGGATCTCCATGTAGTGTCGCACGCGCTCGGGAGCCGAGCCGATCACACGACCGTCGGGGCCGGATCGCAGCTCCACGATGTCGTCGGCGACGAGCCGGTGTCCGCGCGAAACGAGCTCGAGCGCGCATTCGCTCTTGCCGATGCCGCTGCGGCCGAGCAGCAGGACGCCCATGCCATCCACATCCACCAGCGCCCCGTGCATCGTCGTCGGAGGCGCGCCAGCCACCGGCTAGAGCTTCGCGTCCTCTTCCTCGATCGCGCCGACCACGTCCTCGAGGCTCTCCCCTTCGGCCAGGCGCTGACGGAATGTCACGTCTCGGAAGAACCGGGAGATCCGCGCGAGCGCCTTCAGGTACTGGCCTCCGGAGTGTTCCGGCACGACGAGGAGGAAGAAGTGATGCGTGGGCTGCCCGTCGATCGAGTCGAAGTCGATGCCCTGCGGACTGCGGGCGAAGGTCGCCAGCAGCCGGTCGAGGCCCGGCATCTTGCCGTGCGGTATCGCGACGCCTTCGCCGATGCCCGTGCTCTGGAGCGCTTCGCGCTCGAGCAGCACCTCGAGCAGGCGATTCGCATCGATCTGCGGCTCGACCTTGGCCAACGCGTGGGCCATCTCGGCCAGTACGTCGCGCTTGTTGCGCACGCCGAGATTGAGGATCACGGCGTCCTTCACGAGGATGTCCATGATCTTCATCGCAGGGACCTCCGGGCGCGGGCGCACAAGGCTAGCCGACCTCGCGCCTCTTCGTCGACGACAGGAGGTTCAGGGCCTCGCGGTACTTGGTCACGGTGCGGCGGGCGATGTCGATGTTCGCGACCTTGAGCATCTCGGCGATTCTCTGGTCCGAGAGCGGCCGCCGCGGATCTTCGCTGTGGATCAGCCGTTCAATGCGATCCTTCACGCTCTCGCTCGCGACGGCATCGCCGTTCACGCGGTTGATGCTCGAGTTGAAGAAATACTTGAGCTCGAAGATGCCCTGCGGAGTATTCGCGTACTTGTTCGTGGTGACGCGCGAGACCGTCGACTCGTGCATCTCGATGTCGTCGGCGACATCCCGCAGGTTCAAGGGTCTCAGGTGATTGATGCCCTTCTCGAAGAACTCGCGCTGGTGCTTGATGATGCTCTGCATCACGCGATAGATGGTGCGCTGGCGCTGATGGATGGACTTGATCAGCCACATCGCCGAGCGAACCTTTTCGTGCACGTAGGTCTTGGTGTCCTTGGGCGTCACGCTCCCGCGCGCGAGCACCGCGCGGTACAGCGCGTTGATGCGCAACCGCGGCAGGCCATCGTCGTTGAGCACGACGTGGAACTCGTCGCCGATCTTGTGGACGTAGATGTCGGGCACGATGTAGACGGGATCCTCGCCGCCGAACGCGCGCCCCGGCCGCGGCTCGAGACGGCCGACGATCCTCGCCGCGACGGCGACCTCTTCGATGCTGATCCCGAGCTGGCGCGCGACGCCGCGGAAGTCGCGCTTGATCAGCGGATCGAGCGCTTCGGCGAGGATGCGCAAGACGATCGGATCGTCGATCCCCAGCGCGCGCACCTGGAGGGTCAGACATTCCTTCAGGTCGCGCGCAGCGACCCCCGTCGGATCGAACTCCTGGACGCGAGCCAGCGCCGAGGCCACCACCGACTCGGGCACGCCGGCCTGGCGTGCGACCTCTTCGAGACTCGACTGCAGGTAGCCGCGCTCATCGATGTTGCCGATGATGAACTGAGCCGCCAGCTCCTCGTCGGGGGGGAAGCCCGAGAGCTGCAGCTGCCATTGCAGGTGCTCGGCGAGCGTGGCTCGCCGCGTGAGCGTCGCCTCGAAGGAGGGCCGCTCGCTGTCGTCCCGCGTTTCGCGCGGTGCCGTCGGCGGATAGTCCTCGGCGTAGCTCTGCCAATCGACATCGGCGAGCTTTTCGGCGTCGGTCGGCTCGCGATCCGAGCTGGCCGCCGGCTCGGCGGCCGCCACCTCGGGCGGCGCGGGCTCGGTCTCTCCCGGGAGCTGCGAAGCGGCCTCCGACTGGGCCTCGGCGCTCGACGCCAGCGTGGGCTCTTCGTCGCCTTCCAGGGCCTCCTCGAGGACCGGATTCTCCTCGAGCTCCTGCTGCACCAGCCCCACGAGCTCCAGCCGCGAGAGCTGTAGGAGCTTGATCGCCTGCTGCAGCTGGGGCGTCATGACCAGCTGCTGGCTGAGGCGGAGCTGTTGTTTCAGTTCGAGTGCCATTGCCCTATTTCTAACCCAACCGGAAGTTCTCGCCGAGATAAATCTCACGCACCCTGGGGTCGGCCGCGATCTCTTCGGGCGGCCCCTGCTTCACGATCCCGCCGTCCTTGATGATGTAGGCGCGGTCGCAGATCGAGAGGGTCTCCCGGACGTTGTGGTCGGTGATGATGACCCCGATTCCACGGCTCTTGAGCTGCTCGATGATCTTCTGGATGTCGCTCACGGCGATCGGGTCGATCCCGGCAAAGGGCTCGTCCAGCAGCATGAACTTCGGGTCGAGTACCAGGGCCCGGGTGATCTCCACGCGCCGTCGCTCCCCGCCAGACAGGCTGTCTCCCCGTCGACCTGCCTTTTCGGCAAGACCGAGCTCGGCCAAAAGCTCGCGCAGGCGCTCGCGGCGCACCGTGCGGTTGCTCTCCACGGTCTCGAGGATGGCGTTCACGTTGTCGGCGACGGAAAGCTTCCTGAATATCGAGGGTTCCTGCGGGAGATACGTGATTCCGAGTCGCGCGCGCCGGTACATCGGCAGATCTGTGATCTCGGTCTGGCCGAGAAACACGTGCCCCCCCGACGGGCGGACGCCGCCGGCGAGCATGTTGAACGTCGTAGTCTTGCCCGCGCCATTGGGCCCGAGCAGTCCCACGACCTCCGCGGGATGCACCTCGAGGTCGATCGAGTGCACGACCTCGTGATCGCCGTAGCGCTTGGTGAGCCCCTGGCCGGCCAGCGTGGTCATGGCGCGACCGCCGGCGGACCGGCAGTGGCATCGCCACCCGCTCGTTCCTGCGGTTTCTCCGGCTCCGGGTGGAACAGCACCGTGGCGCCCCCCTTCACCAGCACCCGCTCCGACACCAGGTCGAACTCGATCACCGCGCCGGCGACGTGATCGTCGCCGTCACGAAGCTCGGCGTGGCCCGCGCACACGAGCAGGTCTTCGGTGCGGTGGTAGATCGCTTCGTCGCAGCGCGCCTCGCGTGTTCCCTGCATCACGTGCACCCCACCGCTCGCCACGAGTCGGTCGGGCTGGCTCGCGTTCTCCGGATAGAAGGCTTCCAGGCGCGCAGACTCGAGCTGTAGGTCCCCCTGCTCGACCTTCACGTTCTTCGAGAACACGAGCCGCCGGGCGCCCGCGTTCTGGGAGGCTTCGAGTTCGTCGGAGTGGATCGAGAGCGGCTGGTCGCTGTCGAACCCGGTCATGCCGAACGGGTCGTCCTTCGAGCGCAGCGCGCGGCCCCGCGCCGGCGGCGTCCCCGCCGGACCTGGCGCCGTCGCGACGTCGGCCGTGAGCCACTCGACCGTCGCATCGACGATCTGCCCCGCGAGCCGGTCCAGCGCAGGAGCCAGCTCCTCGGGCGTTGCGACCTCCGCGACAAAGGTGCCGATCAGGCCGCCCGAATCGCCGGCGCGCAGGCGCACGTCGATGCTCTGACGCCCGCCGATCCGGGTCGCCCGCCCCACGGCGATGGTCGAGACCCCGGTCGCTGCGGACCAGGCCTGCACCTGCGCCGGCGTGGGCTCGCCGGTCGCGACCCCGCCGAGCTGGGCGGGCCCCGCGACCGCGTGGACGCCCCGCGTGCCGATGCGATCTGCGAGCAGGGTGGCGATGTCGAGATCCGATGCGCCGGTGGAGCCCACGGCTTCGAAGGCGGCGACTCCGATCGCGACGCGCGGGCTCTCAGCGCCTGCGAGCGGCGCCGCCGCACAGGCCGGCAGCAAGAGCGCAAGACACACACCCACGCCGCGGAGGCATGCTGCGAGGTCGTCTCCGCTCACGGCTTCTGGACCACGCTCACGTTTCCGAGCAGGCGGAAGCTCCGCTTGCGGGTGTCATAGCGAAAGCCGTCACCGCGGAAGGATCCCGAAGCGTCCTCCATCGCGACGGGCGCATCGGTGTAGAGCAGTCCGCGCTCGTGGTCGTAGCGAACCCAGCTCGACGTGTAGCGCTGGCCCTCGCCCGTCGTGCCGCGCACGTCGCCCTCGGCGAGGAAATCGTTCGTCTCGACGTCGAGCTCGCCGCGATTGCAGCGGACGTCGAAGCTACGCTCCGATTTCGCGTCCATCGCGCTGACGCGGACGTCCTCGAGCACGGCGAGATTCGTTCCGGGGCGCAGCTCGGCGCGTTGCGCGTGCAACACCAGCTCGTTCACCGAGCCGCGGCTGCCGACGAACGTCATGCCGGTTACGCGCAGACTCGAGGTGAAGCGGCCCTGCGGGGCGTCGGCGCCGAGGCTCGCGAGCCCGCACGCCGAGAGCAGCACAGTCGCGGCCAGCCGAAGCCGTTCGGGGGCGAGCATATGCAATTACCATACCAGTGATTGCTGGCCGGAACAATCACTCGTTGCTCACCACGGTCCGAAAAAAGCGGCGGGCTCAGGTGTCCGTGTGCCCGAAGAGCGTCTTCATCGGCTCCCGGTTCCCCAGCCAATGGGCGGGGCGGAAGATGAGATAGTCGAGGATCACGCCCACCGGGTGAACCACGTACGCCACGATGCGCAGCGGGTGGCCCGCATAGTGCGGATCGTACTCGTCCGCTGTCGCGGGCCCGGCGGCGGCGAGCAGCCCGAGCGCGAGCAAGGCGCTTGCAAGGGGCTTGCGGCAGGCTCGTAGCATGGCGTCCTCCAGCAGCGGCGTCGCCCCCTCTGTTTCGGTCAAACGCCGCCCCGAGTCAAGCCCCCCGATGGGCGGGGCCGTGGGCCGGGCACGGGGTTCGTTCCGCTGGACACTCCCGTCGGCAAGCCCGACTGCCGATCCGCGCGGGCCCGGGGCGAAGCTCGCGGCTCTCGCCACATGGTTGTGTCGGAACGGATGCGCCCGGGCGCACGGCTATGCTCCGCCCTCCCCGCGAGGCACCATGTCCGAGCCGTCCGAGAGCTCAACGCAAGCGTCGCCGCGCGACGCCGCCGGCGCGGGCGCCTTCTCGCTCCGCCTGCTGCTGCGTGCGCTGCGGCGCTGCCTGCCGATGCTGCGTCCGCTGCGCGGCGATCTGCTGCGCTTCGCATCGGCGGTGGCGGTGCTCGGCGTCATCGGAGCGGCCGCCGGCGCGCTGCTGCTCGACCTGCACTGGACGCGCGTGCTGCAAGGTGAACCCTTGTCGCCGCTCGAGGCGCGCCTGCTCGCCCTCGATCCCGCGACGAGCGTGCACGTAGAGGCGCTGTCCGCCGCCACCCGCCGCAGCGTGCGCGACCGCGAGCTCCTGCTCGGCGTGGCACTCACGCTGGTTCTGGCTCCGCTGAGCGGCGCCCTCGCCTACTACCTGCTCTGGATCCTCCAACGCATCAACCAGGAGCTCCGCCTCGAGCTGTTCCAGCGCCTGCAGACACTCTCGCTGCGCTTCCACCACGACAGCCGCGTCGGCGATGCCATCTATCGCCTCTATCAGGACAGCGCGATGGTGACGGATCTGATCCAGACCGTGGTGCTCGCGCCGCTCGCACAGGTCTTGCGTTTCGCGGCCTCGACGGCGCTGATCGCGCTGCTCGATGCGCAGCTCGCGCTGTTGCTGCTGCTCGTGTGGCCAGCGTCGCTGTTGCTCGCCGCGCTGCTCACGCCGCGACTGCGCCGCGGCTTCCGCGAGGCGCGGGCCCGCAACAGCGCCCTGACCTCGCAGATCCAGGAGACGCTCGAGGGCATTCGCGTGATCAAGGCCTTCGGCGCCGAGGCCCGCGAGCAGGCGCGCTTCGAAGAGCGCTCGCGGGAGGCCTTCGCGGCGGCCTTCCGCGCGCGCAGCTCCTTCGCGGCGCTCGGCGTGCTCTCCTTCGGGCTGGTCGCGAGCGCGATCCTCGTGGCCACCGGCATCGCCGCCGTGCGCACGCAGCAGGGCGCGGCACTCTTCGCGCAGCGATTGCTCCTGGCGGGCGGCTTCAGCGCCTGGAACCTCGGCCTGTTCAGCTTCTCGAAGGCCGCCTTCGGCGCGAGCACCCAGGCGATCGAGCGACTGCTCGTGCTCTGGGCGCGCGCACAGGACATCGCCGTCGGGCTCGATCGCGTCTTCGAGCTGCTCGACGTCGAGCCCGAGGTAGGCGATGCGCCCGACGCCGTGCCGCTCGCGCCGCCTCGCCGCGGCATCGGCTTCCGCGCTGTCGGCTTCGCCTACCAGCCTGGGCGGCCCGTCCTCGAAGACGTCTCGTTCGAGGTGCCTTGCGGGGCGGTGACCGCGCTGCTCGGCCCGACCGGAGCGGGCAAGAGCACGCTGCTGGCGCTGCTGCTGCGGCTGTTCGATCCCGACTCGGGCCGCATCGAGATCGACGGCGTCGATCTGCGCCGGCTGCGGCTCGCGAGCCTGCGCGCGAACGTCGCGGTCGTCTTGCAGGAGAACCTGCTCTTCAGCGCGACGGTCCGCGACAACATCCGGTATGCGAAGCCGAACGCGAGCGACGCCGAGGTGCGGGCCGCCGCGCGGGTCGCCTGTGCCGACGGCTTGATCTCCGCGCTGCCGCGAGGCTACGACACGCTGCTCGGGGAGCGCGGCGCGAAGCTCTCGACCGGGCAACGCCAGCGCATCTCGATCGCGCGCGCCGTGCTCAAGGATGCGCCGATCCTCGTGCTCGACGAGCCGACCGCCTCGCTCGACGCCGCGACCGAGATCGAGCTGCTCCACAATCTGGTCGCCTGGGGCCGCGGCCGCGCGATCCTGCTCGTGACGCATCGTCTCTCGACGCTGCGCCACGCCGACCGGATCGTGTGCCTCATCCGCGGCCGCGTGGCTGAATCCGGCTCGCACGCCGAGCTGATGGCGCGCGGCGACGGCGCGTATCGAAGGCTCGTCGAACGTGAAGCGACGCTCGACCACCGCCCGACCCCGCCGGAGCCGGCATGAGCAGCGTGTCGGCGAGCGGCCGTCGGCTGGGCGAGCGCGAGACGCTCCAGCTCTTCGCGCGCGCACTGCGATACGTCGCGCCGTTTCGCTGGCGATTCGCGGTGAAGCTCGGGTTGACGCTCGCGAGCCTGGCGCCGCGCCTGCTGCTGCCCTGGCCCGTGAAGCTGATCATCGACCACGTGATCAATCAGGATCCGGTCGCGCCGGCACTCGCGGGATACCCCGGCTTCGTGCGCGCGCTGCTCGCGCCGCTGCGCGACGCGAGCCCGCTCGAGATCCTGCTCTGGCTGCTGGCCGCGCAGGCTCTGCTCGTGCTCACGATCGGCGCGATCGGCTCGACCGCCGCCGAGGTCGATCGCACGGAAGGCACGCTCTCCTCCGGGCGCGATACCGCGACCACCACCGAGAACGAAGCCAACTACGGCCACAGCTTCGCCGGCGGCCTGCTCGGCTTCTTCGAGTTCCGCTTCACGCTACGACTCACGCAAGCGCTCAACCACCACTACCGCTCGCGCGTCTTCGAGCGAATCCAGTCGCTGCCCATGCGCGCGTTCGACGACGAGCGCATCGGCGATGCCGTCTATCGCCTGATGTACGACACGCCTTCGATCACCCAGGTCTGCTATCGGTTGCTCGTCACGCCCGTCGCCGCCGTGCTCGGACTGCTCGTGACCGTCTGGGCGGTGCACGACACCGCGAGCACGAGTCCTGGAATCGCCTGGGCGGCGCTCGGCTTCCTGCCGCTCGCGCTGATCACGACGCTCGTCTTCGGAGCGCGCGTCCGCGCGCAGGCGCTCGGCAGCCGCGAAGCCGGCGCGACCACGACCAGCGGGATCGAGGAGGGTTTCGCGAACATCCTCGCGGTCCAGAGCCTCGGTACGGAGGCCCACCAGCGCCAGCGTTTCGCCCTCGAGAGCTGGGCCTCCTTCGGCGCCTTCCGCCGCCTGGTGTTCACGCTGATCCTCGCGATCAGCTTCGGAAGCGTGCCCGCCGTCGCGCTGATGGCCTACGCCTTCGTCCGCATCACCGACCTCGTGATCGCTGGCAGCCTCACGCCGGGCGACTTCGCGCTGGTCTTCGCGTACTTCTTCCAGATCGCGGGCTACGCGCTCGCTCTCGGCTCGCTCTGGATCCAGCTCCAGGGCTCCGCGGCCGGCATCGGCCGCGTCTTCGAGCTGATGGACTGGCCCTGCGAGCAGGATGCTCCCGGAGCACGCGCACTCCCGCCCGTGCGGCGCGGCGTCCGCGTCGAGGACGCGCACTTCCGTTACGCGGATGGCACGCACGCGTTGCGCGGCGTCTCCTTCGAGGCGCATGTCGGGCAGCTCACGGCGCTCGTCGGTCGGGTGGGCAGCGGCAAGACGACGCTCGCGTCGCTCCTGCCGCGATTCCTCTCCCCGAACGCCGGCCGTGTCAGCATCGACGGCGTCGACGTCGAGAACGTGACGCTCGCGTCGCTGCGCGCCCGCACGGCTTTCGTGTTCCAGGAGACGGCGCTCTTCGACGCGAGCGTCGAGGAGAATCTCCGCCTCGGGCGCCCGGATGCGAGCGATGAGGAGATCCAGCGCGCCGCGCGCAGCGCCGGGGCAGACGACTTCGTGCGCGCCTTGCCCGACGGCTACCGGACCCGGCTCGGGCGCGCGGGCGGCAAGCTCTCGGGCGGACAGAAGCAGCGCCTCGCGATCGCGCGGGCGCTGGTGCGCGACGCGGGGATCCTGATCCTCGACGAGCCGACCTCGGCACTCGATCCCGAGTCCGAGGCGCGCATCGTCTCCGCCCTGCACGAGGCGGCGCGCACGCGCGTCGTGATCGTGATCGCCCACCGCCTGTCTTCGATCCGCGCGGCGCACCAGATTCTCTTCCTCGACCAGGGTCGCATCGTCGAGCGCGGAACCCACGCGCAGCTCATGGGCGAGCCGGAGGGCGGCTACCGCCGCTTCGTCGAGCTGCAGTCCCGCGGATCGAGCTGACTCGCCCCGCTCGCCTGCGGCTCGCCGTGCGCTTCGCATGCGAGAGCCACGGCTTGCTCGCGCGCGTGGTAGTCGAGGCGGCGGCTCTGCATCCAGCGCACGGCGAAGACGTCGACGACGCCGACGAACAGGCGGTCGGCAATCCCGTACTTGGAGCGGCCGTGGCGCCTCGGACGGTGCGAGACCGGCAGCTCGATCACGCGCGCGCCTTCCAGTCGGAGCAGCGTCGGCAGGAAGCGGTGCATGCCGCGGTAGAGCTTCACCCGCTCGAGAAAGCATCTGCGCATCACGCGCAGGGAGCAACCGACATCGCGCACGTTCTCGCGCGTCATCCGGTTGCGGAAGGCATTCGCGACCCGCGACGACACGCGACGCACGAACGCGTCCCGGCGCTCGATGCGAACGCCGCAGACCACGTCCGCGTGCTCGAGCGCCGCGAGCAGGCGGGGCAGATCGGCGGGGTCGTTCTGGAGATCGGCGTCGAGCGTCGCGATCAGATCGCCGCGCGCCGCCCGGAAGCCGGCGTCGAGCGCTGCGCTCTGGCCATGTTGCGCATCGAGCGCCAGCACCCGCACGCGGGGGTCCTTCTCGGCGATCGAGCGCATGCGCGCCAGGCTCGCGTCGCGGCTTCCGTCGTCGACCAGCAGGATCTCGAGGCCCCCGGGCAGGCTGCCCACAGCGGCGTCGATTTCGCGGTGGAGCGCCTCGAGGCTCTCCTCCTCGTCGTGGATGGGGATGACCACGGAGAGATACGCGGCAACGGGCATCGGCCCCTCCTACCCCCGTGCCCGCGCGACGCGCGGTATCGTGAGGCGAGCCCACACGATAGAGAGGGTCGCCGGACGCGCCATGTCCAGCCTGAGCCTGCTCGGCGCCGGGGTGCTCGCGGCCGCGGCCATCCTCTTCTTCACGCGCCTCGGCGCAACGGACCTGTGGGCGCCGGACGAGCCCCGCTACGGACAAGTGGCCGAGGAGCTGCGTTCGCTCGAGCACGGTGTCGGCGGACTGTGGCTCCTGCATCTGAGCGGCGAGGTCTACACCCAGAAGCCGCCGCTCTACTTCTGGCTCGCGGCGCTGGCCGGCGCGCCCGCGGGCCGGGTGGACGAGGTCGCCGCGCGTCTCCCATCCGCGCTCGCCGGGGTCGCGTGCGTCGCGCTGCTGATTCGCTTCGGGACGAGTCTGCGGGGGCACGCGGTCGGAATCGGCGCGGGCGCGCTGCTCGCGACGACAAGCCTCTTTGCGCACCTCGCACGGCGCGCGCAGCTCGACGTGCTGCTGTGTGCGTTCGAGCTCGTCGCGTTGATGGCGTTCTGGCGGATCGACCGCGGCGGGCCGTGCCGTGCGCGCGACGTCGCCTTGCTACACGGCGCGCTCGGCCTCGCCGTCCTCACCAAGGGCCCCGTTGGCCTGATCCTCCCGTTGCTCGCGATCGGAGCGTTCCTCGCCTGGGAACGCCGTCTCTGCGCGCTTGCCCTTTGCTTCACGCCGTGGGCGCTGCTGCTCAGTGTCGCCCCGGGCCTCGTCTGGATCGTGGGCGCCGTGCTGCTCGCGCCGCCGGGATTCGCGGACACCGCGATCCTCGACAATCTCTGGGGCCGCTTCGTCCATGGCACGTCGCATGCCGCCCCGCACGGCTACTACCTCTACCGGCTGCCGCTGGATCTCCTGCCCTGGACGCTGCTCGCGCCGGCGGTGATCGCCACCGGACGCCGCGTGCTCGGCCGGGAAGGACCGGCCGAGCGCGCGCGCGTCTGGCGCCTCCTGCTCGCATGGCTCGGCACCGCGCTCGTCTTCTTCTCGCTCTCCGGTGGCAAACGCGGCCTCTACCTCCTGCCTGCCTTCCCCGCCGCAATCCTGCTGGGCGCCGACGCCGTGGTGACCGCGTTGCTTGCCGGCGCCCGCCCCTCGCGCCTCGTGTCGATCGCCCTGGCCGCCAGCGCGGCGCTGCTCCTGTTCGCCGGACTCGCGGCGCCGTCCCTGGCGTCGCACTACGGGGTCGACGCGCCGGTCCACTTCGCCGCGCTGTGGCTGGCGCTCGGCGGCGCCGCGCTGCTCGCATTCCGCGCCGCGGGTTCGTCCTGGCTGCGCCGGAGCGCCGTGGTAGTCGCGAGCGTCGCGCTCGCCGAGCTGCTCGCCTTCGCCGTCTTCTTTCCAGCGCTCGATCCGGAGAAGTCCCCGCGCGGGGTCGCGCAGGCTGCGGCGGCGCTGACGAGGCCCGAAGAAGAACTCGGCGTCACCCGCGGTACCCTCGTGGGCGCGCTCGCCTTCTACGGGCGGCGCCGCGTGGCCGAGATCGAGACGCCGGAGGCGATCGCCCGCTTCCTGGCCTCCGGCGGGCGCGTGATCGTCACGGAGGGCCGCAACCTGAGTCGGCTTCAGTCGCTCGTCCCCGTCGAGGTGCGCTTTCGAACGCGGCACGGGAACCGGGAGCTCGTCGTCGTCACGGCGGCCCCGCCGCCCGCACCGGCCCCCTCGTTTTGAGGCCGCACCAGCGACACGCACACGTGTGGGTCGGCGTGCTGCTCGGCGCGGCCTTCCTGGCCGCCCTGGTCTGGACGACGCTCGCGCAATCCAACGTCGAGTGCGAAGTCTGCGTGGACTACGGCGGAGGCTCGATCTGCCGCAGCGTGGCGGGCAGCGATACCGAGGAGGCGGCCCGGCAGGCGCAAGCGAACGCCTGCGCGATCCTCTCGCGCGGCGTGACCCAGGGGCTCGAGTGCGACCGCACGCCGCCGCGCTCGCTGCGCTGCAGCGAGTCCTGAGCACGTCGTCGCCCGACCCCGGCCGGCTTGTTGCGCCCGCGCGCGCGGGTCTAAGCTAGGCAGCGATCGGAGCCGCCGAGACCGCCGGAGGTGCGAGCATGCCGTACATCGAGAACCGCAGCGTCCACGACGCCGACGCCCACGTCGTCGAGACCCCCGATTGGCTACACGCCTTCGCCGACCCCGCCGTTCGCGCCCGTCTCCCGCAGCTCTATCTCTCCACCGTCCGACCCGGCGAGGAGACCCTGATCGAGAGCATGCGGCGGCGGCATGCCGATTCCGCCTACCGCGCTCGCGACGAGCAGGAGATCCTGCTGCGCAAGAATTGGAGCGCGACCGGCTCGTTCATCAAGCAGGACCGGCCGCGCGCGCTCGATCTGCTCGGCGTGAAATCGCAGCTCATCTTCAACACGTTCCTCAACAAGTTCCTGAATCGGGTCGAACACGGCGACGATCTCGACTATGCGGTCGGCGTCGCCCGCGCACACAACCGCGCGATGGTCGACTTCTGCTCGGTGGACCGACGCCTGCTCGCCACCGGCTACGTCCCGCTCGCCGACTTCGCGAGCGCCCGCGCGATGGCGACGGAGGTCGTCGAGATGGGCTGCAAGGCGCTGCTGATCGCCTCGCGCTGTCCCAAGGGCCACGCGCCGAGCCACGTCGGCCTCTTCCCGGTCTGGGAGATCGCCCAGGAAGCCGGACTGCCCGTGGTGTTCCACGTCGGTGGCGGCGGGGAGCTGCTCGACCCGAGCTTTTTCGAGAACGGCCTGCCGCCGGTCCCGGATTTCCACGGCGGCGCGGAGAACTTCCGCTCGATCGACTACATGCCGATTCCGTTTCCGCCGATGCAGACGCTGTCGGTCCTGATCTTCGACGGCATCCTCGAGCGCTTCCCCCGGCTCAAGCTCGGCGTGATCGAGCAGGGCGCCTCCTGGCTGCCGAGCTTCCTGCGCCAGCTCGATTCCGCACACGAGGCCTTCGCTCGCCACGAGGAGCGGCTGCGCAAGCTGACGTTGCGTCCCAGCGAGTACGTGCGCCGGCAGGTGCGCGTGACGCCCTACCCCGCCGAGGACGTCGGCTGGATCATCGAGCAGTCGGGCGACGAGATCTGCCTGTTCTCGTCGGACTACCCGCACGTCGAGGGTGGCCGGAATCCGCTCAAGCGCTTCGACGAGAGCGTGGCGCGACTGCCGGAACGCGCGAAGCAGCGCTTCTTCCACGACAACTTCGTCGATTTGATGGGAAGCGCTCTGGCTCGTGATTGAACTTCGCTCGCGAGCGGCTCAGGCGGCGCGCAGACGGGCGACGACCTTCGCGATCTCGGCATCGTTCGCGGGATCGGCGGGCAGCGGGAACGCGATGCGCGTCGCGAGGCCGCCATACCACTCGATCAACACGTCGGCGATTTCGCCATAGCAAGCCTGCGGCACGAGCTTCGCGAGCATCTCGTCCGTCACCAGCCCGCGCAGCTCCCCCCAGGCTCCCGCGCGAGTGAGACGATGCAGCTGCTCGCCCACGTCGCCCCAGCCGTGGTGCACGAGCGCGGGCCAGTAGGCGGGCGTCGAGTACAGGAAGGTGAGCGTCTCACGGACGACCTCGCGCGCAGCCTCGAGCTCCTCCCGATTTCGCCCGGTCGCGATGAACGGGCAGGCATGGACCGCGACGGCGCCCGCGGGACGCCCTCTGCGCGTCGCGCCCGCGGCGAGCGCGGGCTGCGTCACCTCACGCAGCGTGCGCGGGTCGGAGTTGGTCGGGTGCATCAGGACGCCGTCGGCCACCTCGCCGGCGACGCGCGTCATCCCCGGATTCACGGCGCCGAGCCAGATCGGGAGTCGCGGATGCTCGAGAGGCCCGGGATCGAAGTACGGCTGCATGCGCGTCAGACGGTAGTGCGAGCTCTCGAACGCGAGCGGCGTGCCGTCCTGCCAGCGCGCGAAGACGGCGCGCAGCGCGAGCACGTAGTCGCGCATGCGCGGGGCCGGGGGGGACCACGCCACGCCGAAGCGTCCTTCGAGATTGCCCTTGACCTGCGAGCCGAGGCCCAGCTCGAAGCGCCCGCCGGAGAGACATTGCAGGTCCCACGCCCCCTGCGCGGTGAGCATCGGACTGCGCGCGAAGGCCACGATGGCGCCCGTGGCCACGCGCAGCCCGCTCGTGTGCTCGAGGCAGAGCAAGGCGACGAGCATGCCGTCGTGCACGGCCTCCGGAACGCTGAGCCCGTCGTAGCCAAGCTGCTCGGCGCGGCGCGCGTGCGCACCCGCGCCAGCGAGCGGCTGGCGCACCTCCATCGTCGCAAAGACCTCGATGTCGATTCTCCCTACGGCGCGGCGGCGTCCGGCGGCTTGGCGGGCTCCTTGGCGAGCGGCTCGGCGGGCTCCTTGGCGAGCGGCTTGGCGGGCGGGGTGAAGCGAAGGAGATTGTTGCTGATCATGCCGGCCGCGTAGACGCGGCCCTTCGCGTCGACCCTGACGTTGCGCACCGACTTCAGCCGATGCCCCGCGTTGTCTCCCGCTTCGTCGAGGATTCGCGTGATCACGCCCTCGGGCGTGATCCGATAGACGGAATAGGGGCCCCCGCGCGCGACGTAGACGTTGCCCATGCGGTCCACCGCCAGGGCCATCGGGGCGCCTAGCTGGATGTCCTTCTCGATCCCCTTGTCCCCCATGACCTGCGTGATCTCACCTGTAGGCGCGATCCGGAGCACGTTGCCGCTGTTGTTGCCCGCGACGAAGACGTTGCCCTGCAGATCGACGCCGAGCCCGTTCGGGAACAGGAGCAGCTTGCCCTCGCCGGCGCCCTTGCCGTCGGCGATCTGTGTCACCTTGCCGGACGCGTCGATCTTGAAGACGTTGCGCGTTTTCGCGCCGGTGACGTACGCATTGCCGTGCGCGTCCACCGCGAGCCCATTGGGCCGGCGCAGCTCCTGGCCCGCGCCGGCGCCCTCGGGCCCGATCATTTTCGTCAGCTTGCCGTTGGGTGCGTGCCGGAGCACGTTGTTGCTGGCGGCGCCCGCGATGAAGAGGTTGTCCTGAGGATCGATCGCGAGGCCGATCGGCTTCTCCAGCCCGTTGCCCATCCCGTCCCCCGTGCGGTCGACGACCTGCGTCTTCTCGCCATCCGGCGTGATCCGGAAGACGTTCCAGCTCTGGGCGCCTGCGACGTAGACGTTGCCCTTGCTGTCGACGGCGATGTCGCGCGGTCCCGTGAGCGCGTGCCCCTTGCCGTCGCCATCGGCGTCGATCAGCAGCTCGATTTTTCCATCCGGGCGGATGCGAAAGACGTTGTGACTCATCATGCCGCCCACGTACACATTGCCATTCGCGTCGAGCGCGATCGCGCGCGGAGCCAGGAGGACATGCCCGGCGCCATCTCCTTTGTCGTCGATCAGCTGCCGGATCACCTGCGCAGAGGCCGGGACCGACACGAACGCAAGGCACAGGCTCGGGAGCAGCAGCCACGAACGCACCAGGAGTCCTCCTCTCTTGCGGGGGCAGCAATATACCGAACCGCTGCCCGGAGTCCCGGCAGCCGAACGACGCTCGCCGCGGCAGGACTCTGGCGGGCTCGCTAGCGCTTGCGAAATAGCGCGTCGAGCTGGGCCTTGGAGGCGGCGCCCGGAGCCGCCGTGGCCGTGCGTTCACCCGGAGCGAAGTAGTCGCAGCGGTTCGCGCGGTCGCGGTCCCCGACGCGCTCGGCATTGGGCTCACGGCACTCGTTGTAGGCCGCCGGATCGTGGAGGCTGCAGTTGCGGCAGACGTGGAGATCGGCCCGGCACGCCTCGCAGGCGTCCCGAAACCCGACGCGCTCGCCGGCCGAGAGCGTGACGATCCTGCCGCATGAGAAACAGCGCACCCGAAGAGCCTGCGCCAGGCACGCACCCGGGTCAACGCGCGACGCTCGATGGCGCGCGCGCGCCGCACGGCCGACGCCGTATGCTGCCCGCGTGCGCGACGAACGGACGCTCGAGGTGGCGGGAGTGCGCTGGTGGCTGCGCGCGGACGTCGACGCCGCCGCGCTGGCGCCTCGCCTGGAGCGCGCCCTCGCGCTGCTCGGCGCCGCGGCCGATCTGCGCTCCGGCCGTCGCAAACGGTTGTACCGGCTCGCGCTCGGCGACGGGCGCGCGATCGATCATCTGCTCAAGCGCAACGGCTATCCGTTCGCTCGGGGCTGGCTGCGGCGCGCCGGCGGCTCCAAGGCGCGGCGCGAGCTCGCGATCGCCCAGGCGCTCGCCGACTGCGGCGTGCCCGTGGTCGTGCCCCTCGCGGCGGGCGAGCGGCGCCGCTTCGGGCGTGTCGTCGAGTGCTTTCTGCTCGTGCCGCTGATCGCGGACGCGCAGGATCTGCGGCAGCTGTGGGGTGATCCCGCGCTCGCAGCGCGCGAGCGTCGACGTCTGGTGGTGTCGCTCGGCAAGCTGATTCGCCTCGCGCACGAGGCCGGTCTGCACCAGAACGATCTGGCGCCGAACAACGTGCTCGTCTGCGTCGGCGCGACAGGCGCCCTGCGGCTCGTGGATTTCGAGCGCGCGCGCCTGCGCCGGTGCACGAGCGCGCGGGCTCGGCGCCGCATGCTCGCAAAGCTCGCGCGCTCGGCCGCAGCCGTGCCAGCGGCGCAGCGCCTGCGCTTCCTGCACGCGTACACCGGCGACCGCGGCCAGGCCCGCCTCTGGTGGGCGAGACTGCGCGAGGAGGCCCCCCGGCTCGCACGTCGGGATGACACGCGTATGCGTCGTAGCTCGACGCGCGACGGACGCGGCTTCGAACGCGTGGCTCGCGGAGTCTGGCGCGGCTACGCGCGGCGCGGCGCGGCTCCAGACGCCGGGCTCCGGACACCCGCGCCCGGGCCGACGCCGCCCGCGAGCGCCGCCCGCATCGAGCACGCTGCGGGGATCTGGCGCGTGGTCTACCGGCGTCCATCCGCGCGTGACGTGCGCCGGCTCTGGGCCCGGGCGAACACCCTCGCCGCACGCGGGCTCGCGCCCGTCCCGCTCGCCAGCCTCTCGGACCGCGAGCGCACGCTGCTGATCGTCGAGGCGTGCAACGGCATGCGGCCGCTCGGGTCGATCGCGTGCGACGCGGCGCAACGACGCGCGGTCGCGCGGCTCCTCGCCGAGCTCAGCGCGCTCGGCGAGCTGCGCGACGACCTCGAGCGCGAGATGTTCTCGCTCGTCCGGAGCCGCTCCGGCCGCCTGCGGGCCCAGCTCGTCGCTCCGCACGCCTTCCGCTTCGCCGGGCGCGCCGGCGGAGCCCGCAGCCGCGCCGCGGCTGCTCGCCTGCTCGCCCGCCTCGACGCCCCCGGCGATTCGGACGTTTAGTTCGATCCGTCGGCTTCCGATAGGCGGCTGGATGGGCGACATCAACGGGGCGCATCCGCTCTTCTCCTCGTTCGCCGACGATCCGGGCATGGCTCCCGTGATCGACGGGTTCGTGTTGGGGCTCGCGGAACGGATCGACGCGGCGCAGGACGCCTACAGCCGTCGGGATTTCAAGGAGCTCGCGAGCCTCGCCGGCGTTCTCGTCACCGAGGCGGCCGCTGCCGGCTTCGAGCCGCTGGCGAGCTGCGCTTCAGTGATCGAAGCGACGAGCCTCGGCCAGCAGGTGGAGTCGAGCTATCTCGCGCTCGTCGAGCTCACGGAGCTCGCACGCTGCGTTCGTCTGGGGCACCGCGGCGCGGCCTGAGGCAGCGTCAGCCCGCCAGCGCGGCGCGCCTCACAGAAAGAACCAGAGGCTGAGCGGGGTGCCGTCCGCATCCAGAAACCGTCCGCTCGCGAGCAGTACGAACAGGAAGATCGTGAGATTCGAGACGGCGTGCACGATCACGAGCGCGAGCAAGTGCCGCCGCCGGTAGAACCAGAGCTGCGTCAGCACGATCCACAGCACCGCGACGGGCCATTCCCAGCTCATGTGGCTCGAGGTGAAGAAGATCACGACCGTCGCGAAGCTCCGAAAGCTGTAGCGGCCGATCGGCACGTCGCGAAAGTCATCGGGCCGGTCGAAGACGTCGACGTAGCGCGCCAGCCAGCCGCGCACGAAGAGCTCTTCGACGAAGGGCGTCACGACGCCGAACCCGAAGGCACGCAGCGAGAGCGCGAGCCATTCGCGCGTCGCGCCAAACTGCTGGAGATCGAACTCCGAACCGGATTCGGGCCGCATGGCGGTGATCCACAGGTATGGAGCGACCCAGAACGCCGCACCGGCCACGCCCACCGCGACGTCGCCGGCGAGCCCCTTCGCCCCATGCGGCAGACCGCGCAGCTCCGGATAGCCGCTGCGCCAGGCGTGATGAAGCAGCACGCCGAAGGGCACCAGCACGCTCGCCAGAGCGAAGCCCGGCGCGAACGCCGGTCCTACGCGCCGGCCGATCTCGACGAGCGCGAGGAAGCTGAACATCGGCGCGAGATACGGCCACCAACCGTGGCCCGGGCGACGCGGCACGCTGGGGAGGGAGCGTACCGGCCTCACTCGACGGGCGCATCGCGGCGCCCTCAGGTCGCCCGCAAGGTCACGCCGGCGAAGACGAGCGCCTCGTTCCAGGCAAGGCGTCCCTCGAACTCGCGCACGCCGCAGACCGACGGCGCCGCCGCGCGCACGAGCCGCGCCCGGAATCCGCGGCGCTCGGGCTCGAGCTCGACCTCGACGTCCTGGAAGCCGAGAAACGTGCGCGTGAGCGGGAAGTAACACTTGTAGAAGCTCTCCTTCGCGCAGAAGGTGAGCTTGCCCGGGTCCGGAGCGCCCGCTCGCGTGGCGAGCCGCTCGCGCTCGCACGGCGTGCAGATGCGCACGAGCAGCTCCGGCTCGATCGGCTCGACGCGCTCGACGTCCAGCCCGAGGCCGACGACCTCGCCTTGCCGCGCGACGGCGACGCCACAGAAGCCCTTGCAGTGGGAGATGCTTCCGACCACGCCTGGCGGCCAGACGGGGACGCGCGATTCGCCCACCACGAGCGGGAAGCCGTGGATGCCGAGCTTCGAGAGGGCCTCGCGCGCGCACAGGCGACCCGCCGTGAATTCGCGCCGGCGTTTAGCCACGGCGCGGCGGATGCACGCCGCCTCCTCCGGAAGCAGCTCACCGGACGCCATCGCCTCGGTCGCCGTGATCGTCACGACCGGATTGGCGAACAACGTCGAGATCACCAACGGCCCATTAGGGCAGCGACTCGCCCCGCATGCTGGCGGGCACCTCGCTCGTCGAGCTCGAGCTGGATCACGCTGGACGGCATGCTGGTGCACGCATTCTCCGTCCGCGAAGCGTCGACCGCAACGCCTTCACGCGGTCGCAAGCAACTCGTGTGACGCATCAACTCAGCGGACACAACATCCCGAGACTTCAACGATAATCGCGCTGGAAGCGAGCTCGCGTGGCCCCCACTCCACGCTCCCTGCGCCCGGAAGCGGCCGCGCGGCGTGCGCTCGAGACGCCCGGCTGCCGTGCGAACCCGCGAGCACTCAGCCCGGATGCCGTGCGAGCCAGCGCACGAGCGCGCGCCCGAAGGGCCGCGGATCGTCGCGCCTCAGGATCTCCCAGCGGCAGTGCGGGCCCGCCGGGCGCAACAGCACGCCGAGCGCCGCCAGCACTCCGGCGCGCGCGCCGGGCGCGGCCCGCCCGCGTGCGACCGCGAGCGCGTGATCCAGATCTCCGAACTCCGAGCGCAGGCGTACACCCGTGCGGTACGCGCGCACCGGCTCGGGCCGTGCGCCCGCGAACAGGTCGACGAGCAGGCTCGGAAAGTCTACCCCCGCGTCGATCGCGAGCTGCAGCGAGCCCCACAGACGTGCGTTGATCTCGATCAACCAGGCGTGCCGACCGTCGCACTTGAACTCGGCCATCGCGACGCCCGCATAGCCGCTCGCGTCGAGAAGAGACTCGACGCGCGCCAGACGCTCGGCGTCGACCGCGATGCTCTCCGACAGCACGCTCAAGCCGCCGCCCGGCGGCTGCTCGCGCAGGCGCCGGTGCGCGAAGGCTGCGAGCGTGCGGCCCTCCCAGCGCAGCAGGCAGAGGCCTTCGCCCCAGCCCGCGACGCAACGCTGCAACAGCGCCTCGCCGCCGGCGGCGGCGCGTTCGAAGGCGTCGGGCAGTGCCTCGGCGCTCTCGACGCGCAGGACCTCGGGCTTGCGCAGCCGCCCTGCCGCATCGCGAACCACCGAGACGATGGGCTTCACGACGACCGGAAAGCCGAGCTCGCGTGCAAGCGCGAGCGCTGCCTGCGGATCACCCACCCGCCCGGCTCGGGGCGTCTCGAGCCCGGCCGCGCGCGCAAGCTGTGCCAGGGCGTGCTTGTCGCTCACGCTCGTGTAGGCCTGCGGCGCGGCCGCCGCGAGTCGCGCCGATCCGAGCGCGACGCGCGGGTCGATCAGCGCCCGCGTGGCTGCGTCCGTCACCGGGAGCACGAGCTCGATCCCCTGCGCTTCGATCAGCGCGCGCGTCTCGCGCACGAAGGCCTCGGGCGCATCGAGCGGGTCGGCAACGCGATGGTGCGCGACCGCAAAGCGCGACGCCCCGGCGAGGGAGGCCGGCCCCGGCCCGCAGACGTGCACGCGGTGAGCGCGGCCGAGCGTCCGGGTGGCGGCGAGCGCCGCGCGCTCGTCCGCATCCGTGACGAGCAACTTCACGCGGTGGCGGGGGCCTGCGGCGCGGGCCGATCCAGCTGGGCGAGCTCGCGCCGCACCGCCAGATCGAGCGCAGCCGCGAACGCGGTGAAGTACCAGAGGTACGGGTAGTAGAGAACCGACAAGAAGGTCCCGGAGCCGATGAAGCTGATGATCGCGGCGTTCACCCCGATGCCGAAGCTCTCGACCTGGCGCCTGAGGTCGTCTGGGACGTCGCCGCGCGCGCGCACGTCTCGCCGCAGACGACGGATCGTCGAGAATTGGGTCGCGATCATGCCGACGAAAATCAGCACGCCGCCGATGCCGTGCTCGGAGAGCAATGTTAACCAGGCGGAGTGCAGCACCAGGCCGCTCCAGTCGCGTTCATTGTACTCACGGCCCTCGAAATCGGTGGGCTGATAGCGCCCGATGAGAAGGGGCGAATTCGACGCGCCGACTCCGAGGATCACGTGGTCGAGCCACATGTTGTACGCCGCCGTCCACAGGAACCTGCGGCTCTTGGCCGTACCATCGTCGGTATTCTGGATCGTGTACATCTCGTCGATGTACTCTTGCGACGCGGAGGCGTAGACGATCAGGCAACCGGCAGCGATCGCCGCCAGGCTGCGCAGCTTCTGGCGCGAGCTGACGAACAGGTAGCCGAGGCAGAGCATCAGCCCCACGAAGCCGCCGCGGGAGAAGCTCGCGACGATCCCCAGCAGCGTCAGGGCCACGACGCCACCCAGCACCCAGCGCGTGAGTCCCCGCAACCGCTCGAAGCCCGCGAGCGCGAACGGCAGCGCCGTCCCGCAGGCGAGCGCGAGATCGTTCTCGTCGCCAAGGAAGCCGCCCGTTCCGCGTCCACCGTGGGTGAGGGCGAAGACGGCCTGGTAGCTCATCAGCGCGAGCCAGAGCCACAGCAGGCGGCGCAAGTCGCGCAGGTTCGAGCCGACCCACGTGAAGCCGAGCGCGATCGCGACGTTGGCGTACATCATCCGCGAGGTGAAGTAGACGTTGAACCAATTGCTCGCGATCGGGAGCGACTTCACGCACCAGGCGAGGAACAAGGCCTGGAACGTGAGGATCGACGTCCAGGGACGCTCCCGGCTCATCATCCACATCACGGGCAAGAGAAAGACCACGAGCATCTGGAGCTTGAACTGGACGAGCCCGGGCGGCCGGAGGTACTCGAGGACCATGAAGATCGCGAGCATCCAGAAGGCCAGGCGCGGCGCCGTGCGCGCGGGGTCGACGGCCGTGGCCCGCTGCCTCAGTCGCTCTTCGCCGGCCCATGCCGGGGTCGGCCGTTGCAGCGCCGCATCCGTCACGCGACCGCCCCGTACTCCGAGAGCGCGCCGGGGCCGCCGCCCTCGACGCAGACACGCGCCCACAGCTCGAGATTGAGGAGCCCCCAGAGCACCTCGCTGCGATCCGCGTCGCCGCGGCGGTGCTCCTCGAGGCTGCGCTTTGCTGCGCCGACGTCGAACCAGCCGCGCTCGGCGGTGGCGCGGTCGTCGAGCAGCCGCGCGAGCAGCGGCTCGAGCGCACCACCCTGCCGCATCCATGCGTCGAGGGGAACGCCGAAGCCGAACTTCGGAGCGTGTGCGTATTCGCGCCCGAAGCGCTGCTGCGCGGCGCGGCGCATCGGCTTCTTCGAGTCGCGCCAATCGACCTTGTGGGAGATCGCGAGCATTCCCGCGTGATCGACCATCTCCTCATCGAGCACGGGTACGCGCGCTTCGAGGCCCGCCGCCATCGTCATGCGGTCCATACGCTGCAGCAGCGACACCAGGTAGGTGCGCCGGTCGAGCTCGAGCAGGCCATCGAGCGGGCCGCGGCCCTCTGCCTGGGCCTGCTCGAGAATCTCGTAACGCGGCGCGAGAACCGAGCGCATGTCCGTCACGCCCGCGAGCGCCGCGGCCTGCTCGGGCGCAACGAACGCCGCGTTCACGGCCGCGGCGCGCGTCGCGTCGGGGCCGGTCGCCTCGAGCAGCCGCTCCCAGCGCGAACGCGCCCCACGCAGGAAGCGCGCGAGCGCTAGCGCCGGAGTGCGCACCGGACCGCTGAGCTTGCGCCCGAGCAGGAAGAGCCGATAGCGCGGGTAGCCGGCGAAGAGCTCGTCCGACCCCTCCCCCGTGAGCACGACCGTGACGTGGCGGCGAGCGAAGCGCGCGAGCGCGAGCAGGTGCACAGAGTGCGCGTGGTTGAGCGGAGCATCGAGATGCCAGATGGCTTCGGCGAGTCCGGCGACGTACGCGTCGGGCGTGAGCACGAGCCGGTGGGCCTTGGCCTGGATCGCGTCGGCGACGATGCGGGCGCTCGCCGTCTCGTCCCAGCCCGCTTCGGCGAAGCCGACCGTGAAGGTGTCGAGGCTCGGTAGGGCCTCGGCGGAGAAGGCGGCGACCAGCGCCGAATCGACGCCGCCCGACAAGAACACGCCAACCGGGACGTCGCTCACGAGCTGACGTCGCACGCACTCGCCCAGCACACGGGCCGTCTCGTCCGGATCGGCCTCGCTGCCGTGCGGCGGCTGCCACCAGCGCTCGATTCGCAGCTCGCGGCCGTCCGTCCGCAGCCAGTGTCCGGGCAACAGCGTGCGCACGCCGGGTACGAGCGACTCCTGCTCCGCGACGTGGCGGAACGCGAGGTACTCGGCAAGGCGCGCAGGAGACGGCGCACCGAGCGAAGCCGCACCGGGCAGCGCCTTGGGCTCGGATGCGAACGCCACACCCTGCGCGTCGTGGGTCCAGAAGAGCGGCTTGATGCCCAGCCGGTCGCGCATCAGCAGCAGCTCGCGCGTCTCGCGGTCGAATAGCGCGAACGCGAACATGCCCCGCAAGGCCGTGAGGGCCGGCACGCCGCCGGCTTCGACCAGCTGCAGGATCACCTCGCTGTCGCTGTCGGAATCGAAGCGGCGCCCCTGGCGCCGCAGATCGTCGCGCAGCTCGCGAAAATTGTAGATCTCACCGTTGTAGCTGAGCCAATAGCGGCCGGACGGGCTCGCCATCGGCTGCCTGCCACGCGCGGAGAGATCCAGGATCGAGAGGCGCGTATGAGCGAGCCCGCAGGCGCCGTCCAGGTGCACGCCCTGGCTGTCCGGGCCGCGGTGTCGCAGGGCCGCGACGATCGCGTCGAGCTCCTCCCGCCGCACGCCGTGAGCGGGGTTCGCATGCAGGATTCCGCCGATGCCGCACATGTGCGAAGGGCCTTTTCTGGCGGCCGAAGGTACCCTATCCGTCCGCTCGCGGATGCGCAGGCCGGGCGCAGATCGGCGTTCGCCGCGGCGAGCGAGCCTTCTCAAGCGGCTCCGAAGCCTCGCCGATAGCCGCGAGGCGGCGGCGGACACACGCGCCGTCTCCAGCATCGGGAGAATCGTGCGAGTCCTGAAGCTGTTCGACGGCGACTATCCCTGGGACGTGCGGGTCGAGAAGATGATCGTGGCGCTGGTCGCGGCGGGCCACGAAGTCCGCTTGCTGTGCCGAAATCGCGCCGCTCGAGTGCGCCAGGAGCGCGACCCCTTGGGCTTCGAGATCGTGCGGCTGCCAGCGCTACGCGGGCCGCTCACGTTCCCCTTCTTCCTGAACCCCGTGTGGGTCCTCGCGCTACGCGAGCAGCTCGCAAGCTTCCGCCCCGATCGGCTGCTGGTGCGCGATCTGCCGCTCGCGCCGCTCGCGCTCGCGCTCGGCCACCGTGCGCGGATCCCGGTGATCGCGGACCTCTCCGAGCCCTATCCCGATTCGCTCCGGAGTCTGCGCGCGTTCGATCATCTGTCTTTTGCGAGCCGACTCGTGCGAAATCCTCGCGCCGCTGATTTCGTCGAGCGTCAGGTCGTGAGGCGCACCGATTGCGCGCTCGTGGTATGCCCCGAAGCGGGTGAGCGACTCGAGCGCCGAGGCCTCCCGCGCGGACGCTGGGTCGAAGTGGGCAACACGCCCAGACTCGCGAGCTTCGCGCCCAAAGGTGTCCCCACGCCCGAGTTCAACGGCTTCGAGGGTCGCTTCACGCTGTTCTTCTCGGGCCTGCTCGCCGGCGATCGGGGACTCGAGGTCGCCGTCGATGCGCTGGCTCTCCTCGCCGCACGTGAGCCAAGCCGCTACGCGCTCGTGATCGTCGGGGAAGGCCAGATGCGCGCGCCGCTCGCGGCGCAGGCGCGCCGGCTGGGGCTGGCCGAGAGCGTGCGCCTGCCCGGCTTCATCGGACACGATCGCCTCCCCGATCTGATCGCGCGCGCCGATGCGGGCCTGCTGCCGTTCCACGCATGTCCGCACATCAACGCCACGCTCGCGAACAAGCTGTTCGAGTACATGGCGCTGGCGCTGCCGGTGATCGTCTCCGACGTGCCGCCGATGCTCCGCGTGCTGGCCGAGACGTCCTGCGGTCTCAGCTTCCGCAGCGGCGATGCGGCCGATCTCGCGGACCAGATCGCGCGCCTTGCCGGCGACCCGGAGGCCGCGCGTCGCTACGGCGAGGCTGGCGCTGAGGCCGTGCGCGAGCGCTACCACTGGGAGGTCGATGCAGCGCGGCTCACCGCAGCCGTCGAGGCCCCCTACGCGTAACGCGCTCCGCGGGTCGCGTGTTCGCTTCGCTGCCGACGCCAATCCAGCAGCTCGCGACGGCGGCCTACGGCGCGCAGCTGCAGCGCCTGCGCTGCGGGACGACCGCCGTCACGCATCCGGAACCGGCTCCGAGCTGGAAGCCCTTTTTTGCTTCAGCGCGCAGATCAGCCGGATCTTGCCGGAGGGCTCCCGCCCGATGGCCGGCACCTCCTGGACTTCGACGCGCAACTTGCCTCCGCTGCGACGTTCCAGCTCCCGGGCCATCCACTCTCCTGCTTCCCGAACCGGCTGACCCGCCACCGCGACGACCCTCACCCGGATGCGATCAGCGTCTTCCTGGATGAACTGGGCCTGCCGAACCGGAAGGCCGCGGTCCCGCGCCGACTCCAGGACATACAGGAAGAACTCTCCATGATATCGAGTGCCGTCCGAGGTCTCGACGAAGTCGTACGCGCGCCCGAAGACAGCGGCGAAGCCCGGGAGCCCCCTCCCGCAGGCGCAGGGCGGCGCCGGGACCACGCGGTCTCCGAGGTCGTAACGCAAGAGCGGCGTGGCGCGATTGTGAAGATCGGTCACCACGAGTCGAGCCGCGGCGGGCTGGTCCGGTGTCGGGTCGGGCAGCAGCTCCACGAATAGGTTCTCCGCCATGAGGTGCCGGGTGCCGCGCGCGCACTCGTAGAGCACGGCGCCGAACTCTCCGCAGCCATATTCGTCGTAGACGGGCGCGCCGAAGGCCTTCGAGATGACGGCGCGATCGCCGGGCGAGAGCACCTCGCTGGTCGTCACCACGGCGCGCACGCCGACCTGCGAGAGCGGCAGCGATTCATCGAGGCAATACTGCGCAAACTGCGCCAGCATCGAGACGTAGCCGTAGGCCCAGGCGGGCCGGGTCTCGCGGACGCGCGCGAAGTAGCGGCCGAGGTCGTCGCGGCGGAACGCGAAGGCCGAGAAGCGATCGCGGTTCAGCACGAAGTCGATGGCGGCGAAGCGGAGCTTCGCCTTCGCCGTCTGCGGCGTGCCCCAGAAACGCGCCTGCCGGTCGCCGGGCCGGATTCCATACCACGCGTAGGATCGCCACGAGGCCGCCTGTTCCGTCGCGGTTGCGTGGCGGTCCTTGCGCAGGCGCACGGCTACGCCGGTGGATCCGCCGGTCGTCTTCCAGCTCGTCTGCCACGACGGCAGCGGCGCCTGCATCCGGTCGCCGCGCTCCACGAGGTCGATCTTCGTGAGCAAGGGCAGCCGCACCAGATCGGAGGCGACGATCTTCGCGACGTCGATGCCCGCCATGCGCGCTACCGCCGCATAGTGCGCCGTGTTCGCCAGCGCGTGGCGAAGGATTGCCACGAGGGACCTCTCCTGTGCGGCCGCGAGGCGCTCCGGCGCCCACCATTGCGACGCCTCGTACTCGCGGAGCAGCCGGAACACCGGCTCGCGACGCAGCCACGTGGCGGGCCGGTAGACGAGATTTCGCGCCAGCCAGGGGTTCACGGACGCTCGACCGTCTCGAGGAGCCGCTCGCCGTCCTTCGCCCAGGGGTACGTCTCGGCGACGACCTTGGGCCCGCGCGCGCCCGCCGAGGTCGTCGAGCTGCCAGTTGCTGCGGAGGGCTTGGGGATCAGGCTCCGCCATTTCCACGGGTGGTCCCCGTCGTAGAGCCTCAGGAGTCCCATGGGGGTGCCGTGTCGCCTCAGCCGCGAGCCGACAGCTCCTCGTCGATGAGTCGCTTGAATGATTCGAAGGGCTGCGCGCCGGAGAGAAAGCGACCGTTGATGAAGAATGCGGGCGTGCCCGTGACGCCGAGCCCGGCGGCGGCGTCGCTGTCGCGCTGCACCCGTGCCCGCACCTCCGTCGACGCCACGTCCTTTCGGAAGCGCTCGACGTCGAGGCCGAGCTGCTGCGCGTACTTCTCGTAGCTCTCTGGGCTCATCTCGCGCTGGTTCGCGAAGATCAGGTCGTGCATCTCCCAGAACTTCCCCTGCCGGTGCGCAGCCTCCGCCGCGGCGTGGGCCGCGGGCGCCTTCGGATGGATGCGCAGCGGAAGGTGCTTGAAGACGACCTGCACGCGCTCGCCGTAGGTCTTCTCGATCTGGTCGAGCGTGGGGCCGACGCGGGCGCAGAACGGGCACTGGAAGTCGCTGAACTCGATGAGCGTGATGGAGGCCTTGGCGTTGCCTTTGCGCGGCGCGCCGGCGATGTCGACACTGTAGCGCTGGTTCGGGTCTGGGCGTCCGCTCGGGGCCGCGCCAGGGGTCGGAGCGGGCACGGCGAGACGCGCGGTGGCGGCGGTCTCGAGCTGGCTCGAGAGCCGGTCGAGCGACATCTTGAGGAGCAGGCTCGCGCCCACGATCGACGCGCCGAGGATCAGCGCCGCGATCACGATGGACCGGCCCGAGGCGGGGTTCGACATCTTCTACAACTCCGTGCCCGGGCCGCGGTGTGGCGCCGAGCCGCCGAGCATATCCCGGATCCGCCAACAGGCACATGCGGGTGTCGGGGCAGCTGCCAGTCCATGCGCAGGCAATGCGCATTCCGACGGGAATTCCGGCTGGAAGCGTGTTAGCCTGAGCCGGTCGCGCAGGGAGGGGTTCGCGCGCGCTTTAGGAGATGCTTCGCCATGCTGCCCCCCTCCGCTCGGCCACTTCCGCATCGCGTCGTCGCCGAGCGGCGCATTCTGCGCGGAGCGCTCGCAGGATTGTGGCTCGCCCTCGCGCTCGCGTCCG
>Ga0210377_10000824_pt1 | contig 29427 bp, 26 predicted proteins | sample PLM4_65_b1redo_FD_155480 | JGI IMG/M metagenome (GOLD analysis project Ga0210377, IMG submission 155480) | Groundwater sediment microbial communities from an aquifer in East River, Colorado, USA - PLM4_65_b1 redo | ecosystem: Environmental > Terrestrial > Soil > Riparian zone | place: USA: East...
GAGTAAAGACCGGCTATGTTCGTCATCATGGCAGTAGATACAGAGGTTTTCCCAGTTGCTGCCATCCTGAGGGTTATTGAGATGGTTGCCGTCCCTGTGGTGGACTGTGAGAAGGTGAAGATTGTCCAGAGCAAACTCGCGTCCGCATTTGGCGCAGATCCACCCGTAAAGCTTGAGAGAACGCTCCCGGTAATTGACGGTCGCCGTCTGCTCACCCTTCATCCGCCGCACCAGTTCATCCAGCTCCTCCTGGCTTTTGCTCGGGGCTGGTCGTGGTCTTCGTGGTTTGAATGAATTGGCCATCTGGTTACTCCTAGTAAATACTGTTCGCTTTGAAGGGAGCTCGGGGAAGGAGCAATGGGCGGCCCCTTCCACCGTATTGTGTAATTTTCGCTCTTTTACATCCGGCCGTCAACTTCTTATATCAACTTATATCAACTTCTTATAACAACAATGATCAGGCCTGTCGTTTCCTTATGAATGCATTCAGAATATTACCGGTAAATGGCATGACCATTCTTCGATAAAACTGAATGTTTCCAGTAAATTAAATTGCGAGAATCAATCATCATATTACTGGGTAATTTATTATTGCTTTATTGATATTGTTGTGATAAAGTTCATTTCATCTAACTCCCGCCGATCTAATTATCTATATGAATGAAGAAAGATAATCAATCCATGGATAACTTCGCCGGAAACAAATCATGAACTCCAAATCAAATTATTCAGAAATTTTTGTTGCCCAGAGGATCAAGCAGCTCCGATTGGCAAAAAAATTGACCCAGAAGGCTTTTGCTGTTTCACTGGGCATTGTGCAGGGTTATCTGAGCGGCATAGAGCAGGGGAAAAAAATCCCCTCATATACGCTCCTGATGGCCATATGCCATATTCACGGGGTTACGGAAGAATGGCTGTTCGGCGGCGCGGATGTTGAGCCAGTGGCAATACCACAGCCACGTGAAGTGGTTCCGGAGCGCAAGGAGGGTGGGATTCCGTTACTTAACAACATCCCTCTTGATTTCCCCAATGGCGTCACTGAAAAGATTATTGCCGATTTCATCCTGTTTCCGGGCACACATGAAGGATGCTTTGCCACTTACGCAGTGGGGGATTTCATGGCGCCTACGATTCGGGACGGCGACTTGGTGATTTTCAAACCCGGTGGGGAATTCGGCAATCGGAGCATCGTCCTGATGACCAACAAATGGGGAGAAGTTATTCTGAGAAGATATCGAATTGCCGGGGAAGAGGAATATTTTTCTCCGGAAAATACGGCTTACGCACCATTCAAGGCCGATGCGAACACGAAGATTTTCGGCGCGGTGATCGATATCTGGAGACGTGTGAAGGTTTGATGAAGCAAGGGCTCCTTGACATTTTTGCGCAACTGTAGTTAAATTCGACAGCTTGTAACTTAATTTGAGGCACGGGGACCGTTTGATGAGAAAAACAGTGTTGATTTGCTTGAAAATAGTTGTGGGGATGCTGCTGACGATGCTTATTAACGGTTGTGGCAGCAAAAAAGAGACTGCAGTTGTCTCCACCACTTCCCCCTCCGCTGTCTATGCCCACAGCGTGGCCTTCCGCAATAACACAACAGTCTCCTGGGGAGCCAATAACACAGACCAATTGGGGAATAACATCACGACTGGCGCAACCCAACCTTCTCCGCAGCCAGTGGTTGGCGGTGTTCTCGGGACCGCCACTCTGAATGGGATGACCGGCGTCTCCGCAGGCGGAACCCATACCCTTGCCTTCATTGACGGCGGCAATGTTTATGCATGGGGAAACAACGGCTCTGACCAGTTAGGGAATAATAACAACAAGACTATCAGTGCGGCGCCGGTTCTTGTTATTAGTGATACTACCACCACACCAGTCACCTTTCTGACCGGAATCAAAGCTGTCTCCGCCGGAATGAGCCACAGCCTTGCTCGCGACAGCTTCAACAACGTCTGGGCTTGGGGTGATAACACCTATGGCCAGTTGGGGCCCACTCAAACAACGACGGCCTCTCGACCTTTCGCCGCGACGGTAAACATCTCGGCACTCTCTCCTATACCCTTAAGCAATATCACCAGGATTGCAGCAGGATTAGTCCACAACCTCGCCCTGACCGGCAGCGGTACGGTATTGAGCTGGGGGTACAACGGTTCGGGCCAGTTGGGATACAAAACCACCGATCCGACAAGTCCCTCGCCAGGACTTGTCACTCAACAGGCGGTTAACCCTGTGAATGTCGGCTCTACCCTCTCGAATGTCGCTGAAATCGCCGCGGGCAATAGCTACAGCCTTTTCCGCCTGACAGATGGAACAGTCTGGGCCTGTGGTTACAACTTGTATGGGCAGCTGGGGGATGCGACAATCATCGACAGGAAAAACGGCGCCGTGAAGGTGTCGGGTCTTCCCGCGAGCATTCCCGTCACCCAGATCGCGGCCGGACTTGCCCACTCACTTGCTCTCATCAATGGAGAGGTCTGGGCCTGGGGACTCAACTTTAACGGCCAGTTGGGGAATGGTCAGCCTCTGCTAAGCGCAGCTGCGAACTCAATCCCGGCCACGGTGATGGTGAATGCCCCTACTCCTACTCCTTTGTCTGGAGTGACAAAAATCATTGCCATCGGCAACCATAACCTTGCTTTAAAAAATGACGGAACTCTCTGGACCTGGGGAGAAAACTTTAGCAGCCAGCTTGGCCTGGGAGCCGGCGATACCACCGACCGTAATTTTGCCGTTCAAGTTACGGGCAGTACGAATTGGGACCTCTACATACAACAATAATGGAGCGGTTTCGACCACATTGGCCGGACGTTCCGAAGGATGCATATCCCTTGAAAATAGCTATGTTTTTACAGGGGGAACGGCGTTGCCGCTCCCCCTTTTTACTTGACTTGAGCCTATGACATACGATACTCTGCCGGTTTATGAAACCTGGCGGATCAGGATGTGATAGAAAGGCGCGGGTAGATGGAAGAGCTGAGCGAGCTGTTGATGCAGAGAAGAAAAAAGGTGGATGCGCTCTGGGAGGCGGGGATCAACCCCTATCCTAACGATTTCCGGCCGCTCCATACTTCCGGTGATGTGTTCGAGGCCTACGGCCACCTGGAAGTCATCGAGGAAAACGCCCGGACATTCACCGTGGCCGGCAGGATAATCGCCCGCCGCTCCTTCGGCAAGGCCGCATTTATACAGATGCAGGACCGCAAGGGTCGAATCCAGCTCTATGTGAAGAAGGACGCGGTCGGCGATGAGGCATTCGCGGATTTCCAGACCTTTGATATCGGCGACATCATCGGCGCTGACGGATATCCTTTCCGGACAAAGACCGGCGAGCTCTCCCTGCATGTCACCTCGATCCGTCTCCTGACCAAGTCGCTTCTGCCGCTTCCGGAGAAGTTCCACGGCCTTACCGACGTGGAAACACGCTACCGTCAGCGCTATGTGGACCTGATCGTCAACCCCGAGGTACGCGATGTCTTTATCATGCGTTCCCGGATAATCTCACTCATTCGCGAGTTCATGACCTCCCACGATTTCCTCGAGGTCGAGACTCCGATGATGCAGCCTATCCCGGGTGGGGCAACCGCCCGCCCTTTCGTTACATTTCACAATACCCTGGATATGCAGCTCTTCCTGCGGATCGCGCCGGAGCTCTATCTGAAGAGGTTGGTGGTGGGAGGCTTTGACAGGGTCTTCGAGATCAACAGAAATTTCCGGAATGAGGGGATTTCCGTCCGCCACAACCCGGAATTCACAATGATGGAGTTCTACCAGGCATATGCATCATATGAGGACCTGATGGATTTCACCGAGGAAATCATCTGTCATGTGACCCAGACACTCCACGCCTCCATGGAGATTACCTACCAGGGGCAAAGTATCAGTTTCCAGCGCCCCTGGAAGCGGCTTACCGTAATCGAGGCGATCCTTGAATACGGCGATGTCAAGGCCCGCACTCTGGCGGATCGTGACCTGGCATATGCCTATGCAAAGGGAATAGGGCTGGATCTCCCGTCCGATATCGGCCATGGGAAGCTTATAATTGAGATTTTCGAGGAGGTCGCGGAGACAAAGCTTATCCAGCCAACCTTTATCACCGCTTATCCGACGGAAGTCTCTCCCCTTTCCCGGAAAAACGATCACGATCCTGAAATCGTCGACCGTTTCGAGTTTTACTGCGCCGGTCGGGAGATCGCCAATGCCTTTTCCGAGCTGAATGACCCGCGGGACCAGAAGGAGCGTTTCCTGGCGCAAGTTGCAGCAAAGGCAGGGGGTGACGAGGAGGCCCATTGCATGGATGAGGACTATATCCGTGCGCTGGAATACGGAATGCCCCCCACCGCGGGCGAGGGGATCGGCATCGACCGGCTGGTGATGCTCCTTACAGATTCGCCCTCCATCAGGGATGTAATACTCTTCCCGCAGCTGAGGAAGGAAAAATAAAACTCGGCTTTTCCCCAATCTCTGCGTAAGTCATCGCGATTGCTTGTGCGGCGTGCCTCAAGCACGCCTCCGCGCAATCACTTGACAGCCTTGATCTAGCGGAAAATCCACGTTTTTGGGATTTATTCAGATGCCCTACGAGCTTTTCGTCGGTCTGCGCTATCTGAAGGCCAAGCGCAAATCGACCTTCATATCCATCATTACCATTATCTCAACCGCGGGAGTTGCCCTGGGGGTGATGGCGCTTATTATCGTCCTGGCGGTAATGACCGGCTTTGAAGAGGACCTGACGGAAAAGATCCTCGGCACCAACGCCCACATAGTTGTGCTGAAATCCAACGGTGAAATGGCTGACTATAACGACCTGATGGTGAAGCTGAAAGGGTTGGGCGGCGTGATTGCGGCAACCCCTTTCATTTACAATCAGGTCATGCTCTCAACGGGGAAAAACGTCTCCGGCGTGGTGTTGCGCGGAATAGAGACAAAGACCGATACCCAGGTCACCAACCTGTTCAAGTCGATGATTGCGGGGAAGCTTTCCGACCTCGACAAGGCGTCGCCGGCTCCCGTAGCAGGGAGCGATCCTCCCTTGCCGGGGGTTGTCATCGGCAAGGAGCTGGCAGGGCATCTCAATCTGCTTGTGGGCGACACGGTAAACGTGATTTCACCTTTGGGCAATATCACCCCTATGGGGATGATCCCCAAGATGAAGCGCTACCGGGTGGCGGGTATATTCAATACCGGCATGTTCGAGTATGACTCGACCCTGGCTTACGTGGCGCTCGGCGAAGCCCAGTCATTTCTCGGCATGGGCGACACGGTTACCGGCATTCAACTGAAGGTCGCGGATGTCTACAAAACCGGCGGGATCGTCCGCAACATCAACAGCAATATCGGCTTCCCTTATTACGCAAGGGACTGGATGCAGATGAACAAAAATATCCTTTTCGCGCTCAAGACCGAAAAGATGGTGATGTTCATAATTCTGACCCTTATTGTGCTGGTGGCCGCCTTCGGCATTGCTTCCACCCTCTTCATGGTCGTAATGGAAAAGACCAAGGATATTGCCATCCTGAAATCGATGGGGGCCACGGGAAGAAGCATAATGCGCATTTTCGTTCTGGAAGGGCTCATCATCGGCGTTACCGGAACCCTGTTCGGAGTCATGGGTGGACTGCTGGTTGCACTGAACCTGGAGCCGATTGTCGGTTTCATTCAGCGGGTGACCGGTTTCGAGCTGTTCAGCAAGGATGTTTATTATCTGGACCGTTTTCCGTCCTTGGTGATTCCCGGCGATGTGCTCCTCATTTCGGTCACGGCAGTGATAATCTCATTCCTGGCGACCCTTTATCCTTCATGGCAGGCATCACGAATGGCGCCGGCGGAAGCGCTTCGTTATGAATAGGATGAGTTATCTGCTGGAGGTGAGCGACCTTTATAAATCCTTCAGCACCAGCGCCGGCAAGGTCGAGGTGTTGAAGGGGATCAACCTCAATGTTACGGAGGGTGAGACCATCGCCCTTGTCGGGGCTTCAGGCGCCGGGAAAACCACCCTGCTCCATCTGATGGGAACACTGGACCGGCCAACGTCGGGGAAGGTCTTGTTCGGCAATGACGATGTTTTCCAGATGGGAGATATGGCCCTGGCCAGTTTCAGGAACCGTTCAATCGGCTTTGTTTTCCAGTCCCATCATCTTCTCCCCGAATTCTCCGCATTGGAGAACACCATGATGCCCCTTTTAATATCGGGGATGAAAAAGGATGAGGCGAAAAAAATAGCCGCGGGACTCCTCTCGGACGTAGGGCTAAGCCATAGACTGGAGCACAAGCCAGGCGAGCTTTCCGGCGGAGAACAGCAACGGGTCGCCATCGCAAGGGCGCTGGTGACGTCGCCGCGACTTCTTCTTGCCGATGAGCCTACGGGCAATCTGGATATGAAGACCAGCGACGAGGTCCACGATATCCTGGCGGGAATTCACCGGGACAAGGGGATTACGCTGATTATCGTCACCCACAACGAAAGACTGGCCGCAAGGATGGGCAAAACCATCAGGATGGTGGATGGAAGAATAGATTGAAAAGGGGTCGGGGCTTCGCATTTGAAAATAAGACAAATGTGAGGGCCCTTATTGGGGGGAATTTGCGTCGTTTCTTACATGCCTTTATATGCATGACAATTATTTTCAACCTGTTCTGCGGCGCTGCCTTCAGTGAAGGGGAAAAGATCGGCAAAGTCCTCATCAAGGGGAACCGGCGGATCGAATCCTCCGCTATCCTGAATGTTGTGAAACTCAAGCCCGGCGAATTGCTGGATATTGATAAGGTCGACGCCGATATCCGCGCCATTTACACCCTGGGGCATTTCCGGGATGTCAAGGCGGTCACGGTCACCGGCAAGGATGACAATGGTGTAAACCTGACTTATACCGTCAAGGAAAAACCGATAGTCCGTGAAATCAATATCGAGGGAAATAAAGAGATAAAGGAAGAGAAGATCAGGGAGGCCATCGAACTGAAGACCGGTTCCATGTTCGCTTCCAAGGAACTGGCCAAGAGCGTGAAGAAGGTCAGGAGGCTTTATGCCGATGAGGGTTACTACCTTGCCGATGTAGCCACAACCACGATAAAGAAGTCCGATTTTGAGGTCCGGGTGATTTTCAAAATCACCGAGGGGAAACAGGTCCTTATCAAGACGATCCGTTTTGAAGGAAATCGGGCATTCACAACCAGGAAGCTTAAAAAGGCAATGGAGACCAAGGAGAAATGGTTTCTCTCCTGGATTACCGGCGCCGGGACATACAAGGAAGATGTCCTGAAAAATGACGTCAATCTTATCGCGGATCTCTACTACAATACCGGGTATGTGAATATAAAAGTGGGTGAACCGAAGGTCGAGCTCGCAGATGACAAAAAAGGGCTCATCGTCACGTTCGGCATTACCGAGGGGGAACAGTACAAGACCGGTTCGATCGGTTTCAAGGGAGACCTTCTGGAGAGTGAAGGGGAACTTGCAAAGAAGATTAAGCTGAAAACCGGAGAGATATTCAATCGCGGTGCCCTGCGGGGAGATGTATTCACCCTGACCGACCTTTACGCGGACAAGGGGTATGCCTTTACGAACGTCACCCCCCTGTCCAAGGTGAATAATGAACAGAAAAACATAGATATTACCTTTGAATTCGAGAAGGGGGAGAAGGTTTACATCGACCGGATCAACATCAGCGGCAATACCAGGACCCGTGACAAGGTCGTGCGGCGCGAACTGAAACTGGCGGAAGGTGACCTCTATGGCGCTACCCCTCTGAAAAAGAGCAAGCAGGGACTGATGAACCTCGGCTTCTTCGAGGAAGCGAATATATCCACTAACAAGGGGAGTGCGGACAACAAGCTCAACATGAACGTTGAGGTAAAGGAAAAATCTACCGGGCAGTTCAGTATCGGCGCCGGGTTCAGCTCCCTCGATGGAATTATGGGCCAGGGTTCGGTCCAGCAGTCGAATTTCATGGGCCTGGGCGTGAAGGCAAACCTGTCCGCTTCTCTGGGCACGAAAACCCAGTTCTACAACCTGGGAATTACCGATCCCTACTTCATGGACTCCAGGTGGACCGTGGGAGCAGACGTCTACCGGACCCAGCGGGATTATATCGACTACACCCGCAGGGCAACCGGCGGCGACATCAAGGCGGGTTACCCCATATCCGATGAGCTCAGCACCCTCTGGGTCTATACATATGAGCAGAAGAGAATCTTCAACCAGTCAGCGACACTGCTGCGAAGCATCCAGCCGGAGACGGCCGGCACCACAAGCTCCATTGCCGCGAGCCTGTCAAGAAACACTACCGACTATCGCCTCGAACCGACAAAAGGAATGATCAACAACCTCTCCATCGAGTTTGCGGGACTGGGGGGGACCAACCGCTTCCTGCGCTACCTGGGGGACGCAAAGGTCTTCTATCCTATGCCCTGGGGGACAGTTTTCTCCATGCGGGGCGCCGTCGGATATATCCAGGAGCTGGGCAAAGTTATACCGATCGACGAGAAATTCTACCTGGGGGGGATCAATACAATCCGCGGCTACGGCGGCAGGACGGTATCCCCCATCAGAAGGTTCTTAACTCCATCCACAACCAGCATTCCCCCCGTCAATGTTGAATCTTTTGCCTTCCTGGGTGGAGACTCGGAGGCGTATTTCGGTGTGGAATATGTATTCCCTCTGATCAAGGAGGCCGGCCTCAAGGGTGTGGTGTTCCTGGACGCCGGCAATTCCGTTGACGGCTTCGGCAATATGTTTTCCAAAGTGCAGGCCAGCTACGGGTTCGGTTTCCGCTGGCTTTCACCGATGGGCCCATTGCGCATTGAATACGGCATACCTTTCAATCCCCGCGAGGGTATTGACAAAAAATCGGGCAAACTGGAATTTTCAATGGGAAGCTTTTTCTAATCCAATAAAAGGAGATATAACATGAAACGTATCATCACCGCTCTCATCATCGCCCTTTCTCTTCCCCTCGCCTCTGCGGCGCTCGGCGCGGACGGGGTAAAACTCGGTTCCGTGGATGTCCAGAAGATCCTGCTTAATTCCGCTGCCGGCAAGGAGGCCAAGGAACAGCTCGCCGTCAGGGCCAATAAATACGAGGGGGAGAAAAACAGCCGCGAAGAGGAGCTGAAGAAGCTGAAGTCGGAACTGGAAAAACAGAGCGTGCTCCTCTCGGAGTCGACGCGCAGCGCCAAGGAAAAGGACTATCAGCAGAAACTCAAGGAGTACCAGCGCTTCCTTAAAGACGCCCAGGATGACCTGCAGGGGAAAAATGACGAGCTGACCAACAAGATTGTCGAGTCGATAGTCAAGATCATCCAGGAGTACGGCCGCAAGAACGGTTATACCATTGTTTTTGTAAAAAACGATGGAATGATCTATGTGGATGAAAAGTCCGATCTGACCGATGAAATTTTGAAGACATTCAATGCATCAAGAAAGAAATAATACAAGTCCAAGGGGGGTGACGGCATGGAAAAGAGCCTGAAGGAGTTGGCCGACCATCTCGACGGAACGGTCATAGGTGATGAGAATGTGCTTATTCACGGTATTGCCAGTCTTGATGACGCACGGGAGGGGCAGATCACCTTTCTCGCCAACCCGAAGTATGCCGCGAAAGTCGCCACAACCAGGGCAGCCGCGGTCGTTCTCCCACCGGGGGCAGAGCGGCATGGCAGAAATGTCATCGAGGTAAAAAACCCTTATCTCGCCTTTGCCAAGCTCCTGACCCTTTTCTACGTGCATCGGCCCAAAGCAAGGGGTGTGATGGCAGGGGCTTTACTCGGCGAGAATGTTGTTATGGGCGAAGAGGTGACGATCTGTCCCGGTGCATATGTGGCAGACGGCGTCAAGCTCGGGTCCAGGGTTATCATACATCCGGGCGCGGTCCTCTATGAGGGGGTGGAAGTGGGTGATGACGTCACCATCCACGCCAACGTCACCGTGCGTGAGAGGTGCCGCATCGGCAGCCGGGTCATCATACATTGCGGCGCGGTGATCGGGAGTGACGGCTTCGGATATGCGCCTGACGGCAAAGGCTGGTACAAGATACCGCAGATCGGCATAGTGGTGCTGGAGGACGATGTGGAGATAGGCGCCAATACCGCCATAGATCGCGCCGCCCTCGAAGTGACCCTGATCGGGCGAGGGACGAAGATCGACAACCTTGTGCAGATCGCCCATAACTGTCAGATAGGCGAAAACTGCATGATTGTCTCCCAGGTCGGGATCTCGGGGAGCGCCAAACTCGGCGAGCATGTGACCTTGGGCGGCCAGGTCGGGATTGCGGGGCATTTGGAGATAGGGGCTTTCACAATGGTGGGGGCCAAGTCCGGGGTACCCGGCAATCTGCCGGCCAACGGCATCTTCAGCGGCATCCCCACCATGCCCCATCGGGAGTGGCTGCGCTCTATGGGGACCATCCCTAAACTCCCGGAGATGCGCAAGAGCCTGGGTGCCCTGGAAAAACGCTTGCGGGAACTGGAAGAGAAACTGGCCGAAAGATAGAACAACAATTGAAGGGGCAGCCCCGTGTGTCCGTCCCTTCATTTATTTTTAACATGGAGGCTGCAATGATTGACATCAACGAAATCATGAAGATTTTGCCCCACCGTTTTCCGTTTCTGCTGGTGGACAGGATTGTCGAGCACGAGGAAGGGAAAAAGATTGTCGGTCTGAAAAATGTTACCATCAATGAGCCCTTTTTCCCCGGGCACTTCCCTGGACATCCGGTGATGCCCGGCGTCCTGATCATTGAGGCCATGGCCCAGGTAGGGGGGATCCTCGCCTATCTGGCCTCCAACGACGAGATCCGCAATAAATTGTGCTACTTCGTTGCCATTAACAATGCCAAGTTCCGCAGGCCCGTCATACCCGGTGATCAGCTTCGCATCGAGATGGAAGCCGTCTCCAACCGCCGCAACATATGGGTATTCAACGGCAAGGTCTTTGTTGACGGCAAGCTGGCTACGGAAGCCGAACTGAAGGCAACATTCGCGGATAAATAGAGTTTATGAGTCTGTTGAGTCCGGGAGTCTGTTGAGTCCGGGAGTCTGAAGATTTTTGACTCTATGGACTCCTCAACTCCATAGACACAATGGACTCCATTATTGGAGTTTCCATGATCCATCCGACCGCCATAATCGACCCGAAGGCAGAGTTGGACGATAACGTCGAGGTTGGACCTTATGCGGTGATCGGCGAACATGTGACTATCGGCCGGGGAACCTCGGTGGGCGCCCATACTGTGATTGACGGATGGACAAGGATCGGCGAAGATAACAGGATCTTTTCTCTTGCCGCGGTGGGAGGGGTTCCCCAGGACCTGAAGTACAAGGGAGAAAAGACCTGGCTTATTATCGGCGACAGGAACATTGTGCGGGAGTTCGCCACGCTGCAGCCGGGAACGGTTACCGGCATCGGCGAAACCGTGATCGGGAATGACAACCTCTTTATGGCTTATTGCCATGTTGCCCATGACTGCGTAATCGGCAATCGGGTGATCATGGCGAACGGATCGACTCTGGCAGGGCACGTTCTGGTTGAAGACTTCGCGATACTCGGGGGGCTCTCCGCCATCCACCAGTATGTACGGATCGGCGAAAGCTCCATGCTCTCCGGAGGGGCAATGGTGGGCCGGGATGTTGCGCCTTACACGATTGCCGCCGGCGACCGGGCGAGGATGCGCGGACTGAATCTGGTGGGGCTGCGGCGCCGTGGTTTTGCGGAAGAGAGCATCTCGGTCCTGAAGAAGGCATTCCGCATACTGGTTCACTCCAAGCTGCGTGTTGTCGATGCGCTGGCGCGGATCAGGAGCGAGCTTCCCGCCATTCCGGAAATTGGACATTTTGTCGAGTTCATAGAAAAATCGGAAAGGGGTATCTGCCGTTGACTAAAAGGATCAGGACCGCTGTGATAGGGGTTGGATACCTGGGCCAGTTCCACGCCGAAAAATATGCGCAACTGGACAATGCCGAACTGGTTGCCGTAGTGGACCTGGATCACGAGAGGGCGGCGCAGGTGGCCGAAAAAGTCGGCGCCCGTGGCTGCTCCGATTTCCGGGAAATTCTCGGGCAAGTAGACGCTGTCAGCATAGTGGTGCCGACCCAGTCCCATTACGAGGTGGCAAAGGCGTTTCTCGAGAAAGGGGTGCACGTGCTCCTGGAAAAGCCGATCACAACCACCCTGACCGAGGCTGATGAGCTTATCCGCATTGCAGCCTCCATGAAAGCGGTATTTCAGGTGGGACACCTGGAGCGCTTCAACCCGGCAGTACTTGCTCTGGACGGCGTTGTCAGCAAGCCCGGTTTTATCGAATCGATCCGGATCGCCCCTTTCAAGCCAAGGGGGACAGATGTTAATGTCGTGCTCGACCTGATGATCCATGATATCGATATCATCCAGAACATTGTCGGATCAAAGGCCGAACATATCAATTCCATCGGAACGCCGGTCTTTTCGGAGGAGGAGGACATAGCCAATGCCCGCATCCAGTTTGCGAACGGCTGTATCGCCAACGTCACGGCCAGCCGGATCAGCCTGAAAAGCGAGCGGAAGATGCGGATCTTCCAGCCGGACGCATATATCAGCGTCGATTTCCAGAACAAGACGTTCGCGGTATTCCGCAAGGGTGACGGAGAGATGTTTCCCGGGGTTCCCAATATAACGAAAGAAGAACATAGTTTCGGCCAGACGGATGCCTTGAAGAGTGAAATTGAGGCTTTCCTCGACTCGATTGCAACGGGCAAGCCGCCGGTGGTTTCGGGTGAAGACGGAAGGCAGGCGCTGGAAACAGCGCTGAAGATCATTAAAAAGTTGTAGAGTCTGGAGAGTCCGTAGAGTCTGAGAGTCTGACTCCATAGACTCTATTAACTCCAGGACTCCATTAACTTAAAGAGGTGTTGATATGATTCCAATGGTGGACCTGAAAATCCAATACCTGCAATTAAAAAATGAGATCGACAGCGGGATTCTCGAAGCCCTGGAGAAAACCCAGTTCATACTGGGCCCGAATGTCTCCTCCTTTGAAGACGAGGCAGCAGCTTACCTGGGAGTTGGACACGCCGTTTCGGTCGCATCCGGCACGGACGCCCTCCATCTGGCCCTGGCAGCCGCAGGCATCGGGGCCGGGGATGAGGTAATAACAACACCTTTCACTTTTATCGCAACTGCGGAAGCGATCCGTTATGTAGGCGCCACGCCTGTTTTTGTAGACATTGACCCAAGGACCTTCAACATCGACCCTGCCGCTATCGAAGCGGCCATCACCCCGAAGAGTCGTGCCGTGCTACCGGTACACATCTTCGGCCAGCCGGTCGATATGCCGGCAATTGAATCTATCTGCAAAAAACACGGACTAAGCATCATAGAGGATTGCGCCCAGTCATTCGGAGCGGCAACCGGCAACAGGATGTCCGGGAGCATCGGCGCCTTCGGCTGCTTCAGCTTCTTCCCCAGCAAGAACCTCGGCTGTTATGGCGACGGCGGCATGATTACCACAAACTCGCCGGAACTTGCGGAAGAGTTGCGCATTCTCCGCAATCACGGAAGCCGGGTCAGGTACCATCACAGCGTGATCGGCTACAACAGCCGTCTCGACGAGATACAGGCGGTGATATTGCGTGTCAAGCTGAAGCGTATCGATGAATACAACGCCGGGCGCAGACGGGTCGCCGCTCTTTACTCTTCCCTGCTGAAAGACTCTCCGGTAATCCCGCCCCATGAAGATGGCAAGGGGACCCATGTATACCATCAGTATACTGTTCTCACCGACCATCGGGAGGCGATCATGGGAGCACTTTCGGCTTCCCGGATTGCATCAGCAGTCTATTACCCGATCCCGCTTCACCGGCAGGAAGTGTTCGCACTGGATTACAGCAATGTATCCCTCCCTGTTGCCGAGGAGATCGCCGGACGCTGCATGTCGCTCCCCATTTTCCCGGAAATGTCCGACGATCAGGTGCGGCAAGTGGCCGGGGTGGTAAAATCGGTGACTGGTGGCTAGTGGCTGGTGGCTAGTAGCTGGTGGCTGGCTACAATCGAGCTTATTAATGAGGAATTAATTACGGAAGCTGGCCGCTAGCTAGTGTCCATCCGGAAACTCCGGATGGACACTACTGGTTTCCAATTCGGAAACGAGGGATTTTTCGTCCTGGCAAGGAAATCGAGGGGTTGCGCGGAGGCGTACGACGGTACGCCGCACAAGCAAGCACGATGATTGACGCCGCCAGGGCGGAAAAGAACCGTTTCCGGATGGAAACTAGCTACCAGCGGCTAGCGGCAGGTGTTTTATTGAATAAACGAATTATGATCGTCGCCGGTGAGGCTTCCGGTGATCTCCACGGTTCCAACCTGGTCAAAGAAGCCCTCCGTATCGATCCCCGCCTGTCGTTCTTCGGCATCGGCGGCCCGAGAATGCGGGACGAGGGAGTTACAATCCTGGTTGACGCTTCCGAGATGGCGGTAGTCGGCCTGGTCGAGGTCGTTTCCCATTCCAGGGTCATTTACCGCGCATTCTCTATCCTGAAAAAAATCATTCGGACCGACCCTCCCGACCTTCTTATCCTTATCGACTATCCGGATTTCAACCTGCATCTGGCGAAAACAGCAAAAAGAGCGGGGGTCAGGGTCCTCTATTACATAAGTCCACAGGTCTGGGCATGGCGTGTGGGGAGGGTGAAAAAAATCGCCCGGCTGGTTGACCGGATGGCCGTGGTATTCCCTTTCGAGGTCCCCTTCTACGAAAAAGAGGGTGTTCCGGTCACCTTTGTCGGCCATCCTCTTGTCGATTCTGTTCATCCGACCATGACCCGCCCGGAGGCCCAGGCGTGTTTCGGTTTGGATCCTGCAGGGAAAACCGTCGGTCTTTTCCCCGGCAGCAGGAAAGGCGAAATACGCAATCTTTTGGCAACGATCATCGATGCTGCAACCCTTCTTCGCAAGCACTACCCGGATCTTCAGTTCATACTGCCTCTGGCTTCCAGCCTGAGCAAGGCCGACATCTCGCCTTTTCTCGGAACCAATCCCCTCGATATCAAGGTTGTCGAAGGGAAAATCTATGACGTGATGCAGGTCTGTGACGCGATAATCTCCGTTTCCGGAACCGTGACTCTGGAGGCCGCACTGATGGAGGTGCCGATGGTCATCATTTATCGAGTCTCACCCCTGACCTATGCAGTGGGGAAAAGGCTCATAAAGGTAGATCATTTCGGGATCTGCAACATAGTTGCCGGTGAGCGTGTAGTACGGGAATTGCTCCAGGATGAGGCTGAACCCGGATGGATAGCGGCGGAAATCGGCCGCATTCTGACCGATGACGTCTACGCGCGAGAGATGCGGCAAAAGCTGGCCGGTGTCAAGGCGAAACTTGGCATGGGCGGAGGGTCGGCAAGGGTGGCGAAGTTGCTCATCGAGATGGTTACGGACAGTCAGGATACGCAATGAAAACCTTCAAACGACTTATCTCATACAGTCGTCCTTACTGGTGGCGGATCGGCATTTCGGCGGTTGCCTCATCGGTTGTCGGCGGCATGGATGGGATATTCGCCTATCTGTCGGGACGTCTCGTCAAGCAACTCTTTGTGCAAAGCAACTGGCTCCTTCTTGGATACCTGCCGGTTGCCATTATCGTTATTTTCCTCGTGCGCGGTCTCAGTCGCTATGTCAACGAATACTTTATCAGGACGGCAGGCCAACTGGCTATTCAGGACATCCGCAACGAGCTCTTCCACAGAAATATCCGGCTCAGTCTCGGTTTTTTCAATCGTCACCAGATCGGGGTACTCATATCGAAAGTTCTGAACGACGTGAGCATGATGCAGGAGGGGATAGCGAATGTCATTACCGGACTCTTCCGCGACGGTTTCGGTGCGCTATTTCTGCTTGGGGTAATCTTTTACCTCAATTGGAAACTGGCGATTATTGCCGCTTTTGTCCTACCCGCCACCGTCTATCCGGCCCAGAAGATCGGCCGCCGGATCAAGAACGCGGCCCGCGAGAGTCAGGGGCGCATGGGGATGCTGACGAGCATCCTGCAGGAGAGTTACGCCGGGATCAAGGTCCTCAAGGCCTTTGGTATCGAGGAAAAGGAAACCGCCAAGTTTACAGCCGCCAACAGGGAGTTCTATCGCTTCGTCCGCAAGGGGATCAAATACGAGGGTATCTCGGTGCCGGTTATGGAACTCCTGACTTCATTCGGCATTGCAGGCGTCTTCTGGGCGGGACTTTACATGGTGCAAAACAGGATGCTGAAGCCGGAAGATCTTTTTTCTTTCCTCGCCGCCATGATATTGCTCTTTAATCCGGTCAAGAAGCTGAGCGGCTCCTACAATACCCTCCAGCGTTCGCTCGGCGCCGCCGAGAGGGTTTTCGAAGCGATGGATGAGAAACCGGAGATAGTCGATCCCGAGAAACCGCGGGAGCTTGGCCGCTCCATCGGAAACGTCGCTTTCCGGGATGTCTGGTACCGTTACAACGAAGTGGATGACTGGGTGCTCCGGAACATAAGCCTTGAGGGCAGTTGCGGAGAAATCATTGCCCTTGTGGGACAATCGGGCGGGGGAAAAACCACCCTGGTCTCCCTCATCCCCCGGTTTTACGATGTCAGTCGCGGCGCGGTATTCATTGACGGCATCGATATCCGTTCCTTGAGATTGAAGGAGCTGCTTAAGCAGATCGCCCTGGTCGATCAGGAAACTTTCCTGTTCAATGACTCCATCGCCGGCAACATAAGGTCCGGCAAACCCGACGCTACCGACGTTGCGGTGGAGACGGCCGCACGGGCGGCATATGCCCACGATTTTATCATGGAAATGCCCGATGGCTACTCGACCAATATTGGAGACCGCGGTGTCAGGCTCTCCGGCGGTCAGCGGCAGCGGATATGTATTGCACGGGCGATCCTGAAGGATGCCCCGGTTTTAATCCTTGACGAGGCGACCAGCGCCCTTGACACGGAAAGCGAGCAGATGGTGCAGAACGCCCTGAATAACCTGATGGCCAACCGCACCACCTTTGTCATAGCCCATCGCCTTTCGACAATAATCCACGCTGACAGGATCGTGGTGCTGGAGAACGGGGAAGTCGTAGAAACCGGGCGCCATGCGGAACTGCTGGCACGGGGAGGGGTTTACAAAAAACTATACGACATGCAGTTCCAGAATTGATGAAACAGAAGATCAAAAACATTTTGCGCAGAGTGAAAAACCGGCAGGCTGGAGGGCTCCTCCCTGCGATCATCTATCTTGCCGTCCGGATTCTCCATGCCACAATGAGAATCAGGATAATAAGCGCCGAAGTTCCGCAGGCCTTTCACGTGCGGGGTGATGGTTTAATTGTCGTTTGCTGGCACAGCAGGCTGCTCATGACCCCTTTCGCCTATAAAGGAAGAGGGGTCCATGTCCTTGTCAGCAGTCACGGGGACGGAGAGATAATCGCAAACGTGTTCAAGTGTTTCAACATCAAGCTGGTGCGCGGCTCCTCATCGAAAAAAGGATCGAAGGCATTGATACAACTGGTGCGGCTGGCGCGAAAGAATTGTGACCTGGCCATAACCCCTGACGGCCCACGCGGTCCTGCTGAAATAGTCAAATCCGGGGTTGCCCAGCTGGCGCGCATGACAGGGCGGCCGGTTGTACCCCTGGCCTTCTCCTGCTCGAAAGCCAAGCGCTTCAGGAGTTGGGACCGATTCCTTCTCCCCTATCCTTTTTCAAGCGGAGTCTTCATCTGGGGCGAACCTCTTTATTATCTGGAAGGGGAGGAACTGGAGGCGTTTCGCCTCCGTATCGAACATGCCCTCCGGGAAACCACTTTGAGGGCGGATGAAATCGCCTGCTCCAGTTTCAAGGTTCACGATAATAGACTAACTGAACGTTGAATGTTGAACGCTGTGCGCTGAACGGTACATATGTATTTTCTCTACGACATAGCTCTGTTTCTGGCAACGCCCATGATTCTGGTCTATTGCCTGTATAGCTCCTGGCGCAAAGGGTGGCGCCGTGAGGGGATTGCCGAGCGGTTCGGAATATATGATGCCGGGATGCTTTCTGCTCTGGATGGACAAAAAACAATCTGGGTGCATGCGGTGTCGGTGGGAGAGACAATAGCTGTGATGCCCCTGCTCAAGGGGCTGAAAGCGGAGTTTCCCGAACGGAAGATCGTACTCTCCAACGGCACCGAGACCGGACATAAAGTCGCCCTGACGCTTAACGAGGCAGATCTCTGCATCTATTTCCCTTTCGATTTCCGATTTGCCGTCAGGAGACTCCTCGAACTCATCCATCCCTCCCTCATTCTGGTTGTTGAGACGGAGATCTGGCCGAACTTCCTCCGCACGGCGCGGGAGATGGGGATTCCGGTGGTGATGGTGAACGGCCGTATCTCCGACCGCTCGTTCGGCAGCTATCTCCGATTGCGGTGGTTTTTCTCCCGGATACTGAGCGACTATGCCTGCTTCTGCATGCAGACCTGCGAGGATGCACGGCGCATCGTCGCCATGGGAGCGCCTCCCGACAGAGTGGAAGTCACGAAGAACCTCAAGTACGATCTACCGGTTGCCTCTTTCTCTCCAACCGAGAAGCAAGATATACGGAGCAGTTTCCACATCCCCCCCGGCGTTTCCGTTGTTACCACCGGCAGTACCCACGAGGGTGAAGACGAGACGGTAATCTCCGTCTACCGACGTCTCCTTGCCGAAGGGAAAGAGCTCTTTCTTATTCTGGCGCCCCGCCATCCCGAGCGGGTTCCCCAGGTTGCGGAGCTCCTGAGGCGCGAGGGGGTTCCGTTCACTCTCAGATCTAAGCTGGATGGCCGATGTGGACTTTTCCGCGCCGGCGAGCTGCTCCTTGTCGATACAGTCGGTGAGTTGATGAGATTCTACACTGTTTCCGACGTTGCCTTCGTGGGAGGAAGTCTCGTGCCGACCGGCGGTCACAATGTTCTGGAGCCGGCGTCGCTGCGGGTGCCGGTACTTTTCGGCCCGCACATGAACAACTTCCGGGAGTCTGCGTCCCTCATCCTCGCCTACGGCGGTGGTCTCCAGGTGCGTGATGGCGAGGAACTTGCCACCGTTCTCGGCACACTGCTGGACGACGAAGCGAAGCGCCGTGCCATGGGGGATAGCGGAGCGAGGCTTATGGAGGAGAACAGCGGTTCAACCCTCCTCCACCTGAGGGTTGTGGAATGCCTGCTGGAGGGGCATTGATGGCGACATTGGAACGCTATTTCAGAGACCTTGTGGAGGGGAAAAGGCGGGGGGGGGCTGACCGTCTTCTCCTATTAATCCTGGAGATACTCTCCTGTCCTTATGCATCCCTGCTCCGTCTGCGAGCTCGCGCATATGCCGCGGGGATACTCTCCTCCGGGTGTCTCCCTCGCCCGGTTATTTCGGTGGGGAACCTGACGGTCGGCGGAACCGGCAAGACCCCGGCGGTCGCCATGCTGGCACATTACTTCATTGCCCGGAGGAAACGGGTGGTGGTCCTTTCCCGTGGCTATGGGGGGACCCTGCGAGGTAAAGAGTGGATAGTGTCGGACGGCGTGACTCTCTTCCTCACCGTAGAGGAGGCCGGCGATGAGCCGTACCTGCTGGCCTCCACCGTTCCGGGGCTCGCAGTTGTCATCGGCGCCGACCGCTTTCGCGCAGGGCTTCTGGCCATGGAGCGGCTCGCTCCGGATATCTTCATCCTCGACGACGGCTTCCAGCATCTGCGGCTGCACAGGGATCTCAACATCCTCCTTCTGGACAGCCGCCGGCCTTTCGGAAATGGCAGGACACTGCCCGCCGGTTTGCTGCGTGAACCCCTTTCGGCTGCACAGCGCGCCGACCTTATCATTTACACGCGGTGCAACGGTGGGGAAGAGGCGGCTCATTTTCCCGAAAAGCCCGCATGCCGCGCGTTTCATCACCTGACGGGTGTAACTCCCCTCAGGGGAGGTGAATTACGCCCCTTAGCCGAACTCAAAGGGATGCGGGGAGTGGCATTTGCCGGCATCGCCGATCCCACCCCCTTTTTCCGCGACCTGGAGGAGAAGGGGCTCTCCCTGACCGACACCATTTCTTTCGCCGACCATTGCCGATACGGGGAAAGAGAGGTGGCAATGATTCTGGGCGCCGCCGCTTCGAGCGGGGCCGACTACCTGATCACCACTGAGAAGGACGGGGTCAAGCTCGGTACTTACCGTGACAGACTTTCCAACGTATATACAGCGGCTCTCGAGATGAGGGTGGCGGACCCGGCGCCCCTTGTGGCGCTTCTGGAAAAACTCCTTTGATGTGAGGTGCGTTTTATGGTTCTATCAAAAGAATTGCTCGATGTTCTGGCCTGTCCAAACTGCAAGGGGGGGGTTACACTCCAAGAGGACGAATCCACGCTGGTCTGTGCGGCGTGCGCCCTGGCTTATCCGATCCGGGACGGGATACCGGTAATGCTGATTGATGAGGCCGGAAAACTCGAAGAACATTGATTTGTATATTGTAATGGGTGCAGGGGATGTCTTGTCAAGCCGGTCTGCCGGCCGCATAATTTGTCCGCCAAAGCTGGATTTTTTCCAGCACGTCCCGCACGGTTATGCGTGACATCCGGTCCGCACGGTTCTCCATGGAGACAGGGTAATCTTCTCCCGGGTCACCGTAGGCGTCGATCATCAGCTCCCTGAACTTCCGGTATGGTCCGACCCGCTTCGGGTTGGAAAATCCCAGCAGCGACACCACCGGCCGGTTCAGGGCTACGCAGATATGAAGCGGCCCGGTGTCGAGCGACAGCACCAGGGAAGCTCCGGAAAAGATCCCTACCAAGCCCCGCAGACCACCATTGCCGAGGGCACTTAGTGGCGCGTGCCTTGCCCGCGCCATGATTACCTTTTCAGCCGCAACTTCCCGCGGAGAGCGCCCCCCCACCAGGACCGGCTGGAGGCCGAAATCGCCATGCAGGGCATCGCAGACCTCTGTCCATCGTTCCGGGAGCCAGTCCTTCTGGGGCTTGCTCGTTGCCACTACAATTGGTACCGCGGGCCGGTCGAGCCGGGAATAAAAGTCCCGCTGCCAGGCAAGTTCCGCCTCATTCCACGGTCCCAGTCCCCAGGTCACCGGCGTGACCGGAGCGCCAAGGTAGTCACAGAACTCGAGGTACTGGTCCTGCACATGCTGCATGGCATGCGGCGGAATGCGGTGCGTGGTAAAGAGCCAGTTCAGGTCCCGGGCCCGGGAAAAATCGAACCCGAGCTTGACCGGCGCCCTGGTGAACGAGGCGATGATGTTGGCCTTTAAGTATACCTGCAGGTCCAGGACAAGGTCGAAGCGTCTCGCCCGCAACTGGTCGCGCACGGCCAGGAAGCCCCTCACACCGAGCGAGCGGTCGAACAGGATGATCTCGTCCACCAGGTGGTGACCCCTGACCAGCATGGCCGGTCCCGGCTGGAGCACCCAGGTGACGTGCATGGCGGGGTTTGCGCGCTTGAGCGAGTGCAGAACCGGCAGGACATGGACCGTATCCCCCACGGCACTCATCATAATTATGCAAACCCGGTCAGTCGCAAACCGCATCAGGCTTTCTCCCGTGCGAGGTCGGCCAGCCTCGCCAGTGCATCTTCACCTATATCAAGACCCCAGCGGTCACGCCACTTGCGAGCGGAGCGGGCAAGGCGGCGAAAGTTACGTTCGCCGACATCTCCGGCTCCGGGAAAGGTCACCCGGTCCACGTCGAGAACATACCCCTTAAGGGTCGTACCATTGCCGGAGATGTATATGTTTTTCAGGTTCAGGTCAGCGTGCCATGCGCCTGCCCTTGCCAGAGCGCGCAGCAAGGCAGCCACCTCGGCGAGGATCAACTGCCGGCCGGCGTGGTCTACATTACGCCATGCCGCCGGGAAATCGGCCCCCTCGGGGAGTCTCCTGGTCATGACATCGCTGCGGGCGAATACTCCGGCTATCGGGTAGACGGCGCAGGCAATCACTTCAGGCGTCGAAACCCCTGCCGCCGCCAGCCTTACAGATGTTTCCAGTTCCAGAAGTGCCCGGGTCGGTTTCAAGAAACAGTCTCCGGTCAGAAACCTCAGCACGCCGCCATGGCGATTTCTCCGCACCACGACTGCTGTCGGTCCCGGAGATTCCACACCGGAAGGGAACATCACCCCGTAGCTCACCCCACGCCCCTGCATGAGGTCGGAAGATTGTTGCGCCGCGGCCCAATCATACAGTGTGCCAAATGCGAGCAGATCCCGGATTGCCGCTTCTCCCCACTCCCGCGCCACGACCCGCACGCCATTAACCGCGAACCGCACGTATCCGGCCATTCCCGTATCCGTATCCGGTACAGGCCCATAATCAGAAGATATTGTCCGGTTATCATCCATGACGATCACTCAAAGGGATAGTAATTTGCTTTTTCGGGCAACAACCATACCACCTTGAACGAGCCGCCGTCAAAGCAATTTTGGGGGTTTTTGAGAGGTAATTCGAGACTATCCGGGGAAATTCCGATCCACAGACAACCTGATTTCAACCTTCTGCCGTCCTGCGCACGGCGGATCCCATGACGCAGACAACCATATCAGCACCGAAAAGGAGTGTGTGAAGCTTCGGCTCCACCGTGACCGGCTCGGGAAACTGTAAACGGTCGCCCTTGAGAGGAGTGTCTCTGATCCGGGGCGACTATCGGCGGCCCTGGAAAAATTGCTTTGTTTTGGGTGGCACATATGGCATTATCAGATAAATTAAAGCACATCCTTGCCTGTCCCGGATACAAGGAAGGGTGACCCTCCTTGGGGACCAGTCTGCCCTGGCATGTTCGGCATGCGCCGTGAAGTACCCGATTCGAGACGGCATCCCGGTGATGCTGGTCAGTGAGGCCGAACGATTGCGACGAGTGACCAGTGACCAGTGAGACCCTTGACAGGGCAAAGATAAACAACATCCTAATACGCGCCGTCAACTGGCTGGGAGACGCGGTCATGACGATCCCCGCCATCGGCGCGGTCAGGGAATCATTTCCCGGCGCGCGCATCACCCTGCTTGCCAACCCGCTTGTGGCAGAACTCTTTACCCCCCATGAATGGATCGACGAGGTTGTAGTTTATCACAGGAAAGGGTCACACGCCGGCCTTCGCGGTAAACTGGCCATTGCAGAGGAGCTGAAGAAAAACCGCTTCGACCTCGCCATACTGCTCCAAAACGCATTTGACGCCGCTCTCCTGGCATGCCTTGCACGCATTCCGCGCCGCATGGGGTATCAAACCGACTGTCGAGGGCTGCTCCTTACCCATGGCTCAAGGGTGCTTGATGAAACAAGACGGCTCCATCAGGTGGAATATTACCTGGCCATGCTCAAGGAGCAGGGGATAACTACCGGCGACAGGCGGCTCCTGCTCACAGTAACCCAGGAAGAAGAGCGGGACGTTGCGGAAATGCTGAAAGTGGAAGGAGTGGGTGAAGGGGATTTCCTGCTTGGAATCAATCCCGGCGCTACCTATGGGTCTGCGAAAAGGTGGTACCCGGAACGGTTCGCGCAAGTGGCGAAAGAACTTTCCCGCAGATGGGGCGCGCGGGTGGTCATTACCGGCGCTCCCAATGAGGCAGATATCGCGGGGGAGATCGAAGCGGCCATGGATGGGGATTGTATAAACTTGGCAGGGCGAACCTCGGTCCGCAGCCTCATGGCCATGATCAGACGATGCAATTTCTTCATCACCAACGACTCTGGCCCCATGCACCTCGCCGCCGCTTTCCATGTGCCGCTGGTGGCGATCTTCGGTCCCACCAACCATGCTACCACGGCCCCTTACGGCACGCGGGCCGTGATGGTCTGGAAAGACGCCGAGTGCGCTCCATGCATGAAAAGGGAATGCCCCACTGATCACCGCTGCATGACCGCCGTGACGGTTGACGACGTTGTGTCCGCCGCGTTGGGGCTGCAGGAGGTGGTGACGCATGGCTGAAAATGCACAGAAGATCTCGGCTACCATTATTACCCTCAATGAAGAGAAGAATATCGGCTCCTGCCTGGAGAGCCTGGATTTTGTGGACGAAATTGTGGTCGTCGACTCGGGGAGCACCGACCGGACCGGTGAAATCTGCCGAGGCAATCCGAAGGTCCGTTTCCATGACCTTCCATGGGAAGGATACGGGCGACAGAAGAACCTGGCCGCCTCCCTGGCGAGCCACGACTGGATCTTGAATATAGATGCCGATGAGCGCGTTTCTGAGCCGCTACGGGCATCAATACTGGCAGCAGATCGGGATTTTTATGTTGGTTTCAGGATGGCCCGTCGGAACTATTTCGGAAGCCGCTGGATTCGCTGGTGCGGTTGGTATCCTGACTGCAAACTCCGCTTTTATGACCGGCGAAGGGGGAGTTTCGAGGAACGGGCCGTCCACGAGGCCGTGAAATCCAGGGACAGGGTCGGTCTTCTCGCCGGTGACCTGCATCATTATACCTATGACGGCATATCCGACTATATGACCAGAATGGACCGTTATTCCTCACTGGCAGCAGCAGAGATGCTCAAACAGGGACGGCGTCCGGGCTTGCAGAGTATGTTGCTTCACCCACTGTACACATTCTTTCGCATGTATCTTCTGAAACTGGGATTCCTGGAGGGCTACACGGGACTGTTGCTGTCCCTCTTGTATACTGGCTACACCTTTCTGAAATACGCCAAAGCAACCGAAACGATTCGAAATGACGCTCGACAAAACTGACATACAAATCGACTGAATTATGCCCAATCTTTACATAGATGAATTCGTCGGCATCAGTAACCGGCTGGAAACCCTGCCGCTTGCCTTTGCCATACGCAAGGCGTACGGCCATGACATTATTCTCGACTGGCGCGAATTGGACTCCTTCAGCGTCGCCGATACGCGCCGCGGCAAGGTAAGGATCATGGCGCGGCTCGGCGCAGAGCGCATCAGGGAGTGCGACGCCGCCCGGTTTGCCACCCTGCGTAACAAGAAGATCATCCTCCGCTCGCTCGACGGTCCGTCCGAGCTGCTCGACCCGATCTACCTCGAGGTCGCCGCGAAGGTCCGCCTTGCCCCAATGCTGGCGGAGGGGGTTCGCGCCTTTTTTGCGCGGGTCGGCAACCGGCCGATGGTAGGTGTGCAGGTCCGTCACGGCGATTTTACGATCGTCGACGAAAACCGGTACGATGTTTGCGGCGCGGAATGGCCGGCTGTCCCTCTCTGGTGGTATGAAAAGGCGATGGCGGCCGTCTGCCGCAAGGAGAAGGACCCCTGTTTCTTCCTTTCCTGCACCGGCAATCCGGATTCGTACGCTACGCTGCATCGGAATTTCGACGTGCTTACTCTGGACCTCCGCTCTCCGTATGGTTACAAGGATGCGACAGACCATTACTCCGCGGTCAATCCCGTGGCCGATCTGTTCGCCCTGGCCTGTTGCCCGGTAATTCTGGCAACGCCGATCTCCGGTTACTCGCACTGGGCAGCCAACGTTCTCGGAGGGCCGGCTACCTGTATCGTTCCGCTGCCGGGGGCGACCCCCGACGCTCCGGCAATGGGCGTGCTACAGCTGTATGGCAAGCGCCTCCCCGCCTGGCGCACGGCTGGACGAGGAGGAAGGGCGGAGCGAGTGTCAGGTGGCCTCGAAGGGGTGGACCTGACTCGAGGGGTCACCACAGACTGGCTGTAACCCATAACGGCAATTGATCAGAGATTAACGCGGATCTGAAAGGATTTCGGTTTCGAAAATGATGAGCGGCGTATTGGCCAAACTGACGATACTTTCCCTCGAATCGTCGAAAGGCTTCGGCGGCCAGGAGCGGAGACTGCTCCACGAGGCGCTGTGGCTTAGGCGGGCCGGACATGAGGTGATTATCGCCTGCCCGTCGGAAAGCCCCCTGTACCTGCAGGCGTCCGCGGCGGGGGGGACTGTCTATGGGGTCAGTATGCGGAACTCCGTGGAGCCGGCGAGCCTCTTCGCCCTGGTCAGGATCATAAGGCGGCACAGGGTCGACGTGCTTTACTCACACTCGGGTAAGGATTCCTGGCTGGGGGGCTTGAGCGGGTGGATTGCGGGAGTACCATTGGTGCGGAGCAGGGAGCTGTTGAATCCCGTGAAGCATCGGTTCGCCTACAACCTGCTGCCGAAGCGGGTCCTCGCCTGCAGCGCGGCAGTCAAGGAGCACCTGGTCGCGAGCGGGGTGGACGCACGCAAGGTTTTCGTCCAGTATCCGCCGGTCGCCACGACCCGGTACAGCTCGGTAACCGCAGCCGAGGTGGAGTGCTGGAGACAACGGCTTGAACTGACGGGACACTTCCCGGTAATTTCCTGCGTCGCCGGAATGCGTGGGGAGAAGCGCCAGATAGACCTGATCCGGGCGATGCAGCCACTCTCCGCCGAGTTCCCTGAAGTACTCCTCCTGTTGCTCGGCAGCGGTCATGAACGGGCGGCGCTGGAGAGGATCGCCGCGGAAACGGGGGTCGCTGACAGGGTCAGGTTCCTGGGCGAGGTGGAGGAGGTGCCGGCGGTACTTGCCAACAGCGATGTTTTCGTCCTGCCGTCCTCCCGGGAGCCGTTCGGCATGGCGCCGGTGGAAGCCATGGCGGCGGGTGTGCCGGTAGTCGTGACTCGGACCGGCGGCTTGGCGGAGATCGTGTCTGACGGGGTCAACGGGTTGCATGTGCCAGTGGAGGAACCACAAGCCATTTCGCGGGCCGTGGCGAGGATCTGCCGGGAACAGGGGCTGAGCGAGCGGCTCAGCGCCGGGGGACGGCGACGGGCCGAAGACTTTTCCGAAGATGTCGTTATGGAGAAGCTGGTCGGTCACTTTAGGGCGGTAGCCTCGAAACGCTGAATTTTGGAGATGTTGCGTGGACGTAACTTACAGCCGGAGAGAATGGCCTGCCCATGCGGCTGCGCGGAATACCTTTTAAGTGTTGTGAAAAGCTTCGCTTGCAATCCCCGGTCTGTGAAACCATGGAGTATCGGATGGATGTCACCATAGTCATACCGCTGTTCAACCAGCTCTCCTATACCAAGAGCTGTCTCGACAGCCTGCGCGCGACGGTCGGCGACAAGCCAGCGGTGCTGGTCATCGATAACGGCTCCACGGACGGGACCATGGAATTCCTTCGAGGCTGTGAGGGGATATCACTGATCGGCAACGAGGCGAACCTCGGCTGTGCTGGCGCCTGGAACCAGGGGGTGCGCGAAACCCACTCCGAATGGGTCGTGTTCCTGAACAACGACGTGATCGTTTCATCCGGCTGGCTCACCGGACTCATTGCCGCTGCCGAGATGGAGGGGCTTGACATAGTAAGCCCAGCTATCCGAGAAGGCGAGCACAATTACGACATTGAAAGCTATGCATGTGATTACGTTGGGCGGATGAAGAACGTGGTGCGGCGCGGCGTAGCAGATGGCATCTGTTTCATGGTCCACCGCCGGGTGTTTGAATCTGTCGGTTTATTCGATGAGAATTTCCGGATCGGCCAGTTTGAGGACACCGACTTTTTCCGTCGGGCCAGGATTGCCGGCTTCCAGCTCGGTACCACCGGCCGTACGTTCATCCATCACTTCGGTTCGATAACCCAGAAGTCGCTCGGCCAAGGCAAGACCGAGAAATCCTATATGGCGGGAAACAGGGCATACTACCGGAAGAAATGGCGGCTCACCTGGTGGCGGCGGTTCTTGCTGCGGCGCCGGACCAATCTGCGGGCGTTTCTATGGAGGAGTCTTGAACGGCTCCGTAACGGCCATTCCCTGAAGGAGAAGTGGTTGGGGGGGAGGTTGCGTTATTACTAGGCAGATCCATATAACAGGGAAGACTCCTTCATTCCTGATTGTTTCGTTTCGGTATATTGGCGACGTTCTCATTACTACCCCTCTGGCACTCTCCATAAAGCGGCGCTATCCAGGAGCGCGAGTGGAGTATCTCGTCTTTTCGGGGACCGAGACCATCCTGTCAAAGAATCCATATGTGGACAAGGTGAACACCATCCCGCGGGGGAGCAAGAGTCTGCTCGATGCGTTACGGCTTTTTAGGAAATTCGATTATGCCCTGGCGACCAACCCTTCTGACCGGACGACCATCTGGGCAATGCTGGCCAGCAGGAAAGCGCTCGGCTTTAGGTATCGCCAGCGGCACGAATGGTGGAAGCGGCTCGTTCTCGATCATTGCTGCCACTACGACGACAACGGGCATGCGGTGCAACTTGTGCTCTCCCTTCTCGAACCTCTCGGCATCCAAGCTGTTCCTTCGGTGGAGATGCACTTCGATCATGAAGACACGGAGTTTGCAAAATCGAGATTGCCAAGTTCCCCCTATGTCATTCTCCATCCATACAGCCGCGGACAGTATAAATACTGGTCTCCTGAAAAATGGGGGGCTTTGGCAGGGATTATCCGACTGCAAACTGCTTGCGTGCCGGTTTTCACGGTCACTTTCGATCCCAGAGATCGAGAATTCCTAGATGCGATTCTAGCCCATGCACCGGAAGGCTGTCTCACTTTTACCGAGCCGTTCACATTCTCCCAGTTGGCTGCAGCCATCCAGGGGAGCACCGCGTATGTCGGGATCGACACCGTTGTTACCCATATCGCCACTGCAGTGGGCGCTTCTACCGTGGCGCTTTTCGGGCCGACCCTCACCCGCTACTGGGCCCCCTGGCCAAACGATTGTGAAGAACGATCGCCCTTTGCTGCGAACAGGGGGATTCAGCGCAAGGGGAATATAACAGTTGTCCAGAAGGATTGGGAATGTGTCCCCTGCAACAGGCAAAGTTGCCGGATCAGTTCCCGCGGCAGAATGGAGTGTATGGAAGCGATCTCCCCCGAGGAAGTCCTGAGGGAAATAATAAAACAGATGAAACCGGGAGAATCCGTTTTGTCCGGATAGGAATTAATGTTTGCTGCGTGACCTGGATCATGTTCTGCGTCCGGATTTGCATAGGCGAAAAGCTCCTGATCCCGGCCAACCCAGTCGCTGAAAAAGAAATGACCCCGTATCTACAACATCAAAAATGCAGGCGGATTTGTCCCGTTGAGCGGGGATACCGGGATGGCTCATACAGGCTGAGGAGGCTTCCGGCATGGAGGATCAGTCGATAGTCAATAATCAGTACAACATCGGTTATATCTGCACCAGGTTGCAATGCGAGCGCGGCTTGGCAGACAGGGTTGCAATGCGCTGGATATCACCTGCGATGGAGGTAAGGGACTATTCTTTTACCGACCTTGATGGCGTCTCTAACAGATTCGCCAACGTATTACTTCAACTCGGCTTTGGCAAGGGCGATGTCTTGTTCACCTTTCTTCCCAAGATGCCGGAACAGTTTTTCGCCATCCTCGGTGCTCTCAAATTGCGTCTTGTGACAGGCACCCTCTTTTCCAATTTCGGTGAAGAAGCGGTGCTTGACCGGATCGGTAATGCGCGGGCGGAAATCATTCTGACAAAGAAAGGTTTCCTGAAGAAGATTGACCGGATACGGGATC
>Ga0210377_10000825_pt1 | contig 29417 bp, 18 predicted proteins | sample PLM4_65_b1redo_FD_155480 | JGI IMG/M metagenome (GOLD analysis project Ga0210377, IMG submission 155480) | Groundwater sediment microbial communities from an aquifer in East River, Colorado, USA - PLM4_65_b1 redo | ecosystem: Environmental > Terrestrial > Soil > Riparian zone | place: USA: East...
CCCAACGCGGTGCGTGTCGAGATGGTCGCGCCCGAGCCCTACGTGCCGACGCTGCGGGAGGACCCGATCCCGCAGGACCCGACCTCGTCGAACCCCGCGGTCAGCGGCGCCTGGCTGTCGTTTTCGGCCTCGGGCGACGTCACCGCCCCGGCGGTCTACGCCAACAGCGGCAACCCGGCCGATTACGAGATGCTCCGTCGCAACGGCATCGACCCGCGCGGCAAGGTGGTGATCGTCCGCTACTCGAACCCCTACTCGTACCGCGGCTTCAAGGCGCTCACCGCGCAGCGTGAAGGGGTCGCGGCGATGCTCATCTACTCCGATCCCGCCGAGGACGGCTATGGGCAGGGCAAGGTCTATCCCGACGGGCCGTGGGGACCGGCAAGTCATCTTCAACGCGGCGGCATCGCCTACGACTTCATCGTCCCGGGCGACCCGCTCACCCCGGGCTGGGCGTCGATACCGGGCGCGCCGCGCATCGCCGTCGAGGATGCCGTGTCGGTGCCGAAAGTGATCGCGGTGCCGATGTCGTACCGCGACATCCAGCCGATCCTCGCGCGCCTCGGCGGCCCCGAAGCGCCGAAGGAGTGGCGCGGCGCCCTGCCGATCACCTACCGCCTCGGCGGCGAGGCGCGGCTTCGGCTCGCGGTCGACATGCGCACGGAGGTCGTGCCGTACCACGTCGTCGAGGGACGGATCCGCGGCGCCGAGCGCCCGGACGAGTGGGTCATCCTCGGCAACCATCGCGACGCCTGGGAGTTCGGCGGCGTCGACCCGTCGAGCGGCACGGCGGCGATGCTCGAGCTGACCCGGGCTCTCGGCACTCTCAAGGCCGACGGTGTGCGACCACGGCGGACGCTGGTGTTCTGCTCCTGGGACGGCGAGGAGGTGACCCTGACCGGCTCCACCGAGTGGGCCGAGCAGTTCGCCACCGAGCTGCGGCGCAAGGCGGTCGCCTACCTCAATGTCGACTCGGCCGCCGCCGGCCCGCGGCTCGAGCTGCAGACGGTCGGCTCGCTCGCTCCGATGATCGTCGAGATCGCGCGCGACCTGCCCGACCCCTCGGGGCGCTCGCTGCTCGACGCCTGGCGGACGCCGGAGCCGGCGGGGGACGGCGCGGCCGCGGGCGGGACTGCTGCGTCGAGCGCGACCACTTCGCGGACCGGCGCTGTCCCGGCGCGCCGCCTGCCGGACGAGGCGCTGGCGCACACGATGATCGGCAGCGGCTCCGACCACACGGCGTTCATCAACTTCCTCGGCATCCCCGTGGTCGAGATGGGGTTCGACGGCCCCTACGGCGTCTACCACTCGGTCTACGACAGCCACGCCTGGGTGGCGCGCATCGGCGATCCCGGCTTCCGCTACCACGAGCTGATGACCGACCTGTGGGGGACGATGGCGCTGCGCCTGGCCAACGCGCCGGCGCTGCCGCTCGACTTCGAGTCGTATGCGGCCTCGTTGCGCGACTTCGTGCGCGGTCTCGACGCGATCCCGGGGACCACGGAGCACCTCGACGTGGAGCGCCTCGTCGCCCGGGTGCGCGCCCTGCGGACGGCGGGGCGGCGGCTGAACGACCGGCTCGAGGGTGCGTTGCGGGCGCCGCATAGCCCTGCGCATGCGGGCGCGGCGGTCGGTGTCGGAGCGCCCGTCGCGACATCCCCGACGCCCCACGTGACCGGGCCAGCGCTCGCTGCCGAGACACTCGACCGGCTCAACGCCCGGTTGATCGAGTTCGAGCGCAACTGGCTCTTCACACCCGGAATCCCCGGGCGGCCCTGGTTCCGGCACCTGCTGTACGCGCCGCGCTACACCTACGCCGCGATGGCGCTGCCCGGCATCACCGAGGCCGCCGAGGCCGGCGACTGGGTGCGCGCCCGCGAGCAGGCTGATCTCGTGGCCGCGGCGATCGATCGCAACGTCGCGCTGCTCGAGGCGGCGGCCGCCGAGTTGGCGCCTGGTGACCTCTCGACGACGGATGCCCTCACGCCGACCGACAGCCCCGCGCGTACCGGCGCCCTCCCGCCGGCTGCCGCTCTTTCGCCGGTCGCCGCGGGGCTTCCATCCGCGCCGGTCGCGTCCCTCGAGGCCGCTCTTCGCAGCGTGCGCGACCAGGTCGATGGGAACATGGGCATCTACGTCGAAGACGTCCGCTCCGGCGAGGTCGTCGCTCTCGACGCCGACACCGAGTACGAGACGATGAGCGTCATCAAGGTGCCGGTCATGACCGAGGTCTACCGGCGCGCGGCCGCGGGCTCGCTCGACCTCGACCGGCGCGTCGCGCTCGACGCGGGCCGGCGCCGCCTGCCATCCGGCGTGCTCTACGCCCTCGACCCCGGGCTGCGACCGACGATCCGCGATCTCGTCACCCTGATGATCATCGTCAGCGACAACCAGGCGACCGACGTGCTCGCCGACATGGTCGGCCGCGACGCCGTGACGCGCACCATGGCCGGGATCGGACTGACCCATACACGCATCGCATTCTCGGACCTCGACTGGGATCGGGCATGGCTCGCGCGGCTCGACCCGTCATGGTCCGCAGCGACGGGCGACGCCACCATCGGATTCCCCTTCGCGAAGTACCCGTCCCGGACCGTCGACGAAGCGTTCCGCGCAGTCATCGAGGAGAGCGGCGTGTACTTCGGACTCAGCACGCCGCGCGACACCGGCCGGATGTTCGCCCTGATGGCGCGTGGCAGGCTGGTGTCCGAGAAGGCCAGCGCCGCGATGATCGACATCCTCGAGCGGCAACAGGTCAACGACCGCATCCCGCGCTACCTTGGCGAGGGCGTGCGCACCGCTCACAAGACCGGCGACGGCCAGCCCTGGGTCGCCAACGACGCCGGCATCGTCTGGATCGGCGACCGCCCGATCGTGATGGCGTTCTTCATCGGCCGCCATCGCGGCACCACCGCCGAGGCCCACGAGGCGATCGCCCGCGCCGCGGCGCGCGTCGTGCGCCACTATGGCGGCGAGGTCGATCCGGCCGGCCTGCGTTGAAAATAATTCGCTTGACTTTCACCATGCTCGGCGTATCATCTTGTACATGCGTCCCGGCACTGTGCCGACGACGAGCACGACGCCCCCCGTCGTCCATGCCATCCCGACCGCCAGCGAGCGGCATGCGCGCTGCGGCGAACGTGTCGCCCGTTGGAGCACCGGCGGCGACACGGCCCCGCCCGGCTCGCAGCCTGCGCCGTCGGATCTTCTCGATCTCGACCGCCTCGCGATGGAGATCCGCCGCGCCATCGATCGGATCACCCTGCCCCTCGCGCGCGCCTGTGCCGTCTTCGTCCGCGATCGCCTGTACACGGCCTTCGGATTCGCCCGGCTCGACGATTGCGCCCGCGAGCGCCTCGGCCGCAGCGGTCGCTGGGTGCGCGACCAGGCGGCGCTCGGCGAGGCCGTCGATCGCCTGCCGCCGCTCGGCGCCGCGCTCACCGGCGCCGATGGTGGCGAGCCGGTGGGGACGGTCGCCGCACTGCTGGTCGCCCGCGTTGCCGACGGAGGATCGCTCGCCGGCTGGCTGACCCTGGCCCGCTCGTCCACCGTCCGCGAGCTCCGCGCCGCGGTGGCGCGGGCGCGCGCGGAGGACAGTGCCTCGGGAAGCGTCGCATCGAAGGCCGGAGCATCGGAGGCTGACCCGTCGGAGGCCGACCCATCGAAGGCCGACCCATCGGAAGCCCGCTCGGACCCATCGGGCTCCGCCGTTGCGGGCGCTGACACCACCGACGCGGGCGCGGATGACGACCTCGTCGCCGTGCGCCTGCCGCTGCCCGAGCCCGTGCGGCGGGCCTTCGACGAAGCGGCCGACCTGTTCCGCGCCGTCGACGGACGCGAATCCGGCATCGCCGACTTCGTCGAGGCCCTCTGCGCCGAGTCGGCCGCTGGCGGCGCTCCATTCGATGTGGACAGCTCCCCCGTGCGGCATGGTCCCACGATCGAGGCGATCGAGGCGGCCATGGCTCGCGCCACCGCGGGCTGGCGACACCTCCGGGATCGCGATCGCTGTGACGGAGGCGGCGGCGACCGCGAGGGCGGCGAAGGCGGCGGCGACGGCGAGGCCGCCTGCACACGCGCGCTTCTTGCCGAGGCGGCGCGGCTCGCCCACGACACCCGCACCGATCCTGGCGCGGTCGACCTGAGGCTGCGCGGACTGCTGCGCGTCGCCGCCGATCTCGAGCGTCGTCTTGGCGACGTGCTCGCCGACCTCGCCGCGCGCGGCGGCTGGGCCCGACTCCTCTTCGCCGATGCGGGCCACTACGCCGAGGAACGGCTCCGCCTGTCGCGCACGACCGCCACCGACCGCGCCCGGCTCGCGCGCGCGCTGCGCTGCCGTCCGGTCCTGCGCGCCGCCGTCGCCGAGGGACGCCTCGGCTGCGAGGCCGCTCTTCTCGTTCTGCGCGCGCTCGGCCCGGAGCCGGGCGACCTCGCCGCCGAGGAGGCGTGGGTTGCCAGCGCCGCCTCGGTCTCCATCAAGCGGCTGCGTGACGAGGTGCGCGCGGCGCGTGCGGGCGGTGGCGTCGCCTGGTCCGAGGCGGGGCCGGCGGCTGCTGCGGTTCCGCCGCCTGCGGCAGGGCCGGCGGCTGCCGCGGTTCCGGCGACCGGCTGGCGCAGCGCGTACCCCCTCAGCGACGAGGCCTGGCACGCGACCCTGCGCCGTGAGCCCGGCCGATCACGGCGTCGCGTTCTGCGCGCCGGGCTCGAAGCGCTCGGCGCCTTCGGTCCGGCGGTGGCGGTGAGCCCTGGCGATACGCTGCCCGCTGGCGATCCGGACGTTTTCCAACCCGACCTGGCTCCCCTGCCCACGGGTCCGGACGTTTTCCTGCGTCTCCGCCTGCCGCAAGCGTGGGCGGCGCGCTTCGTCGCCGCCATCGAGGCCGCCCGGACGGCCCGCAGCCGCGACGCCGATGCGGTCCCCTGGGACGCGCCGTTCGACCGTCCGGGCGCGCCGCCTTCACTCCTCGCGGCCCGTATGTACACCGCGCGCAGCCGCCGCGTTCCCACCTGGGTCGGCCTGCTGGCGCTGCTCGAAGACTTCGTCTTCACGTGGGATCCCGTCGAGTCGCCGCCGGCGCGGCCGACCGACGCCATTCACGTCCGCGACGGCTGGCGCTGCGCCGCGCCCGGCTGCACGTCGCGCCGGAATCTCGAGGCACACCACGTGGTCTACCGCGCGCAGGGCGGCGACGGCGACCCGGCGAACCTCGTGAGCCTCTGCTGCTTCCACCACCAGCGCGGCGAGCACGACGGCCTGACCCAGGTCCGCGGCCGGGCGCCACTCGGCCTGCTGTGGCGGCTCGGACGCGCCGACCTCGGCACGTGGTACCACAACGAGCGACGGGTGTCGCCGTCCCAGGACCCGATGTCGCCGCCTGGAGAGGGCTGGCGATGAGAGGGGAGGTGTCCTGAGAGTGGCGATGCCCGCAGCGGGCGGGCGCTTCGGCGAGCCGGCGCCCTCAGCGTCCCGGCGCCGGTATCTCGGCGGCGCCGAAGTACGACCGCAGCGCCTCGGGGATGGTCACGCTGCCGTCGGCCCGCTGGCCGTTCTCGAGGATGGCGACCAGCGTCCGGCCGACCGCCAGCCCCGACCCGTTCAGGGTGTGCGCCAGCTCGGTCTTGCCGGTCGGGCCGCGGCGGAACCGGATGCCCGCCCGGCGCGCCTGGAAGTCGGTGCAGTTCGAGCAGGACGAGATCTCGCGGTAGGTGTTGAATGACGGCAGCCAGACCTCGATGTCGTACGTCTTCGCCGAAGCGAAACCCATGTCGCCGGAGCAGAGCGCCACCACGCGGTACGGCAGCCCCAGCCGCTGCAGCACCGTCTCGGCGTCGGCCGTCAACCGCTCGAGCGCCGCGAACGACTCCTCGGGCTTGGTGATCTTCACCAGCTCGACCTTGTTGAACTGGTGCTGCCGGATGAGCCCCTTGACGTCCTTGCCGTACGACCCCGCCTCGCTGCGGAAGCAGGGCGTCCAGGCGGTGTACGACAGCGGCAGCCGCGCCCCGTCGAGGATCTCCTCGCGATGCAGGTTCGTGAGCGGCACCTCGGCGGTCGGGATCAGGTAGTACCCGAACTGCTCGAGGCGGAAGAGATCGGCGGCGAACTTCGGCAGGTTGCCCGTGCCGATCATCGCCTTCTCGTTCACCATGAACGGCGGCAGCACCTCGGTGTAGCCATGCTCGCGCGTGTGCAGGTCGAGCATGAAATTGATGAGCGCGCGCTCGAGCCGCGCCCCGGCGCCCATGTACACCGTGAAGCGCGCCCCGGTCATCTTCGCGGCGCGCTCGAAGTCGAGGATGCCGAGCGCGGCGCCGACGTCCCAGTGCGCCTTCGGCTCGAAGTCGAACTTCGGAGTCGCCCCCCAGCGGCGCACCTCGACGTTGTCGTCGCTCGACGTCCCGATCGGCACGCTGGCGTCGGGCAGGTTCGGGACGGTGAGCATCACCTGCCGCAGCGCCTCGTCGGCGGCGGTCGCCCGGGTGTCGAGCTCCTTGATGCGCTCGGCGGCGGCGCGCATCTCCTCGAGGATCGGCCCGGCGTCGCCGCCCTCCTTCTTGAGGCGGGCGATCTCGCCCGACGCGGTGTTGCGGCGGGCCTTGAGGGTCTCGACATCGCGCAGCGCCGCGCGGCGATCGGTGTCGAGGCGGCGCAACTCGGCGATGTCGACGCCGCCGCGGTTGCGCAGCGCCACCTCCACCTCGTCGAGATGGTCCCGGACCCACACCATGTCGAGCATTGGCGGAGTCTAGTGCAGCGGTTTTCAGGGTGTCAAACAGGCATCGGGCGGGCCGAACACGAGCCAGCACGCGGCGAACCCGGTCAGCGCGCGGCGAACACCAGCAGGAGCGAAGCGCTCACGCCGCCGACCAGGAGCGCCGCCGCCAGTCCGACGCAGAACGGCTTGATGCCCAGCCGCCTGATCCGCGCCAGGCCGGTGCCGAGACCGATCGACGCCATGGCGACCGCCAGACACCATGCCGCGAGGGTCTCGGCGCCGTGAAGGAACTGCGCCCACGCCGTCCGGTCGATGACGCCGAACGCCAGCGGACCGTAGTCCCCCATCGTCCGCAGGATGACCGCGCCCAGGAACCCGACGATGAACAGTGGCACCATTGTAGCGAGTCGCGGCAGGGCGCGAGACACGCCGCCGCCGGCCGCGCCGCCGCCGGCCGGGCCGCCGCGCGCCGCGCCCCGGTGCCGGGCGCCGATGAGCGGGATCACCGCCACCATGCACAGGTTGCGCATCAACTTGGTGACCGTCGCGGCGCTCAACGCGTCGGGGGCCCGGTACTGCTGCTGGTACATCAACGCCGCCCCGGCCACCTGCGACGTGTCATGAATGGCGGTGCCGAGGAAGATCCCGGCCAGACGCGGCGCGGCGCCGAACAGCGCATGCGCCACGAACGGATAGACGAACAGCGCGATCAACCCGAACAGGGTCACGCAGGCGACGGCGTAGCTGACCTCGTCCTCCTCGGCTTCGATGACCGGGGCGGTCGCGGCGATGGCGCTGATCCCGCAGATGCTGGTGCCGACGGTGATCAGGCTGCCCAGCCGCGCCGGCAGTCCCAGCGCGCGGTTGATCCAGGTGATGAACAGCAGCGCCGCGACGATGCAGGTCACGATGATCGGCAGCGCCGTCATCCCCAGGGTGCCCGCCTCCGCCAGGCTCAGCTTCAGGCCGAGCAGGACGATGCCGCCGCGCAACACGTCGCGCGCGCACAGGCGCAGACCCCGATCGTAGACGCGCGGCAGGCCGATGCTGTTGCGGATGAGCAGGCCCAGCAGCACGGCGACCGAGATGTCGCTGACGGGACTGCGCTCGAAGCCGAGCAGCCCCGTCCCCAGCCCGCGCGCCACGACACGGCCCAGGAGCGCCAGGCCGATCGCCAGCCCGACCCCGGGCAGGACCATGCCGGCCCAGCGGAAGATCGCATGGCCCCTGCCCGACAGGACGCCCTGCGATACGAGGGCGCCCTGCGCGGCCGGGGCGCCCTGTGCCGTCCTCCCGGCAGGCGCTTCCGGTGGCCCGGGCCACTCGGGCACCCCCTCCATGCTGTCGAGAGAATCGGCCCAGGGCGGGGTCAGATGCCACCACCGTCGACGCACACGACGTTGACGGGATCCTCCCACAGGCGCACCGCCGGGCTGTCGAGCGAGAAGACCTGCATCTTCAGGAGCGGCGGTGAGTAAATATGCAGCGTCACCAGGTCCGCCGATCCGGCTTGCAGATTGGCCACCTGGTGGGTGTCGCTGTCGACCGAGGCGCTGGTGTGCCCGGCGGGCAGCAACCGCGAGCCGACCGGGACGATCATGCCGTTCGGCCCCTTTTCGAAGAGGGTCTCGGTGGCGGTGCCGCGCAGCACCTTCACGCCGCAGCGCGAGCCGCGGTGATTGTGGATGGGGCTGCGGTGGCCGTTGCGCCAGCAGAGCACCAGGGCCTGGTAGTCCGGACCGTTGTGCAGCAGGTTGCGGACATAGTGTTCCTGGTTGAACACCAGGTACCCGGCCAGGTCGTCAGCCGACAGCGGCTGGTCGCCGAACCAGTCGAGGATGACCTCGAGCGGCAGGTGACCGTCGACGCGATCGAGGCGGGCAAAGGTCCTGGCGATCATGGTCGGCATGCGACGTCCTCTGATTGTCGGGTGCAGGCGGGCCGGCCGGCGTGACGGCCTGGTCCGGCCGCACGGCCTGGTTCGGCCGCCCCGATTGGCGTGAGCCTAGCAGGTCGCCGCCGCGGACGGCAAGCGCACGCGCCCCGGCGGACGACGGAGCCCTCAGCCGCCGGGTTCGACGACGCGCTCGGCCGGCCCGAAGGTGTCGACCCGGCCGTCGGCGTGGACCAACTCGATGAAGATGCTCCTGTTGCTCCTGTGTCTCGGGACGAGCGAACTGTAGGATGCGCCGCGTCGCGTCGTGCATTCCTCGCACGGGATGACGACCGGGTTGAGCTGGATCCGCCTCCCCTCAGGATCGAGCGAGACCACGTTGAAGCCGCGCAGATCGATCTCCATGGTCGTCCGCCATGACACAACCCCCCGCTGCCTGCCAAGAGAGCTGATGAAGCGGATCGTCATGTCGACGACCTCCTGAAGCAGGCCGCAGGGGTTGGCGTCGCAGACATCGCCGCGGCCGTCGAGATCGCAATCCAGCTGATCGCCGTTGTCGGCCTCGACGCAGTTGTCGCAGGCGTCGCCCACGTCGTCGTGGTCCCGGTCCGCCTGGTCGGCGTTCGCCTGGCCGGGACAATCGTCGACAGGGTCGGGCACGCCATCCTCGTCGGTGTCGTTCGAGCCGCTGTTGAGGAGGATCACGCCGGCGCCGCTCTCCGTGGCCGCGGCCACGTCCGGCGCGCCATCGCCGTCGAAGTCGGCGATCGCGACCGCCGCCGTGCCGCTCCCGGACAGGAACGCGGTGGGCCGCAGCAACGTCCCGTCGTCGCGGGCGAGATGAACGCTCACGCTCGACCCCTGGAAGTTGGCGGCGACGAAATCGGCGCGGCCGTCGGCGTTCAAATCGGCGGTCGCGAGGACACCCCCGCCGCCCACGCCGATGCGGGGGATGGTCGGCGATCCGCCGGACCCGGGGGGAAGCCCCGGATGCGGCGCGTCGGAGAAGGTGCCGTCACCGCCGCCATACCGGACGGAGATGTCGCCGCTCTGGGTCGCGGCGGCCGCCGCGAGGTCGAGGTGACGATCACCGTCGAAGCGGCCGGCCACCATGTAATGTGCGCCGATGGTCGGGAGCGGCGCGGCGAACGTGCCGTCGCCGTGGCCGAGGAAGAGTTCGCCGCCCCCGATCAGGTCCAGGGTCCCGTCGCCGTCGAAGTCGGCCGCCACGATCGAGCGCGGCGCCGAACCGGTCTCGATCGTCATGCCGGCGCCGAACGCACCGCCGGCCTGTCCGAACAGCAGGGTCAGGCCGCCCGGTGTGCCCGCGTCGCCCGGTTTGACGACGGCCAGATCGAGGAAGGGGTCGCCGTTCAGATCGGCCACCGCAAGGCCCGCGGGCGATTCCCCGACGGGGTACCTGGTCTGTGGTCCGAACCCCCCCGACTCCGCCGCCAGGAGGACCGACAGATCGTCGGACCCTTCGTTGACGACCGCGAGGTCGGGGAGACCGTCGGCGTTCAGGTCGGCCGCCGCGATGGCCGCGGGCCGCGCGCCGGCGGCGTAGAGCACACCGGGACCGACGCCGCCCCGGCCGTCTCCCTGGAAGACCTCGACACCCTCGGTCGTCGTCCAGCATCCATAGGGCGGGCTGCCCGAGCAGTAGGTCTGCGGTGTCAGGGCGATCGCCAAGTCGACGGCGCCGTCGCCGTCGAAGTCGCCGGTGGTCAGCGATCGCGCCGAGCCGGTGCGGAACTGGGTCTGCGGGCCCCACCCTCCCCCGGGCCGGGTCAGGAGAATGCCCACGTCCGGCGGAGTTCCGAACGGCTGGCTCGCCATCACGACGTCGGGGAGATCATCGACGTTGAAATCGGCCACGGCGAAGCCGATGAGCCGGCCCAGGGCGAGGCTGCGCGGCCCGGGCTCGAACACCCCGTCGGCCCGCAGGCGGAACGCCCCCACAACCGGGATCGCGGGCGTGCCGCTCTCCGAGAACGCGACGACGAGGTCGGTCCGCCCGTCGGAGTCGACGTCGCCGGCCCCGACCTGCGTCGGCCCATGGTCGAAGTGAAGCGTGGGGCCGAGCACGAATCCCCCTGCGCCGTCGCCCGCAAGGACGGCCACGCCACCGGGGAGCGCACTGTTCTGAGGGAAAAAGGCGGTCGCCAGGTCGGCGTGGCCGTCCTGGTTGAAGTCGCCGGCCGCCAGCGACATCAGACCCTGGCTGACCGTCACGGCCGCGGCAGCGTCGAACCGGCCGTCGCCCCGTCCGATGAAGACGGACACCAGGCCCCCGGCGCGATCGCCCGCCGCCAGGTCGGGCCGGCCGTCGCCGTTCAGGTCCGCCGCCAGGATCACCGCGGGCGCTGCGCCGGCGGCGAGGCGAAGGACCTCACCGAAGGTGCCATCGCCGTTGCCCCGGACGACGACCACGTCGCCCTGATCGAACGGAGGGCAGCCGCCCGGGCAGACCAGCCCGCCCCGGTTGGCGGCGGCGATGTCGAGCCGGCCATCTCCGTCGAAATCCGCCGCCGCGATGCCTTCGAGGACCCCCAGCGGCGCCGTGCCGATCGCGGGGCCGAAGGTGCCGTCCCCGAGCGAGGGGGCGAACAGCAGCGCGCCGTTCTGGACCGCGAGGAGGTCGCCCCGCCCGTCGCCGTCGAAGTCCTCCATGAGAAGCGCGGTCGAGGCGAGGTTCGATCGGATCGGCGACCGCAGCGTTCCGTCGCCGTTCCCCAGGAGCACCGAGTAGTAGAGCGAGGCGGTCAGGCCCACGACCAGGTCGGGATACCCGTCGCCGTTCTGGTCCCCGACGGCGAGGGAGTCGGTGGTGCCCCCGGCCCACCGGACCGGGCTCGGGAAGAGCGGCGCCCCGAGCGCCGCTCCGGCGACCGGCGGGAGCGAGAGAATCAGGCATGCGACGAAAACGAGGGGTAGCGCGCGCGAGGGGAAGCGCAGGCGGCCACGGTCCATGGTCCACCTCCTGTTGCGATGGCGGGGTTGACGCACTGACCATACGGCGATGCGGGCCGTCCGTCAACCTGATCCGGGACGTTGTGATCCGGGCCGTCGCGGCCCGGCCGGGTCCGGCGACCGTGTGCCCGCCCGTGCGACAATGCACGTCCACGGACTGGACGGCCTCGCTCGAACAGGCGTGCGGGACGATCCATGGAGGACCACCATGCTCGCTGCGATCTTCATCATGGCGACGGCCGCGGCTCCCGTCGCGGCTCCGACGGCCGCGGCGCCCATCGCGCCGGCCGCGGCCGCCGCAACCCCGGCGGCCGCCGCAACCCCGGCGGCCACCGCGCCCATCACCCTGCCGGCGGCCGAGGCCGGCGCCAAGGCCGTCCTCGAGACCTCGCCGCGCCACGGCGAATGGGCCGACGTTCCGGGCCCCGGCGGCACGCCGGTCCGCGCCTGGACGGTCTATCCCGAGCGCAAGGACAAGGCGCCGGTCGTCATCGTCCTGATGGAGGTCTTCGGCCTCACCGACTGGATCCGCGCCGTCGCCGATCGCTTCGCGGCCGAGGGATTCATCGCCGTGGCCCCGGACATGCTCTCGGGCAAGGCCCCCGGCGGCGGGGGCTCCGAGGCCCTCGCGAGCCGGGATGAGGCCGTGGCGCTCGTCCGCGGACTGGCGCCCGAGGAAGTCGTCGCCCGCCTCGACGCGGTGCGCGGCTGGGCCGTCAAGCTCCCGGCCGCGAACGGCCGCAGCGGCATCGCCGGCTTCTGCTGGGGCGGCGGCCGCAGCTTCGCGTACGCGATCGCCCAGCCGGGCCTCGACGCCGCCGTCGTCTACTACGGCGCCGGCCCGTCCGACACCGCGGCGCTCGCCGGGCTCAAGGTCCCGGTCCTCGGCCTGTACGGCGGCGACGACGCGCGCGTCAACGCCACGATCGATCCGGCGCGCGAGGCCCTGGCGAAAGCGGGGCGCACCTACGAGGTCGCGATCTACGAGGGCGCCGGCCACGGCTTCCTGCGCCAGCAGACGGAGCGCGATGGCGCCAACCTCAGGGCGGCGGAGGCCGCCTGGCCGCGCACGCTCGCGTTCCTCAGGGAGCACCTGGGGGACTAGGGAGCGGGGGCACCCGCGCCGCCGAAGCCGGTGAAGGACCGGTAAGGCATGGGGATGCTCGACCGGTTCAGAAAACCCGCCGGCAACCCGTTGCTCGAGGAGTTGACCCGCCTGTACGCCCTGGTCAGGAAGAGGCCCCACGAACCGAGCATCATGGATGACTGGTGGGAGGGTCGGGCCGACGGAGAGACGATCGCGGTCCAGGATCGGGGCGGCGGCATCATCGTGTACGCCGGCGACATCGTGGAGGTCACCGGAATCTGCCTGGTCCGGATCGCCCCCGGGTCATCCGGCCCTGCCGGGAACTCTCCGCAGCGCCTCGATCGGATCGTCGGCGCGCAGGGAGCCGCCCTCGCATCCCGCTTCGTGCTCGCGGCCCACCCACGTGGTGACTTCGACCATCCCCAGCTCCGCCTGCCGGCGCTTCGGGACGGGATCCCCCGGCTCTCGCCCTCCGTGCAGGAGGTCTCGGTCTACGAGAACGACCGGGGACTGTCGCTGCTGCTCGATCAGACGGCGACGCGCGAGACGGTGGTTGCCGATCTCGACCTGGCGCTGGCCATGGTGCGGGGCGTTGAAGGCGTCCGCGGCCTGAGCAGGCCGTCGGCCGGGAGCTTCGTCGCCCCGCCCGTGCGACAATCCTCGCCCATGGCGCGGACGAAGCAGGCGGAGTACAACCGCAGCAACCGACAACCGACCCTCGCGATTCCCGACCCCGACGCGGCGGGTCGGGCGGCGCGCGCCGTGCTCGCCGCCCCGGATGCCACCTCACGGCAGGCCACCGGCCAGCGCCTGCTCGATCTCCTCGCGGCCGAGACCGGCATCCCCACCCCGGAGCTGGTCGTCCCCGACGCGCAGCAGCCGCACCGGCGCTCCGGCGGGCGGATCGTCTACTCGCTGCAGGGCGACTATCGGCGCCGGCAGCCGTCGCCCGCCGACCCGACGGTCGCGCGCGGCGGCCGGCCGATCGGCCGCATCCGGGTGCTGCACCGCACCCCGGCGCGCGGGGCGATCGTCCGCCCGAGCGCCTTCCTGCACACGCTGCTGCACGAGTTCTGCCACCACCACGACGCCGAAGCGCTCGGCCTGCTGCGCTCGTTCCACACCGCCGGGTTCTACGCCCGGCTCCGGCACCTGCGCGGGCAGATCGACGGCGCCCTCGACGATCGCGCGGCGCCGGGCGCGCCGGCCACGCCGGCGGCCGCCCGGGCGCGACGGCGATCGCCCGGCCCCCGGGCGCCGAACCGCCGCCGCCCCGCCCGCCGCGCCGCGGGACCGATGGAGCAGCTCGTGCTGCCGTTCCTCGACCGTCTCTGGTCTATAATCCGCGGCCGATGAGTACCTCCCGGTCCTCGATCCGCAAGGCCGTCTTCCCCGCCGCCGGTCTCGGCACCCGATTCCTGCCGGCCACCAAGGCGCAGCCGAAGGAAATGCTGCCGCTGGTCGACAAGCCGGTGATCCAGTACGTCGTCGAGGAGGCGGTGGCTTCCGGCATCGAGACGATCATCATCGTCACCGGCCGGGGCAAGAGCGCCATCGAGGACCACTTCGACGTCGCCTACGAGCTCGAGCAGATGCTCGAGCAGCGCGGCAAGCACGACCTGCTGCGCGAGGTGCGCTCGATCTCCGACATGATCAACGTCTCGTATGTGCGCCAGAAGGAGCCGCTCGGCCTCGGCCATGCCATCCTGGTGGCGCGCGCGCTCGTCGGGAACGAGCCGTTCGCGGTCTTCCTCGGCGACGACATCATCGAGTCGCGCGTGCCGGCGATGCGGCAGCTCATGGATGTGCACGCCCGCCGCGGCTGCTCGGTGGTCGGGGTCGAGCGGGTGAGCCGCGAGCGCACCCGCGACTACGGCATCGTCGCGGTCCGCCCGGACGGTCGCGGCGCCGGCGGCCCCGGCGGCCCCGGCGGCGGCAACGTCGCCGCCGGCGGCCACGAGTACGAGGTCACCGACCTGGTCGAGAAGCCGGCCCCCGAGGAGGCGCCGTCCGACCTCGCGATCATCGGCCGCTACATCCTCACGCCGGAGATCTTCGAGCACCTCGAGAAGACCGCCGCCGGCCGCGGCGGCGAGATCCAGCTCACCGACGGCCTGCGTTCGCTCCTCCGACAACAGCCGATCTGCGCCTACTCGTTCGACGGCAAGCGCTACGACACCGGCGACAAGCTCGGCTTCCTGAAGGCGACGGTCGAGTTCGCGCTGCGCCGCCCCGATCTCGGGGCCGCCTTCCGCGACTACCTCGCCGGCCTCGACCTCGACGGCTCCGGCTTGCGCATGCGTCCGCCCGCGGCGCCCGCGACCGCCGCCATCCGGGGCGCCGCCGCTCTACACGCCGGCCGCGCGCCGGTACCGCGCCGGAGCGCGACCCGCCGCACGCCGACCGCACGCCGCCGCGCCGCGCGCCGGCGGACCACCCGCCGCCGGTGATCCGCGACCGGCGCCGGCTCTCCGGGCGCCTCGGCGCCCATCCCGAGCGCCGCGTCCTCGCCGCCACCCTGCGCGACGCCCTGCGCGGCGCGGCCGCCCCCCTGACAGCGCGCGCCCGCGCCTCCCGCCGGGCCGTCGTCCTGCCGCCGGTCGTGAACATGTATGCGCGGCCGTCGGCGACGGCTCCGGTGGTCAGCCAGGCGACGCTGGGGATGCGCGTCGTCGTCCTGCGGCGCCATTCCGGCTGGGCCCTCAGCGAGACCCCCGATCGGTACCGCGGCTGGATCCGCGCCGCCGCCCTGCGCCACGACCAGCGCACCGCTCCTCTGCTCGAAGTCGCCAGCCTGTTCGCCAACATCTACGCCGCGCGCGACGTCACGACGCGCGCCCCGATCGCGGTGCTGCCGATTCTGGCGCGCGTCGAGGCGGCCGGCGGACGCCCGGACAGGGACCCGGAGCGCACCTGGCTGCGGGTGCGCCTCCCGGACGGCCGCCGCGGCTGGGCGCAACGCGCCGACCTGCGCGTGGCCGACGGCGGCGCGGCGGGGGTCGCCGGAGCCGCGGCCGGCGCGACGGCCGGCGCGCGGGGCGACCGGCGCGCCGCCGCTCTCACCGTGACGGCCCTGAAGTTCGTCGGCCTTCCCTACCTGTGGGGCGGCACGACCCCGTTCGGTCTCGACTGCTCGGGCCTCGTGCAACTCGCCCACCGCCTGCACGGCATCCTGCTGCCGCGCGACGCCGATCTGCAGTTCGCCGATCGCCGCCTGCGGCCGGTCTCCCGCGCCCGGCTGGCCGCCGGCGACCTGGTCTTCTTCGGACCGCGCGCCGGCGCCATCACCCATGTCGGCATCGCGCTCGGACCGCGCGCCTTCGTCAACGCCACGACCCACGGCGTCCCGGTCGTGCGCATCGACGGCCTGAACGACGCGTGGTGGCGCGGGCTGTACCGCGGCGCGCGGCGCCTGCCTTAGTCCTTGCCGGAGCGCTTCTTGCCGGTCTCGGCCTTCGACTCCTTGCCGCCCTTGTCGCTCTTCTCGCTCTTGTCGCTCTTGTCGCCCTTGTCGCCCTTGTCGCCCTTGCCACCCGTGTCGCTCGCCTCGCCCTTGTCGCCTTTATCGGCCTTGTCGGCCTTCCCCTTGCCGCCGTAATCCGTGACGTACCACCCGGTCCCCTTGAAATGCACGGCCGGCGCGGAGATCAGCTTCTCGACCTTGCCGGCGTGGCACTTGGGGCACTTGGTGATCGGCCGGGCGGCGAACTTCTGGATCTCCTCGAACCGGTGGTGGCACTTGCGGCACTTGTATTCGTAGAGCGGCACCAGTGGTCTCCTCGCGGCATGCGCGTCGCCGTTGGCGGGAGCGCCGGGCGCCCGGGGGCGCCCGAGCCGTGGATTATAGCGAGGCTCGCCCGATCGCGGGTAACATGACCGCCGATCGGGAGGCGGCAGCCCGCGATTCCATGACCCCGAAACGACACCGAAGCCCGGCAGGGGTCATGGCGGCTGTCGCCGCCGCGACGGCCGTCATCGCCACGATGGCCGTCACCGTCGTGGCCATCGTCGTCGCCGCGACACCCGTCGCCGCCGGCACGGACGCGCGCTCTCCGCGCGCCGAGCGCCTCCCCGACCCGGCCGATCGCTGGATCCGCGCCGAGACCGCCCACCTCACCCTGTACAGCAACGCGTCGGAGGAGGCGACCGTCGAGATCGCCGGCCGCATCGATCTGTACCGTGCGGTGCTGGCGCGCATCAGCCCGGCGCTGACCGTCGATTCGCCGCTGCCGACGTCGATCTACGTCTTCCGCAACGCGGCCTCGTTCGAGCCGTACAAACTGCTGCGCAAGGGCGAACTGTCGGGGTTGACGGCGAACCTCGACGGCTACTTCATCCAGCACAGCGAGGGGAACTACATCGCCGTCAACGCCACGGCCGACAACGACCCCTGGCCGGTCATCTACCACGAGTACTTTCACTTCTTCCTGTACAACAATTTCACCGACATCCCGCTCTGGCTCAGCGAGGGGATGGCCGAGTGCTACGGCACCTTCCAGCCCGAGGGCACCAGCGCCCGCATCGGCGGCGCGATCACGACCCACCAGCAGTGGCTGAAGGACCACCCGCTCCTGCCGCTGCCGCGGCTGTTTGCGGTCGGGTTCGATTCCCCCGACTACCAGCAGCCCGGCCGCCAGCAGAGCTTCTACGCCGAGTCGTGGGCGCTCGCCCAGTACCTGATCTGGGGACCGACCGCCGCCGGCGGCAGCGGCATCGAATTCCTGCGCGGCCTGCCGCGCGGCGGCAGCCTGGCCCGGGCGATCGCCCCGGCCATCGCCGACCCCGCGGCGCTCGAGGGGCGCCTCGTCACCTACCTCGGTTCCCGGCGCTTCGCCTTCAACGAGATCGACCTCGGGGCGCTGCGGCAGGGCGAGCCCGCGCGGGTGACTCCGATCGCGCGACCCGATACGCTGTACCGCCTCGGCGATCTCCTGCTGCATTCCGACACCGGCCATCTCGCCGACGCCGAGGCGCACTTTCGCGAGGCGATCCGCCTGCAGCCGTCGAACGCGTTCGCCCGCGTCGGTCTCGGCCAGACCCTCATCGGCCGGGGGCGTGACGCCGAGGCGAAGACCGCGTTCGAGCAGGCCTTCGCTCTCGCCCCCGACAACCCGGACATCACGCTGAAGTTCGCCATGGCGCTCGTCGACGGCGCCGCGCCCCGCGGCACCGGGCGCGTCTTCGCGGTCGACGCCATGCCGCCCGACATCCTCCGCGCCCGCGGGCTGTTCGAGCGGATCACCCGCACCGCCCCCGGCACCGCCGAGGCCTGGGCCGGGCTCGGCTCGACCTACGCCTACGCCACCGGCGAGGTCGCCCCGGGGATCGCCGCGCTCGAGCGCGCCCGCGAGATGATGCCGAGCCGCGATGACGTCACGGTCAACCTCTGCTGGCTCTATGTGCGCAGCGACCGGCGCGACCGGGCGCGCGACCTCAACGACCGCGTCCTGAGCCGCTCGAGCGACCCGGAGGTGCGCACGGCCGGGAGGGAATCGGTCTTCTGGGCCGAGGTCGGCGAGGCCACCGACGCGCTCGATGGCGACCAGGCCGAGGCCGCCCTGCAGCGCCTCAGGCAGCTGGCGGCGATCGCCCCGACCCCCGCCCTGAAGGAACAGGTCGAGGCGCAGCTGCGCGAGAGCCAGTCGTTCGCCGGGAAACGGCGCGCGATCGACGCCTACAACGAGGCGGTTACGCTGGCCAACACCGGCGACCTCGACGGCGCGACGGCCCGCCTCGAAACGCTGCTCAAGGGCTCCCCCGAACCCAAGCTGGCGGCCGAGGCGCGCGACCTGCTGGCCGAGGTCCGCGCCGTGGGCCTGTACAACGGCGCCGTCGAGAAGGCGCGCACGAAGGACTACCGCGGGGCGCTGGCCCTGCTCGACCGCATGCCCCCCGAGGTCAAGGACCACCGCGTCGTCGCGGCGGCCGCCACCCTGCGCAAGCAGGTCAAGGAGGCGATGAGCCAGGCCCCGGCGCGCTGACGGCGGCCCCGGCGCGCTGACGCCGCGGCTATAATCCCCCCCCGATGGACAGAATCCGCATCCAGGGTCCGTGCCGCCTGTCAGGGCGTGTCCGCATCAGCGGCGCCAAGAACGCCGTGCTGCCGGAGATGGCCGCCTGCCTGATGCTCGAGGGGGCGGCGACGCTGCGCAACGTGCCGGCGGTGCGCGACGTCACCACGATGATGCAGGTGCTCCGGCACCTCGGGATGCGCGGTGTCACCCTCGAGAACGGCGTTCTCGGCATCGAGGCGAGCGAACCCGGCGAGCCCGAAGCCCCCTACGCCCTCGTCAAGACGATGCGCGCCTCGATCCTGGTCCTCGGACCGCTGCTGGCGCGCCTCGGCCGCGCCCGGGTGTCGCTGCCCGGCGGCTGCGCCATCGGCGCGCGCCCGATCGATCTGCACATCGACGCCCTGCGGCAGATGGGCGCCTCGATCGCCATCGAGCACGGCTACGTCGTCGCCGAATGCAGGCGACTGCGCGGCGCCGAGATTCACTTCGCCAAGAAGACGGTCACCGGCACCGAGAACATCATGATGGCCGCGGCTCTCGCCGAGGGCCGGACGGTCCTGCGCAACTGCGCCCTCGAGCCGGAGATCCCCGACCTGGCGCTGTTCCTCAACGCCTGCGGGGCGCGCATCGAGGGGGCGGGCAGCGAGTCCATCGTCATCGACGGCGTCCCCCGTCTCGCCGGCGCCGACCACGCGGTGATCCCCGATCGCATCGAGGCCGGGACCTTCCTGATCGCCGCCGCGGCCACCGGCTCCGATCTCATCGTCGAGGAGTGCGAGCCGGCGCACCTGGTGGCGGTCATCGACAAGCTGCGCGAGTGCGGCGTGGTCATCGAGGAGCTGCCCGCGGGCGGTGGCCGCCGCCGGGCGGGCGGCGCGCGCCGGCCGGGTGTCACGGTCGGAGGCCGGGCGGTGCTCGACGTGCGCGCCGACGCCCCCCTGACCGCGGCCAACCTCGTGACTCTTCCGTACCCCGCCTTCCCGACCGACCTGCAGGCGCAGTACATGGCGATGATGACGGCGGCGCGCGGCGTGTCGATCATCACCGAGACGGTGTTCGAAAACCGCTTCATGCACGTCGGCGAGCTCAAGCGCATGGGCGCGCGCATCACCGTCGACGGCCAGACCGCCGTCGTCGGCGGCCCGACCGATCTGTCGGGCGCGCCGGTGATGGCCAGCGATCTGAGGGCGTCGGCCTGCCTCATCGTCGCCGGGCTGCGCGCCTCGGGCGAGACGGTGATCGACCGCGCCTACCACATCGATCGCGGCTACGAGAAGGTGGAGACCAAGTTCCAGGCGCTGGGAGCGCGCATCGAGCGCGTCCGATCCTAGGAGGAAACCGCATGGCCGACTGCATCTTCTGCAAGATCGCCCGCAAGGAGATCCCGGCGCGCGTCGTCCACGAGGACGCGCAGGTCGTCGCCTTCGAGGACATCACCCCGCAGGCGCCGACCCACACCCTGGTCATCCCGAAGACCCACATCGCCACGCTCAACGACATCGGCCCGGCCGACGAGCCGCTGCTGGGCCACATGATGGCGGTGGCGGCGAAGGTGGCGAAGGACAAGGGGCTCGACGCCACGGGCTACCGGCTGGTGGCCAACTGCCTGGAGAGCGCCGGGCAGTCGGTGTTCCACATCCACGTCCACCTGCTCGGCGGCCGGCGCTTCGCCTGGCCGCCGGGATGACCGACCCGATCGCGCCGCGCGTCTTCCGCCGCACCCTCACGGCGCGTCTCACGAGCCTGACAGCGCTGCTGCTGTTCGGCACCGCGGTGGCGTTGCGCGCCGCCGCCGGCGACTACGGCGCGGGCTTCATCGTCGTCACCACCCTGGCGCTCGCCGCCCTGGCCGGCTCGATCTCGGCCTGGGGCGATCGCTTCGTCTTCGACGGCGACGGCGTGACCTGGGAAAACACCGCGCTCGTCGCGCTCGCCGCGGGGCGGGGCGGCGTGGGCCGACGTCGCCTCGCCTGGCGCGACGTGGCGCGGGTGCAGGCGCACCGGCCGGCGCTGTTCCTGGTTCCCTACCGCGGCCGCCGCATGGCGCTCGACGCCATCGAGGATTTCGAGGAGGTCCGGCGCCGGGTCGAGGGCGCGATCGGGGCCGGAGCGCCGCCCGGCCTCAGTACCCCGCCTGCAGATCGACCTCGTTGACCAGCGGCTTGCCGCCCAGGTAGGCCTTGAGGTTGCTCAGGAACAGGTCGGCCGATCGCTGCATGTAGTCGGGATGGGTGCCGCCGACGTGCGGCGTCATGATGACGTTCGGCATCTCCCACAGCGGGCTCGAGACCGGCAGCGGCTCGGAGGTGAAGACGTCGAGACCGGCGCCGGCGATCCACCCCTCGCGCAGCGCCCGCACCAGGGCGGGCTCCTGGATCAGCGCCCCGCGGCCGATGTTGACCAGGATCGCCGACGACTTCATCCGGCGCAGCAGGCGCTCGCCCACCAGGCCGTGCGTCGCCGGGGTCAGCGGCAGCGCCAGGACCAGGAAGTCGGCCTTGCGGATCATCTGCTCGGCGCGCGACACCGGCAGCAGCTTGTCGACGCCGAACGGGGCGGTCTTCACCGTGCGGGCGACACCCCAGACATTCATCCCGAAGGCCTGCGCCCGCGTCGCCAGCTCGCGGCCGATCTCGCCGATCCCGTAAATCCCCAGGACCTTGCCGCGCAGCTCCGAGAGCGGCGGCTTGCGGCCGTACATCTCGGTCTGCCGCCAGCGATGGTCCCTCTGGGCGCGCACCGCGTCGGCCACGCCGCGCGTGAACGCCAGCATGAGCGCGAGCGTGTGCTCGGCGACCGAGACCGAGTTCACCCCGCGCGAGCAGGTGACCCTCACCTCGATGCTGCGCAGCTCGGGGTTGAGCAGCCGATCGACGCCGGTGAGCGGCGTGTGCAGCCAGCGCAGCTTCGGAGCCTGCCCCACCAGCCGCTCGGCGAGCCCCCAGGCGAACAGGATCTCGATCTCCGGCAGGATCTTCACCAGTCCCGCCTCGTTGACCGGCAGGTGGATGTCGAACCGGCGGCCCGCGGCCCGGCGGATGCGGTCGAGATATCCCTGCGGCAGCCGCCAGATCGGCAGTGGATGGGGCAGGTAGATGGCCATCTGGCGGGCGGGGGCGGCGGGTTTGCGCGACATGAGCTCTCCTCGGGCTGCGACGACTCATTCTACGCAAACTCCCGCCGGGTGTGTTCGGTGTCTGACGTCTATTCGGTCAACCTGGGCTCGCTGCGCGGGGCTCGGCCCCGTGACCTGATCGGGGGGGCCGGGCAGCAGGCCGGGTGGCGGCCTGGAGTCACCCGGTGAGGCCCGCGTCGGATCCCCGCGGCCTCGACGCTCCGTCCGCTTGACGCCCGCCCACCTTCTCCGCAAAATGCGGAGAAGGTGCGAACCAGGAATCCACGGGCCCATCTGCGCGCTGCCGGGTCCATCGGTGGCGGATCGAGATGACCGGCCGGGCCAGTGTGCCGGCGCTCTTTCTCGCCTTCTCGGCCTGCGTGCACGCTCCCGAGGATGCCGGACCTGTCGTGCGGGCCGGATCGGCGCGCTTCACGGTGATCGCCCCGGAGTGCGTGCGCATCGAGCACTCGGCGACCGGTCGTTTCATCGACGCTCCATCGATGTTCGCGACCGAGCGCAACGCCGCTGCACCACGCTTCACCGTGGAGCGCGACGGGCCCCGGACGACCATCGACACCGGGCGCATCCGCCTGCTCTACACCGACGACGGCGCGCCGCCCGGTCCGGGTAATCTGAAGGCTGTGATCCGCGGCGGAACGCAGGCGATCGTCTGGACGCCCGCGGCGCAGATCGGGGGGAACCTCGGCGGAACGCTGGCATCCCTGGAGGGCGCGCGGGGGCCGCTCGACCTGGGAGAGGGGCTGCTGTCGCGCGACGGCTGGATCGTCCTCGACGACTCCACCACGCCGCTTCTCACGCCGGACGGCTGGGTCGAGGCGCGCCCGCAGGGCGCGGGCCTGGACTGGTACCTGTTCGGGTACGCTCACGATTATCCTGCGGCGCTCCGGGCCCTGACCACCGTCTCCGGCAAGGTGCCGCTGCCGCGTCGCTATGCCCTCGGCTCCTGGTACTCCTGGTACTGGCCGCTGCGCTCGGACGACTACCGGCGGATCGTCGAGGAGTACAGGGAGCACGACTTCCCGCTCGATATCGTGGTGATGGACACCGACTGGCACCGCGGCGGCTGGACCGGCTGGTCCTGGAATCGCGACCTGCTCCCGGACGCCGAGGATCTCCTGCAATGGTTCCACCGCCAGGGCCTCGCCGTGACGCTCAACAGCCACCCCGCCGGCGGCGTCGGACGCGAGGAGGAGGCCTATGTCCCCCTCATGCGCGCGCTCGGGCAGGATCCCGCCTCCGGCCAGGTGCTGCCGTTCGACGCCTCCGATCGGAGATATCTCGAGGCCTTCTTCGAGACCACGCACGCGCCGTTGGAGCGGGCGGGGGTCGATTTCTGGTGGATCGACTGGCAGCAGACTCCGATGACACGCGGCGTCGCGGGGCTCCGCAACCTGACCTGGCTCAACGACCGCTATTTCCGCCGTTCGGAGAACGGCGGCCGCCGCGGCCAGATCCTCAGCCGCTTTGCCGGCTGGGGCGATCACCGCAACGCGATCCACTTCTCGGGGGACGCCGAGGGGCGGTGGACGGTGCTGCGGTTCGAGGTGCCGTTCAGCGCCACGGCGGGGAATGCCGGCTGCTTCTTCTGGTCGCACGACATCGGCGGCCACAGCGGCCGACGGGACGAGGAGATGTTCACGCGCTGGGTGCAGTTCGGCGCCCTGAGCGCCGCCCTGCGGCTGCACTCGACGCGCCTCGCCGAGCTCGACCGGCGGCCGTGGACCTATGGGCGGCCGTTCGAGGAGGCGATGCGCGCCGCGTTCCACCTGCGCGCCCGCCTGTTCCCGTACCTTTACTCGACCGCCTGGCGCAGTCACGTCGACTCCGTGCCGCTGCTCCGTCCCCTGTACCTGGATCGGCCCGAGGATCAACGCGCCTACGCCAACCCGCAGGAGTACCTGCTGGGAGAGGCACTGCTCGTGGCCCCGGTCACCGATCCCGGCGTGGGACCCGGCCGCCTCGCGACCCAGGCGGTCTGGTTCCCGCCCGGACGCTGGCATGACTGGTTCACGGGCGAGGTGTACGAGGGTGGCGAGGAGGTGATCGTCGCCGCCGGGCTGGACGAGATCCCGCTGTTCGTCCGCGAAGGGGTGCCGATCCCGATGCAGCCTCCCACCCAGCGCATGAGCGCCTCTCCGCCGCCGGAGCTGCTGATTCGCTGCGCGCCGGGGATGGCGGGGCGTTTCACCCTGTACGAGGACGACGGGATCACGACGGAGTACCGGCGCGGCGGCTACGCCACCACCGACCTCACCTGCGCGCGCCAGGGCGAGCGCGTCACCGTGTCGGTCGCCGCCGCCCGCGGGACCTTCCGTGACATGCCGCGGGAGCGCAGCTACGTGATCGAGCTCGCGGGGACGGCCCGGCCGCGGGCGGCGCGGATCAACGGACAGGAGGCGCCCTTCGAGTACGACGCGCCTCGGGCCACGACCCGCATCCGGGTGCCGTCCCGGGCGCGGGAGCGCGGCGTGAGCGTCGAGGCGCTGGCGGCGCCCGCGGACGCGGCGGCGCTTCGAGAGGCGGCGGCCGCGCGGCGGCGGCGCCTGGTCATCGGAAACGCGTCGCCCGATCGCGTCGCCGACGGTGTCCTCCTCGGGGGCGCCTATGCCGCGCTCGGGACCGCGCTGCACCGCAAGAACGAAGGTCTCAACCTGCGAGGCGGTCCCGAGGTGCTGATCGTGCAGGACCGCGCCCACCTCATCGACGGCGGCTACACCCTGACCGTCGAGGAGCGGGCCGGGCCGCGCTCGCGCGAGGTGCTGCGGCATCGGGGCCGGGGGCCGGCCCGTTTTCCCCTTCCGGAGTTCCCGCTGCTCGAGGACACCACGGTCGGCGTCCCCCTCGTTCGCGACGCCCGTCTGGAGTTCACGAGCCGCGGCCGACCCGTATCGATCCTCAGGCTGCTGGATCGACGTGCCAGCGCCCTGCGCCGCTGGCGCATCGCGGGCCCGTTCCCGTACGACCCGGCCGCCCCGCTCGCCGCGCAGAGTGCCGCGCCCGAAAACGGCCCCGTCGATCTCGCGGCCTCTTATGCCGCGGCCGACCCGGCGGGGCCGGCCGTCTGGAAGGCGATCGAGGCGCGGGACGATGGCGCCGTGGATCTGAGGGCGGTCTACAAGCACGACAACCGGATCGCCTACGCGGTGACCTTCCTGCGCTCGCCACGGGCGCAGCCGGCGACCGTCCGCGTCTGGTCGGACGACGGCGTCGAGGCGTGGATCGGCGGGCGGAAGATCCACACGCACGACGGCGTGCGGCCCCTCGAATTCGGTCCCGACGAGATCCGGGCCGAGTTCAGGAAAGGGGTCAATACGCTCCTGCTCAAGGTGTCGAACACGGATCGCGCCTGGGGATTCCGCGTCGAGGTGGAAACGAAGGAGGCCCTGACCGAAGTCGCGGATCCGATGCGGTGACGACACACCCGCCGCCACTTCAAGACCGCCCTCCACTTCCCGCAGCCTGCCGAAACCGATCGCGCCGCCCCGGCGTCTATGGAGTCCGCGCACTCGGGGACCTGCGGTATCTGCGCCGGAACAACATGACCATTCCGCCGCAGAGCAGGATCAGGACTGCGAGGATCATCCCGATGGCCGAAAGCGCAGGGATTGGCGGGCTTTGCGCGGCGATGAAGAACCTCCCCGTTCGGTCGGTTGTGAAGGTGATCGTACACGCCAGGGGATCCCGGCTGATGATCGAGATGCCGGCCTGCGTGTACTGGCCGGCCAGCGGATCGAAGCGCCACACTGTCAGCGGCCCTCCGGGGGCGGGGACATCGGTTGCGGCATAGCGGTAACTGATCGTGATGGGGACGAGGAAGGTCACGCCGGGCGCAAGAGTCCGTGAGAAGCGAGTCAACCAAAAACCGGCGGTCGTCAGAGACAAATCGATTGGTATCTGCTCGGATGAAGGATCGAAGTGAACGAGTTCGACCGTCGTTGGGACCGAATCCGGGGGGACCAGAATCGACGCTCCGTCGCTGGTCGTGAAAGATCCGCCGGAAGGCGTCGCGTTGAAGCTGTTCCGCTCGAGCACATCACAGCAGCCGGTGTTGTCAGCCTGGTGGCAGATCTTGCCCGCCAGGAAGAACGCCAAGGTGCACTCATCGGTGTCGGTCGGCGCCGTGCAGGCGCCGCAATCCGCGGTCGCACAACAACCCGTGACGCCGTCATCGCACGAGTGACTCTGGCATCGGCTGTTGGACATGGCGCAGATCAGGCTGCATTGTCCGTCCGTGCAGCCGTCCGCGCAGCTGGGAGCGACCCTGAACGCGTAGCTTTGGTTGTCCTCGCAAGTGACGGTGCACCAACCCGCACGCGCTGACGAACTCGCGCCGAGGATGACGAGAATCGAAAGCGCGACGTTTCCCAGGAAGCGATTCATGACTGTCCTCCTACGGGCGCAGTCGCAGGCGTCGGAGTGACGGTCACCGTCCGAATCCGGCGAGGGCTATTCCGTCAACCTCGGGTTTGGCATCGGGTGGGGGAACCCGGCCGGGGACCGGGCTGCCGGTACGGCTAAAAAGCCTTGATTGACAGGATCTTTCCCCCGTGGTAGCTTTTTCGGAAATTAACCGGCCATTCGAACCTGCGGGGGGGAGGACAACATGAGGTATCTCAGGGACGTTTTTGTTCTCAGCGTGTGCCTTGTTGCGGGCGTGACGGGCGCGGCAGCCTGGCATGTCGATGGTCACGTGTATTGTGATGCGAACAACAGCGGCGAAATCGACGCCGGCGATCTGCCGCTGGCGAACGTCGTTGTTCAGGCCACCGACGCCGGCGACTACAGCGGGAACACGGACCACGCGGGCGCGTACCATATCGAGTTGAGCGATTTCCCCGATTGCTACACGATGACGCTCGATGGCTCGACCATTCCGGCCGACGCCTCCTACGCCCTCCCGCTGTCCTCGTCCTACGTCTTCTGCGCGACGGACGCCGAATACGTGTTCGAGCGCGACTGGCTCATCCAGAGCGACAGTTGCGCCGGGCTCTGCTGGTTGACGGGCGGCGGCGTCAAGTTCGAACCGATCACCGACACGAACAACGCGGAGCACGGCCCCAAGATCAACTTCGGCGGCAACGTGCATCCGAGCTGCAGTGCGGAGCCCGGCGGCGGCGGACAGTGGAACCATATCGACCACGTCCTGAAGCTGCACTTCCAGGGGAGAGACATCCCGGACGTCCGGTGCGGCAACGTGCCCGGGATCCCGCTCGGGTCGGAGTCACCCGTCACACCCTTCAACTTCATCGAGTACCAGGGCACGGGGACTCTCAAGGGGATCAAGGGGAACAAGGTCGACCACGGGACCGTGCACTTCTTCGCCCGTGCGGAGGACCGCAACGAACCCGGCAGCAACGGCGCCAAGGATGGGGCCCTGATCGACCGTTACTTCCTGCGCGTCTATACGAATCCCGGCGACCCGATCGGCTCCACGGTCCTGCTGTTCGACTCCGACGCCGACTCGTCCACCGTCGATCCGAGGACGATCACGGGGGGGAACCTCCAGCTGCACTACAGCAGTTGCCCCGCCCCGTAGCACGCGGCGGATGAGGGCGGACGATGTCGGCCAGAAGTCGGGGCCGTGCGGGACAAGGCGCCGCCGCCCGGGCGAACCCATGAGTTGACCGGGCCGCGGCCCTGCCCTAAGATGCCGGGTTCCGCCATGGCCGCCGATAGCATCGTCATCAAGGGTGCCGCCGAGCACAACCTCAAGAACATCGACCTCACCCTGCCCCGCAACAAGCTGGTGGTCATCACGGGGCTCTCGGGGTCGGGGAAGTCGTCGCTCGCCTTCGACACCATCTACGCCGAGGGGCAGCGGCGCTACGTCGAGTCGCTGTCGGCCTACGCCCGGCAGTTCCTCGAGCAGATGGAGAAGCCCGAGGTCGAGTCGATCGAGGGACTGTCGCCGGCGATCTCGATCGAGCAGAAGACCACCTCGCGCAACCCGCGCTCGACGGTCGGCACGGTCACGGAAATCTACGACTACCTGCGCCTGCTGTTCGCGCGCGTCGGGCTGCCGCACTGCCCGCAGTGCGCCCGGCCGATCGCCCGGCAGTCGGTGCAGCAGATCGTCGACCAGGTGATGACCCTGCCGACGGGCGCCCGGCTCCAGGTGCTGGCGCCGATCGTCCGCGGCCGCAAGGGCGAATACCGCAAGCAGCTCCTCGAGATGCTGCGCAAGGGGTTCGTGCGCGCCCGCATCGACGGCGAGGTGGTCGAGATCGAGGACGGCATCGAGCTCGACAAGAAGAAGGCCCACACCATCGAGATCGTCATCGACCGCCTGGTGCTCAAGCCCGAGGTCGGGAACCGCCTCACCGACTCGCTCGAGATCGCCCTCAAGCTGGCCGAGGGGCTGGCGACAGTCAACATTCTCGGCGAGGCGGCGCGCGATCTCATCTTCTCCGACACGCTCGCCTGCCCGCACTGCGGCGTGTCGGTGCCCGAGCTGGCGCCGCGGATGTTCTCGTTCAACTCGCCCTACGGCGCCTGCCCGTCGTGCGACGGCCTCGGCGCACACCAGGAGGTCGACCCGGCCAAGATCGTCACCAATCCCACCCTGTCGGTCGGCGAGGGGGCGATCTCCGGCACCTGGGGCTTCGGCAAGTCGATGCTCAACATGGCGGTCGGCGCCCTGGCGCGCGCCATGAAGTTCGACCCGGCGCTGCCATTCACCCGCCTGCCGAAGGAGGCGCAGCGCGTCCTCCTGTACGGCAGCGGCAAGACCGAGTTCGACTACGAATACAAGGAGGGGCGCAACCGCTACTACTTCCGCAAGCCGTTCACCGGCGTCATCCCGTCGATGATGCGGCGCTACCGGGAGTCGGAGTCATCGACGCTGCGCGAGGAGATCGAGCGCTTCATGTCGCTCGAACCGTGCGGCGCCTGCGAGGGGGCGCGTCTCAAGGCCGAATCGCTGGCGGTCACCGTCGCCGACCACAACATCGCCCACTACACCGGCCTGACGATCAAGGAGGCCAACCGCGCCTTCGCCGGCCTGGCGCTCAGCGCCCGCGACCAGCAGATCGCCCACATGGTGCTCAAGGAGATCCGCGAGCGTCTCGGCTTCCTGCTCAACGTCGGCCTCGGCTACCTGACCCTGTCGCGCACCGCCGCGACCCTCTCCGGCGGGGAGGGGCAGCGCATCCGCCTGGCGACCCAGATCGGCTCGCGTCTCACCGGCGTCCTGTATGTCCTCGACGAGCCGTCGATCGGGCTGCACCAGCGCGACAACCGCAAGCTCCTCGACACCCTGTGCGCCATGCGCGACCTCGGCAACACGGTCATCGTCGTCGAGCACGACGAGGAGACCATCCGCACCGCCGACCATGTCGTCGATCTCGGACCGGGCGCCGGCGAGGAGGGCGGCCATGTCGTCGCCCAGGGGACGCCGATGGAGATCGCCGCCCACCCGGACTCGCTCACCGGCCAGTACCTGTCGGGACGGCGCGCCATCCCGATCCCGGCGAAGCGGCGGCCGCCGCCGACCGGGCGCCACGCCCAGGACGGCTGGATCACCGTGGTCGACGCCGAGGAGAACAACCTCAAGTCGATCGTGGCACGCTTCCCGCTCGGGCTCCTGACCTGCGTG
>Ga0210377_10000826_pt1 | contig 29405 bp, 30 predicted proteins | sample PLM4_65_b1redo_FD_155480 | JGI IMG/M metagenome (GOLD analysis project Ga0210377, IMG submission 155480) | Groundwater sediment microbial communities from an aquifer in East River, Colorado, USA - PLM4_65_b1 redo | ecosystem: Environmental > Terrestrial > Soil > Riparian zone | place: USA: East...
AGACTTTGATCGCCACCGCCAAAGCCACGGGCGGACGGATGCTCGTGCTGTTCACATCCTATGCCGCGTTGAAGAAGACCGCGCAAGCCATCACGGGTCCGCTGGCGCGTGAAGAGATCTACGTCTACGAACAAGGCGATGGCGCCTCACCGAACGCCTTGCTTGAGTCGTTCAAAGCGACCGAACGCGCGGTGCTGTTGGGAACCAAGTCCTTCTGGGAGGGTGTGGACGTACCTGGCGAATCGTTGTCCATTGTTGTGCTCACCAAACTGCCCTTCGATGTCCCCACCGATCCATTGATCGCGGCGCGCTCCGAAATGTACGAAGACTCGTTCAATCAATATTACCTGCCCGAAGCCATTCTAAAATTCCGCCAGGGATTCGGTCGACTCATCCGTACCGCCTCCGATCGCGGTGTGGTCGCTATTCTGGATCGCCGCGTACTGACCAAGCAGTATGGAAGATTGTTCCTAGAATCATTGCCACCCTGCACCGCGCGGCAAGGACCCGCCACGAATCTCGCGCGTGAGGCTGGAAAGTGGCTGGGATCATGATCTCGAACCTGTACTTTTCAGAAGTGAAACGTTGTATAATTTGGAAGACCAATGAGGCGACAAAGACAGGGAATAATCTAAAATGGAATCGGATAGAGATATTGCCCTAAATTTTTTACCGCTTGCTGAAAAGGACTTCGGCTTTAAAGTTTATCGAAAGTCTTGCACTGAAGGGGAAAAGAAGCCAGACCTTGAATATAACTATGCCAAGCTACCTCGTAACGCCTCGCAAGGGCAAGAGAAACTGCCTTATTGGGTAGTTTTCAAACAAAGGGATGGATTTGATGAATTCATCTGTCGAAGCGATTTTGATTGGAGGTTGACTAAAAGATTCTTGCTTTATGCCCTAAAACTCAACTCACCGCGCGTCAAAGAATATCAACAAGAAACAAAATTCAGGAGATTTGTTTCTTTTGTATTAAGAGAATATTCAGAAGGAAATGAAACTATCTGGCTCGAGCCATATTATCTCGCGTCGAAGAAATTGTTTGGTTTTCTTATTGATTTTGAATTCAAAACAAATCCGCATGTTCCATTTTCTAGGAGAATTCAGGTACTGAGTCTTAGTTTAGACAAATCCTTTAGAAGCAACAAAAATTTTTACGCTGACAAATTTGGACGAGTGAACTTCTTTATACGGACAATCTTACCTCATCTATTTCCAATTACTGCTAATGTTGACTATCCATTGAACATTAGCGACAATCTTTTTCCTCTAAGCTCATTCCAATTAAAAACTAAAGAGTACGTTTTTGACAAAGAAGAGCATACATCAAAGTCTCAGTTCAAGGGACTTAAAGATTATGGCCCACTAAAAAAAATATCAGGAAAAGTTGGTTATTATTTTATGTGTCGACAACAAGACACGGATTATGCTAATCAACTGTACAAGGCCTTAAAGGGAGATACTTTTAAGAGCGCGTTTCCTGGCATGGGCACATTATTTAAACTGGAAGTGGGAAAAGGGCTTACTAAAGGCAAAACACTAAACTTAGACCAAGCAGGTTTCACAGAAGCCATAAACGAAATCAAAGAATTGTCATTGGCAGGGAATGCAATAATACCTATTCTTATTCTACCCACCAAATATGATCAAAAGTATAAAGACATCTATTTTCTTGCAAAATATTTATTTGCGAAAGAAACATTACCACTTCAAGTAGTTACGGTTGAATTACTACAAAATGAAGAAAGCTTGAAATGGTCAATCGCAAACATCGGGCTACAAATATTTGCAAAGCTTGGCGGACAACCATGGAAAGTCAAACCCGAAAATAATGACTGTCTCATTATCGGAATTGGACAATCTCATAAACTAATAAAAGATAGCCAAAGGACTATAGTAGAAAAATATTATGCATACTCAGTATTAACGGATTCGAGCGGGCTTTATCAAGACCTGAGAGTTCTAGGTGAAAACACGGATCAACACAGCTATTTAGCCTCATTAAGAGAAAGCCTAGCAGCAATCATCGAAAGTCATAAAGGACAATATAGAAAATTCGTTATTCATACTTCTTTCAAATTAAACAAAGAGGAAATAGAAGTAATCTTGAATATCGTGCACTCATTAAGCGAAAAAGACAAGAGTTTTGACTTCGCTGTCATAAAGGTTAATACTGAAAATAAATTTTTTGGTTACGACTTGAATATAAATAGCCTTGTCCCATATGAGAGCTCTTACATGCGAATCGCATCTAAAGAATATCTTATTTGGTTTGAGGGACTTCAATATCACAATCCAAATGTTCTAAAGCGGTATCCAGGGCCAACGCACATTGAGCTTTTATATTCGTCTTTCGCTACAGATATGGACATCGACTATATACAAGATGTACTAAACCTTTCAGGGGCAAATTGGCGAGGATTTAATGCTAAGGCATTGCCTGTATCAATATATTACTGTAATCTAGTGGCTAGATTTATCAAAGAATTCGATGGGATGAAATACGAAGATTACAAAATAGATAATCTTCAACCCTGGTTCTTGTAGGAGTCAAAATGCGTTTCAACAAAGACAAGATCATTATCCTGCTTGGGGCTGGCTGCAGTGTCGAGGCAGGTATACCGTCTTCGATGATAATGATAAACGACATAGAGGCTCTGATTTCAGGAGAAGATAAGAAGGAAGAAGACAAAATTAAATGGGAAGAGTATAAAGAACTATATAGCTTAATAAAGAGTTCAATTATTTACAGTTTTGGTCTAAACAATAAATTTAGCAAGAATGCAAACTTTAACATCGAAAAACTGGTTGATACATTATCGGAGCTCGAAAAAGGTCAAAGTCATTATTTATATCCCTTTATTGAACACTGGAACAAAGAACTTGTTGAACACGCTGGAAGGAAGTTGGAAAAAATCAAGGAGCTAAAAAAACACATAGTTAATAAACTACAGAAATGGGTAACAATAAAGGATTATAGTAACGCAAATTACTACTCAAAATTTATCCGCTTCAAAAATGAATACACACATGCACTTCGAGTATTCAGTTTGAACTATGATTTATGTCTAGAAAAACATGTTGGCAACGCCAATCTAGAAACTGGCTTTGAAAACAAAAAATGGACTTGGAGAAAATTTGAAGAAATTGAAAATATTTCCAATACAGATATTTACTTGTATAAAATGCACGGCTCAATCAATTGGGAAAGAGATAAAGATTTCAACCTGACCTACTCCGATGAGGTCGTGCAAATAAGCAACCCAGAATTAATATTTGGAACAAGCTATAAATTGCAATATACTGATCCTTATCTTTTTTTCGCAACAGAATTTCGCAAATTCACACTTGAGGCACAACTGATAATAACAATCGGCTACGCATTTGGGGATGAACATATCAATAGTATGCTTAGACAAAGTATCAGAAGTAACTCAAAAATGAAAATCCTTTGTGTACTACTTAATAGCGACGAGAAGCATATTCATAAAGAGCTAAATCCAGTAAAAGTCGACCAAATCATTATTAAAGATATGAAAGCAAAAGATTTCATTGAACAAGAGCTTAAGATCGACGACTTGGAACAACTACTTCCTCCTGAAGAAGGCATTTTCCCAACTTAATTCCTACTATAACAATTAGCAAAGCAATACAATTATAAGTAATTGCTTATTCATGCCCGACTCCTACTTTCTCCTCTTCGAACTCATCAGCAGCCTAAGGTGACAATCATCTTGCTCCCTGCGCTTTGCTTCGGGAGCGCTTCGCAAAGATGGCTGTCACCTTTTTACATAGGCTGAAATTTAGTGAGGGGTGTAAAATATTCATCCCCGATGACCCAAACGCCTATTCCAACTAAAAAACGTCACAACTGGAAAGCGCTCTTTCAACTCACCGTCCTAAGCGCCTATTTCTACGCCTTCATGGAATGGCTGTTCTTCGCGACCAAGCCGTCCTCGCTCTCCGTTCTCTCGCCGTTTGAATCAGTCAAAGTTCTACTTGTCACCGGTGGAACCATCGCACTGATTCTCATCATCGGCCTGGTCGTCCTCTCCATTCCTGCCTGGCTGGTAAAAAGTCCAAAATGGCGGCCGCGCCTGCTCGCCCTCAGCCGCATTCCTCCGGCGCTCATCCTATCCATCACTGCGTTGATCATGCTCGATAATTTCACCTATACCGTATTCAAGTTTGGGGTCATCTCAACGGAAGGCATGTGGCGGGCCCTCTACGCGTTGGGATTTGTGGCGTTTTTCTGGCGGATGCTTCGCTTCTCACAGCGGACAGTTCGCAGAAACAAAAAGCCCGCATCCTTCCTGACCCTTGGCCTGCTGACCGTTTCGATGGCGGGCACCCTGACGATCAGGTTATCCAACAATTCACCCTTGAGCAACCTCGGCTTTCAAGATTCATCGCCAGATGCCCAGCCCAACATCATCATTCTGGGCAGTGACGGGTTGAGCGCAAATTATCTGTCCGCGTATGGTTACCCTCTCAAAACAACACCCTTTCTAAATGAATTAGCCGAGACTTCTCTGGTTGCCGAGAACGCATTCCCGAATGCTTCCAATACCACTCCATCGACCACATCTGTGCTGACCGGAAAAGAATCCATGGCAGTCAAAGTGTTTCGTTATCCAGATATCCTCTCCGGCAACGATTCTTTTGAGCATTTACCGGGCATCCTAAAACGACAGGGCTACAGAACAGTGGAAATCGGCACCCCCTTTTATGTTGACGCCCGCAGACTCAACCTGCTTGAGGGGTTTGATATCGTCAACAATCAATCCCGGGATCAGCCTGCCTTTGATGCACTTAGAACTGTTTTAGGCAATTCCCCTTCCACATACTTCATCCAGACGATCATGGATAGAGCCAGTGAACGCCTGCTGCATATCTTTTATATCGTGGAAATGCAAAATCCGCTGGCGGAAGTCTACAATCCCAACGACCGTATGACCGATGAACAACGCGTGGATCAAATCATAGACCTGCTCGATCATGCCGACCGCCCGGTCTTTATCTTTGCACACCTGATGGACACGCACGGTCCGGTCTTCTCTTCCCAAAAACAAGTCTTCTCCAGCGGGTCAGATGCCAAAGATTGGGACACGAACCACTACCTGGATGCAATTCTCAGCTTCGATGGTCACGTGGAAAAAATCTATGAACACCTGGCGCAAACAGGGCAATTGGAGAATACCATCCTTGTGATCTACACAGACCACGGTCTTAGATATACGATCAATCAGCGCATTCCCATCCTCATCCACTTTCCGGAAAATGCGCACGCGGGCAAAATCAAGAATAACGTACAGATCATAGACATCCCGGTCACATTGCTGGATTATCTCGGTCTCCCATCTCCGGTATGGATGACTGGCACATCCCTTTTGACAGGTGAGCCGCCTGCAGACCGGAAAATTATAAGTACGACCACAGGCTCACTGCAAATGATAGCGCCACCCTTTTATCAAATTCAAAATATACAGGTGATCGTCTGCCAAAAGTGGTACGTGTTGAACGTACGGAAAGATACCTGGCGCACTGGCACGATCAACAGGCACACTGCCAAATGCGCTGAAGATATCCTGCCGTCTGATGAAGAAGTTCATCAGGCAATATTGGAATATCTTGAGAAATACAACTATGACATCAGTTCACTCAAAATCAAATTAAGGTGACAGTCATCTTTGCGAAGCACTCCCGAAGCGCAGGGAGCAAGATGACTGTCACCTGTTATTTCTGGATGCTTTAGAATGACGCCCAGTCCGATTCAGCCCAGATGCTGATATCCGGCGTCCCATCGAAGAGCATGCCGAACGCCTCAGCCACCTTGGGGTCGCTCATGAACTTCTGCAACCCTTCCAGATTGTTCCAGCTATCGATCGCCAGGAACTGGGTTGGGTCCTGCGGGTTCAGATGCGGCTTGTGCCCGGTCGCTCCCATTGGGCGCGTCATGGCGGAAAGCTGTTCGACCGTCGCGTCATGCATCTTTTTGGCGTCCGCGGGGTTCCCTTTGAGCTTGGCACGTACAACAGTGATGTAATTCATATTTATCTCCTTTGGTTGGTTTCACTATATAAGACGGAGGATGAAGTCGAAACTGTGCGGTGGTGGAGCAAATCGGTGGTTGAGTAGCCCTGAGCGATAGCGAGGGGCATATCGAAACCACCACTTATAAGATTATTTTCACTTGTTACTGGTGGTTTCGATACGTGGCGCCAGCAGCGCCAATACTCAACCACCGAGGTTTACCGATTAGCGCACAGTTTGGGTACGATTAACCGTCATAATCATGTCAAAGAGATGACTGGAGAAACCCTGAGTGTCAATTTTTCCCAACCAAAATTCTATCGAATCCGAACACCTTGCTGCCGCGCGTCGCGGTGACTCTCAGATTTTCGGCGAATTGACTGAACCCTACCGCCGCGAGCTGCAGGTCCATTGCTATCGCATCCTTGGCTCCCTGCATGAAGCCGAGGATATGGTACAGGAGACCTTGTTGCGCGCCTGGAAACGCCTGGACTCCTACGAGGGACGCGCCTCCTTCAGAGCCTGGCTGTATAAGATTGCCACGAACGCCTGTCTGGATAAGCTCGATTCAAAGCGCAGCCGACGATTGCTCCCGTTTAATATCCTCCCAGCATCCGATCCTAAATCTTCAATTCAACCTCCCTCTCCCGAAATAACCTGGCTTGAGCCTTTCCCTGACGAATGGCTTGGAGACGAATCTGCCATCAATCCCGAAGCCCGTTACACAGCGTCCGAAAGTGTTTCGCTCGCCTTTTTGACCGCACTCCAGGCATTGCCGCCGCGTCAACGCGCGGTCTTGATCTTGAGAGATGTACTCGACTTTTCAGCGATTGAAACAGCAGAAGTACTTGAACTTACCGTCTCGTCTGTGAACAGCGCACTCCACCGCGCAAGAGTGACTTTGTCCGATCGTTATTCTGGACGCGAACTGGAAAGTTCAACTACTCCACTTGATGATGAAAGAACCCAATGGCTTTTGGATCATTTTGTACAGGCATGGGAAAGCGCGGACGTGGATGGTCTCGTCGCATTGCTCAAAGAGGATGCCACCTTCGCCATGCCGCCTTCCCCTTCCTGGTATCAGGGTCCAACCGCCATCAGCATATTTGTCGCTGCGACGGTCTTTACAGATGACGGGATGTTCGGTGGCAAAGCATCCGGACGATGGCGACTCGTGCGAACGAACGCAAATGCCACGCCTGCCTTTGCCCTTTATCAACGCACAGAGACGAATGAATATCAGGCCTTCGGAATCCATGTGCTGGAGATCAGAGCAGGAGGGCTTGCACAAATTGTCAGCTTTATTGACCCTTCCCTGCCAACCCGCTTCGGTCTCCCTGCGACTTTGGAATGATCATCAATGAGGGGGTCAAGATTTAACATCCGTGTTGAACTACCGCTTGTCTCATTAATAAGTTAACTTTTCTCATGGATTTGTAGGTTGAAATTCAAATATCAAGTTAAGTAAATTATGCGGCACTCTGTAATTATCCATCTCCAGCTCACCCTTTGTTTTCGTTACACGTGGAAAAATCACGGCTTATTTGCTCAGGTCGTTAGCGGGCATCCACTATAACGCGATGGAAATTTCCAATTCTGTTTCCATCATCAGATGTTGACAAGTAGGGGAAACCTGTTAGAATAAATGTAACCACTGTTACATTTATGTTGACCGACTGGCTGCTCCTACACTACAAACTGCCAAGCAACCCCTCCGCCCTGCGGGTGTATACCTGGCGAAAATTAAAACGACTGGGCGCGGTTCTGCTTCACGAAGCCATCTGGGTCCTGCCTGATACGCCGCGCACCGCTGAGCAGGTTCAGTGGCTGATTGCAGAAATCCAGGAAATGGGAGGAAACACCTACTTCTGGAAGGCAAACACAGTTTTGGGCGAACAGGATGAATCCATCATTCAACAGTTCAACGAACAGGTGGATGCGGTTTATTCCGATCTGCTGAAGAGACTCGATAAGTCAGGAGCGGATTTACAGGAAATCTCGGGACGTTACCAGCAAACCGCCTCCATGGATTTCTTTCATTCAAAACTCGGAATCCTTGTGCGTGAAAAATTAATGTTAAAACGCGGAGAATTATCATGAAATGGGTTACCTGGAAAAATATCGGTGTCGACCGGATGGGCTGTGCATGGCTGATCAGCCGCTGGATCGATCAGGAGGCTGAATTTTTCTTTATTCCCTTGGGTGAGAAACCATTGCCAGAACATGGAGAACCGTTCGATATTCCAGGTGCTCGTTACTCTCATCACGGCGGTCATTGCACATTTTATACACTTCTAAAAGAGCACAAAATAAAAGATCCTGTTCTGTCGCGGATCGCCCAAATCGTGGACGAAGCCGATGAGATTCAGGAAGTCACTGTCGAACCCGCCGCGCTGGGGCTGGACATGATCTGCCGCGGCCTGAGACGGATCAGCAAAGATGATTTCGAGGCAATGGAACGGGGGCATTTGATCTATGAGGCACTCTACACGGAACTTTCCAAATCCGGGGTTTAATTATTGTCAAAGAGTGACATGAAACAGAACTCCATTATCGTCTTTGTATGTGAACACGGCGCGGCGAAGAGCGTCATTGCCGCGGCATATTTCAATAAGCTGGCAGGTGAGAGAAAGTTGGATGCCCATGCCATCGCGCGTGGCACATCTCCCGATCAGGAGTTATCTCAGAAAACAATTGCAGGCTTGCGTGAAGACGGTTTGACTACAACAGAATCTATCCCGCAGAAATTATCGTTTGCGGATGTTAAGTCTGCTCGACAGGTTGTATCATTTTGTGAACTACCGGAAGAGTTTCAACAAAAAGCCACAATTGAATATTGGGACGATGTGCCGCCAGTCAGTGAGAATTACAAGAAGGCGCGCGACGTCATCCTTGTGAAACTCAATCGGTTGATGAAATGATCACAACCTCGGACTCCGGAATCAGCATTCCCCACCAATCCTACACGAGTATCTTTCTCCGCTTTCTAAAATTCGGATTCCTCGCCTGGGGTGGACCCTTCGCGCAAATCGCCATGATCCGCCAGGAACTTGTGGAAGATGAGAAATGGATCACACCCGAACGCTTCAATCGCGTCCTGGCGGTGTACCAGGCACTACCCGGCCCTGAAGCCCATGAACTCTGCGTCTATTTCGGCATGATCGCGTGCGGCCGCGTCGGCGCATTACTCGCGGGTCTTGGCTTCATGCTCCCCGGTTTCATGTTGATGCTCACCCTCTCCTGGTTCTACGTCGCATACGGAATAACTTCACCTCTTTTTCAAGCCATCTTTTTAGGGATGCAACCTGCAGTCGCCGCGCTCATCGTCCGCGCGGTGCATCGCATCGGCAGTCACGCGCTTCACAATAACAACTGGCTCTGGATCATCGCATTCACAGCTGCCCTTGCCCAATTGCTCAACGTCAATTTTTTGATCACACTCTTCATCTCGGGATTGATCTACACACTTGCTCAGCGCAAGCAAAATCAACCGGCGATCATTCTCACAACCGGGTTTATCCTATTACTTGCCTATATTGAATGGACTGGACTCCAAACGACTCAAATATCAGCAGGCACAACCACAGCCTCGACAAAATCCGCATCGCTCCTCACCTTGTTCTGGTCCGGCCTCAAAAGCGGACTCCTGACCTTCGGCGGCGCGTACACCGTCATCCCCTTCCTTCGGCATGATGCGGTACAAGTGGGTGCCTGGATGACCAACGCGCAATTCCTTGATGGCCTCGCCCTTTCAGGTCTTCTCCCCGCACCGCTAATTATATTTTCCACGTTTGTTGGCTATATCGGAGGCGGTGTATTGGGCGCAGTCTTGATCACGATTGCCATCTTCACCCCCGCTTTCGCCTTCACCATGATCGGACATAACTATCTCGAACGACTCGTGGATAACAAATCCGCGCACGCTTTTCTCGATGGAATCACTGCTGGAGTTGTCGGTTTGATCAGCGCGACCGCGCTCGGTATTCTGAGCGAAACGATCGTTGGTATTCACGCTTGGATCATTTTCAGCATTGGCTTAATTGCCCTCTTCCAATCAAAAGCAAAATGGACAGTCGCGGCAGTTGTCCTTGTCGCGGGATTGTACGGTTTGTTGTTTTTGTAAATCATTTTGATTTGTCATGCTGAACGAAGTGAAGCATCTTCTTCACAGTAATATGAGACTCTTCGCTCCGCTCAGAGTGACATGAAAAGGAGCCCCTTATGAAATGGATCACCCGCTCTCACGTGCACGTGGACCGCATTGCCTGTCCCTGGCTCATCACCCGCTTCATCGATAACGAGGCCGAGTTTCTGTTTGTGCCGAAGAACCAAATCGAAAAAGTTGTCATGGAAACCGGTGCGATTCCTTTCGACGCCTCCGGCGTGGAGCTCGGCCATCACGATGGACGTTGTTCATTCGAGTCCATTATCTTGAAATACGATTTGAAGGATCCGGGATTATTACGATTGGCAAAGATCGTCCACGCGGCGGATGTGGCGGAGGACATCGACACAGATCCCATCGCGCGTGGTCTCGAAGCCATTGCATCAGGCTACAGCCTGCGCTTCCCGGAAGATATGGAAAATCTCGAACACCAATTCGAAGTGTATGATGCGTTGTACGCGTGGTGCCGGTTGGAAGTTGAAAAATAGAATACGTTGGTCGAGTAGGCGGTGTTCGCCTGCCGTATCGAGACCAACATATAAGCAAAAGATTTCATTCAATTGGTGGTCTCGATATGCCCTTCGACGAACACGAAGAGCTACTCGACCACCGTAAAAACCATGACCAGCGATATCACCCTCCTCTTCTCCACGCGCATCATCCGTCTCTTCTGCTATGGATTCGTATCCATTGTATTGGCACTGTATCTCTCAGAAACAGGGCTCACCGAAACACAGATCGGCTTGCTCTTCACACTCACACTCGTCGGTGACGCGGTCATTTCGTTGTGGCTGACCACGTCCGCAGACCGGTTTGGCAGGAAACGAACCTTGATCCTGGGAGCGCTATTGATGGCGGGAGCAGGCGTCGCCTTCGTCCTGACGCGTAATGTTATCATCCTGATGATCGCTGCCATGATCGGGGTCATCAGCCCAAGTGGGCATGAGATCGGTCCGTTCCTGTCAGTCGAACAGGCAGGGCTGACTCAACTCGTCTCCGATGAAAAACGTACGCAGGTTTTCGCCTGGTACAACCTGGTGGGATCATTCGCCACGGCAACGGGCGCGTTTTCGGGAGGGTGGCTCGCGCAGGTATTACAGAACAACAGCTGGTCATCGCTTGAATCGTATCGTGTAGTTTTGACGGGATACGCCGCTGGCGGATTTCTTCTCCTCCTGTTGTTCCAAAATCTCACACGATCCGTCGAAGCCACAAAACAATCAGAACCGGCAATCCGCGTGTTGGGCTTGCATCGCTCGCAAAAGGTTGTGTTTAAATTGAGCGCACTGTTCGCACTCGACGCGTTCGCTGGCGGCTTGATCGTGCAAAGCATGATCGCTTATTGGTTTCACGTCCGCTTCGGCCTTGACTCGGGGATCCTTGGCAGTATCTTCTTCGGTGCAAATATTCTGGCGGGCATTTCTGCCTTACTTGCCGTGCGACTCGCGAAAAAGATCGGCTTGATCAATACAATGGTCTTCACGCATATCCCGTCGAGCATTCTGCTGATCCTTGTTCCGCTGATGCCAACCCTGCCCCTCGCCATCGGACTTTTCCTCGTGCGCTTCAGCATCTCCCAGATGGATGTGCCTACGCGTCAATCGTACACGATGGCTGTTGTCGCCCCCGACGAGCGGTCCGCTGCTTCGGGCGTTACTGCCATCGCGCGTTCTGTTGGTGCGTCCGTCTCCCCCATGCTGACGGGTCTTTTCTTCAGCTTCCCCGCGTTATTAAGCGTTCCCTTCTTTTTCTGCGGTGGGCTGAAAATTATTTATGATCTTTTGCTCTTCCGTGAGTTCCGTGCAGTAAAGCCCCCGGAGGAAAAAGAATTCCCCGTTTCCAGTGGAAAAATCTCAACCACGAAGGATCACAAAGGAACACAAAGAGGTTAATTCATGTTTTTTTCCTTCGTAACACTTGGTCCCTTTGTGGTTAAAACGATTTCATATCGACAAATCATCCATTTTCATGAACGCTTCCACAACCTGCGGGTCGAAGTGTTTCCCTGAATCCGCTTTAATGTGTTCGCGCACTTCATCCTTTGGAATTCCCTTCCGATACGGGCGGTCTGAGATCAATGCATCCCACACGTCAATGACCGGGAAAATGCGCGCCGCAAAGGGAATCTCCTCCCCTTTCAACTTGCGCGGGTACCCTGTGCCATCCCATTTCTCATGATGACAATATGGAATATCGAGCGCCGGGTGAAGGAATTCAATCGGTTTGAGCATCCGGTAGGCGATCGCAGGATGTTCCTGGATGAGCGCACGTTCCTCATCTGTAAGTTTGCCTGGTTTGAGCAGGATACCATCGGGTATGGCCATCTTGCCAATATCGTGAAGCAATGCTCCCCGCGTAATGTGGATCATTTGATCCTCTTCAACACCGATTGCACGCGCAAGGCGTTCTGTCAGAACGGTCACCCGATGTGTATGCCCTTCAGTCTCCTTATCGCGCAGGTCAAGAGCATGCACCCAGCCATTCAATGTAGCATCATACGCGATCTGCAACTCCAGATTTGCCGCCTCCAGTTTGAAATTGGATTTTTCGAGTTCAGCATTCGTAACCTTCAAATCCTCAAATAAGCGGGCATTATCGATCGCCACCGCAGCCTGGTCTGCAAATGCCAGGATCAACTCCTTGTCTTCCTCGCCGAACATGCCAGTATGTACTTTGTTGTCCACATAGATCACTCCAATCAATTCATCCTTGATCTTCAACGGAACACACAGGATCGAACGGAGTCTATATGTGGCAACGCTCACCTGACTTCCAAAACGCGGGTCTTCCTGTGCGTTGGTCGTGACGATCGCTTCCCCGGTTTCAGCCACCTTGCGCACAACCGTCATGCTAACTTTAAACTCATCCGCCTTCAGGTTGTCATTCGACATCCCGCGGGCAATCTCGAACTTTAATTCTCCATCGGACTCGCGCGACATCAGGAAGCCGCGTTCCGCGCTTGTCAACTTGATCAGAGTATCCATTACCTCTTCGAGCACCCGCTTCGGACCCAGGGACGAATTGATCACGTTACCGACGCCCATCAGCGCCTCAAGCTGGCTCTGCCGAACCTTCAGGTGATCGGTGACTCCCTGCTCCAGCTTCCGTATCGTTTGCGAAACGCGGGTAACATCCTGGATCACGTTCGAAACGGAGGAATCGCCAGATCGAACGAGCGTCTGAATCACATTCATCAACTGGGTATTGGCATTCTGGAACTGTTGCTGAAGTAACTGCAAATTGGGCACATTCTTGATCATGAAAAGCTCGCTTTCAGTAGTAGATACTCTCTCGAAGTAATAAAAAATAATACCCGTGTATCGGCCATAAAACCACCGATATTCCCGATTTTTATTTTACTCCTGTATTCACGTGCAGGTATAATCGCCCGCAATGGATGTCGAGCGCTATCTCAACCGGATAAACTTTACAGATCCTGTCTTACAGGACACTGAAACCCTGCACGGGTTACAACTCGCGCACATGAAAACCGTCCCTTTCGAGAATTTGGATATCGGTCACAAGCGACCCATCAAGTTAAACGATCAGGCGCTCTGGGAAAAGATCATCGTTCAAAACCGCGGCGGATTTTGCTATGAACTTAACGGCCTCTTCGCGTGGCTGTTGAAACAGATTGGCTTTGAAGTAACTCATCTCAACGCCCGCGTTTTTGACCGCGAAGGAAACCTGGGCATTGATTTCGATCATCTTGCGCTTCTTGTACAGATCCAGGGCCAGACCAAACGATGGCTGGCAGACGTGGGCTTCGGCGATTCATTTACGGAACCGCTCAGTTTCGATGATATTGCTGAACAAATCCAGGGGCTCCGCGCGTATAGTCTGGAACATATCCCTGAAGGCCATGTTGTATGGCAAAGAAATTATGATGGGACGTGGGAGCGGCAATATTTCTTTGATCTCCAACCGCATAAATTCCCGGAAGAATATGAGCCAGCCTGTCTATATCACCAGACTTCCCCTGAGTCGAGTTTCACACGCAGAAGCATCATCAGCAGAGCAACACCCAACGGACGAGTCTCTCTCGAAGATCACAGGCTCATCATCACCCAAAATGGTCAACGCACCGAACAGCTTTTGAAGACTCGGGATGAATATCACGCGTTGCTAAAAGAACATTTCGGGGTTAGCTTATAAAAGGAGAAATTATGACCTTAGAGAATTATCTGGCAGAGGCAGGTGCGTTGGCTGGACTCACGGGTATCCTGGCAGGTTTTGCCATGTCGGGTGTGATCCAATTGCTTACAGCGAATAACAACAGTAAATTGACGACCGCAACGATCGTGGTCTTTGCAGCGGCATCTGTGATGTTCCTGTTCCCACTCATTGTATCTGTACTCTCATTTTCCGCCGCCGCAGAACTGAGCAAAATTCCAACTGAGTTGGAAACTGTCAATACGATCTCCCTACTGATCATGTTTGCCGCGATATATGTATTTATTACCGGCATCGCCTTGGCAGGCTGGATACGTTCAAAACTCGCAGGAATCATCACCACCATCTTTGCACTGGTCTCCATGTGTCTGGTAACCTACGCGATCGATGCGGTGCTTTATCTTTTTACATGAATTAATAATCCGAATCAAAAAAGACTCCCTTCTTTCGAAAAGGAGTCTCTTTTGATTCGCAGTGCCCTATCTGATCCTGAACATCTGCATCAACTTCATCGCAAGGTTCAGGTCACCGCCAAGCTTGATCTTGCCTTGCATGAAGGCCTGCATACCATCGAGTTCGCCGGTGAAGATTTTGACGTAATCACTGGAATCGGCGGTGAGCGTCATCTCCGGCTGCCTGGGGGGAGTACCATAAGCGACTTCCACTTTCCCGTCAGCGATGGTCGCGTTCCATTCACCGGCTTCCGCGCCCGTGAATTTGAAATGAACAACCGCATTCACACCTTGAGCTTTTTCCGGAAGAAATGCACCGGGCATTTTTTCCATGAGGTCTGATACTGTGAGGGGCATTGTTTAGTCTCCTGGTTTATTAGTCTTTTAGTTTATTAATCGTTCGTTGAAAGATTGAAAGTCTCGAGCCTGCGGGAGGTCAACACGCCGTCAAAGACGATGCGACTACCTGACTATCCAACTATGCAACTAATTTTGTAAATTCTCAAAGATCGCCGCGGCGCCCATGCCACCGCCGATGCACATGGTGACCATGCCATATTTCGATTTACGTCGACTCATCTCGTATATCAATTGCGTGGTCAATTTCGATCCTGTGCACCCAAGCGGATGACCGAGGGCAATCGCGCCGCCATTGACATTGACTTTGCTTTCGTCAATTTCCAGCGAGCGAACGACAGCCAGCGATTGTGCGGCAAAGGCTTCGTTCAATTCTATCAGGTCAATATCGTTTAGAGTAAGACCCGCAAGTTTCAACGCCTTTGGGATGGCCACAATGGGACCGATCCCCATCAGTTCAGGCGGGACGCCGCCAACCGCGAACGAAACGAAACGCGCCAGTGGAGTAAGCCCCAAATGGGCAGCTCGTTCCGCAGACATCAGGACCACTCCAGCCGCGCCATCGGACATCTGCGATGCGTTGCCTGCTGTCACTGTACCGCCCTCTTTGAAGGCCGGCTTGAGCTTGGCTAACGCATCAATGTTTGTATCTGCGCGCGGACCCTCATCACGCCTGACCGTGAAGTTTTTCCTGACGGGCTTCTCATCCGTACCGAGTTCGGTGAGTTCCACGTCGATCGAAACCAACTCCGGGTCAAACAAGCCTGATTCAACCGCATGCGCTGCTTTCTGGTTGCTCTTGAGCGCAAACTCATCCTGGTCTTCACGACTGATGCCATATTTCACCGAGACATTTTCCGCGGTCAGTCCCATGTTGGTGTAATAGTGCGGCAGATCCTGAGCGAAAAATGGATTCGGTGAGAACTTATATCCCATCATCGGCACCATGGACATGGATTCCACGCCGCCAGCAACTCCAACTTCAATGTCGCCCGCTTTTATAGCGTAAGCTACGTGAGCAATGGACTGCACGCCTGATGAGCAATAGCGATTGATCGTCTCAGCGGGAACAGAATCTGGCAGGCCCGCGCGCAAGGCGATCATCCGGGCAATGTTCAAACCCTGTTCACCCTCGGGAAAGGCACACCCGAAGACCACATCTTCGATTTCAGCAGGTTCGAGATTCGGTGTCCGATTGAGCAACTCTTTGATAACGGTGGCAGACATCTCGTCGGGGCGAACCGTGGCAAGTCCTCCACGTTTGGCTTTTCCAACGGGAGTCCGAACTGTACTAACGATCACTGCATCTTTTGTCATAATCATGCTCCTTGTCCACTAATCTCCACTAATCCACGCGAATACATTCGCGAAGATTGGCGAAGATTAATGGATTAATTCCTCAACGGCTTCCCCGTTTGCAACAACGCCCACATGCGAGCCTGGGTCTTCTCCTCGCCGCACAGTGACAGGAACGCTTCGCGCTCGAGGTCGAGAATGTATTGTTCACTAACCCATTGCGGCTTCGTTAGGCAACCACCTGCCATCACGTATGCGAGTTTCGTCGCGATATGCGCGTCGTATTCGGTAATGTACCTGCCTTCCTTGAAACTCCACGCGCCGATCTTCATCGCACCATACATATCACGACCCGGCGCGTAGATCATCTCAGGTGAGGGGGGCTTGTATCCGGACGCGGCCATGTGCATCACTTCTTTCCTGGCTTCAGTGAGCAGATGTTCGCGGTGCATGACAATTCGGTCGCATGGACCCAGTATCGCCATGTCCCTCGCTTCATTTGCAGACGTGGCTACCTTGGCCTGACCAATTTGCAGGAAGGCGCGCTGGATGAACGGGAATGGTTCGGCGTTATCGGTCTTCATCGCGGGATTGATGATACGGCGCATGATCTCCTTCGTACCCGCGCCCGCAGGGATAACACCCGCGCCCAATTCGACCAGGCCGATATATGTCTCTGCTGCGGCGACAACTCGCGAGGCGTGCATGGTCACTTCGCAACCGCCGCCGAGCGCAAGACCCGCTGGCGCAACAACGACTGGTTTCGGGAAGTAACGCATTCGCATGTTCAGGTTTTGCAGTTTCTTCACCGCGCCATCGAGCGTATCCCACATCCCTTGTTGCGAGGCGACAACCACCATGAACAGGTTCGCACCTGCGCTGAAGTTCTCAGCCTCGTTGCCGATCACCAAACCGTCAAAATCCTTTTCGACGCGGTCAAGCGCCTCCGTTGTGATATTGAAGATGTCATCGTCGAGCGCGTTCATCTTTGTGTGGAACTCAACCAGCGCAACGCCACCGCCGACATCGTAGAGTGAAGCGCCGGCATTCTCGCTGATCAACTTTTTCGAGCCTTTCAAGTCGCTGAGGATGATCATGCCTTCCGCATGTTTGATCCTCACGTATTTCTTTTTCGAAACGTCATACACGCCGACTCTATTCCTGCCCTTGTATTGATAGAATGTCTCAACGCGTTCCTTCAACATTGCATCCACCCACTTTGCAGGCGCGTACCCCGCGGCTTTCATCTTCTTTACGGTCTCTTTCACGCCGAGCATGTCCCAAGTTTCAAACGGACCTGCCTCGTGCATGAATCCCCAGCGGACAGCATCATCAACCGGTTTCACCGTATCTGCAACTTCAGGGATGATGGATGACGCGTATTGGAATCCCTGATACGTCAACGCTTTGACAAGATCCGCCGCCTTGTCATCCGCCTCCAACATGACCTTGAGCCTGTCACCGAGACCTTCGACATCTTTTGCCGCCTTGACCGAGTCAAAGCGCGGTTTGGTCGGTGCGACATGCTCCAGTGTATTCAGGTCAAGAGACCAGAACTCCTTCTTGCCATCATCACCACGCACTTCCTTGTAGAAACCGACTTTTGTTTTATTGCCGAGCCATTTGCGGTCGATCAAAGTCGCGATCAACTTATTCGGCGCTTCGGCTTTGAGATATCCCTGCCCTAACTTGTCATGCGGGATCAACGGCGCAAGGTTGCGACCAACGTGGTCCCACACATCAATGCCGACCAGATCGATCAGCCTAAACGTTGCTGTTTTGGGGCGACCAATCAACGGTCCGGTGATGGAATCAACTTCGTCAATAGTGTAGCCGTTCTTGAGGATGAAATCCATCGCGAACGCGCCCGTACCAAAGGCAACGCGATTCCCGATGAAGTTCGGTGTATCCTTGCATAACACGATCCCCTTGCCGAGCCGATACTCGCCGAAGTGACAAATGAACTCGAGGACATCTCTCGATGTATCGGCAGTTGGTATCACCTCGAGTAATTTCAAATAACGCGGCGGGTTGAAGAAGTGCGTGCCAAGGAAATGTTTCCTGAATTCCTTTGAACGTCTCTCGGCAATATCCTTGATGGGAATACCTGACGTATTTGTGCTGACGATCGCGTTCGGCCTGCGGACTTCGTCAATACGCGTCATCAAGTCCACTTTGATCTTCAAATTTTCGATGATGGCTTCGATGATCCAATCCGCTTCGGCGACTGCGCCAAAATCATCTTTGAGGTTTCCGAGTTTGACCAATGTCTTCAGTTCGGGTGACATCAAATTAGCGGGCCTGGACTTCAGGCACCTGTCCCACCCCTCGCTGACGATTTTATTGCGCGCGGCTATATCGCCAACAGGTGCATCGTTTGGAACGATATCGAGCAATGTCACCGGCACACCCGCATTCGCGAGATGGGCTGCCAGTGCCGCGCCCATCGTCCCTGAGCCGATCACTACTGCCTTGTGAATTTGATATTTCATGATATCCAATTCTCCTCGGTGGTCGAGTAGCCTGAGGCGATAGCCGAAGGCATATCGAGACCACCACTTGCCAGTTTATTTATTCTTGTTATGGGCGGTCTCGATACGTGTCTCGCTATCGCTCGCCACCACTCGACCGCCGGAGCATTACCTCAACTCACTTCCGCCATAACCTAAAATCTGCCGCGCAACAACCAGACGATTGATCTGCCCGGTGCCCTCATAAATATCTGTAATCTTCGCATCGCGGAACCATTTCTCAGCAAGGAATTCGCGGCTATAACCAAGCGGCCCAAGGATCTCAACCACCTTCTGAGTGATCTTCGTGGTCACATCGCCAGCCTTCACCTTGCTCATTGAAGACTCGAGCGCGTTCGGCTTTTTGTTGTCCGCCATCCACACCGCCTTGACCACCATCAACCACGCAGACTTGAGCATGATCTCCATGTCGATCACATCGCGTTCGATGGATGTCAGCTTCTGGCGCGGGAGTCCGTAACGGATCTGGACTCCATTCTCCGCGAGTTTTTCCTTCAGGAATTCCAAAGCGGCTCGCGCGACGCCCAGGCCTGATGCCGCGACGAGTGGCCGCGTCGCATCGAAGGTCGCCATCGCACCCTTGAAACCGGTCGTGGATTTTTCAACTGTCGGGCTCCCGAGGATATTTTCAAAAGGCACATGTGCATCAACGAGTGAGATCGAAGCTGTGTCGCTCACGCGAATGCCAAGTTTGTGTTCCAATTTGGTAACCTGCACACCGGGTGTTCCCGATTCAACAACAAAGGCACGCATCCCCGCGCGCCCCGCGGATGGGTCGATGCTAGCCCACACAACAATGAATCCCTTGCCGAGTTTCTCATATTGCGTGAAGGCCTTGTCACCGCTTGTGACAAAGATCTTCTCGCCGTTGATGATCCATTCATTAGTCTTTTCATCCAGTATAGCACGCGCCCGAATTGCGGAAGTGTCTGAGCCCGCACCGGCTTCGGTCATGCACATCGCGGCGACCGTGGGTTTCTCCTCCGCAAATCGTGCAAGGAATTTGGCGCGCTGTTCCGGTGTCCCCGCGGCCTGCACGGCAGCAGCGCCGAGCCCCCCGCCGGGGGTGATGAGATACATTCCCACGTCACCCCATGAAAGCATTTCGATCTGGGATGCCAGCACTTGATATCCGATCGGCGGGCGTTTCTCCTTTGGCTCTGCGCCCTCGTGACCGTTCCCGCCTTCATTCTTTGGAGCCAGCGACCCGGCACCCATCGCCTTCATGGCTGTGTGCATGAATTCCATATAATCCCAGGGAATCTCATGCTCGTGCTCATCGAAGTAACGCGATTTCGGTCGCATCATTTCTTCGGCGACAGTTTTTAACACGAATTGTGTTTGAACAATTGGTTTGGGTGATTCAAATTCGATAGGCATGGTTTCTCCTTACGTAAACAAGTAGACACGTATACAGGTACACACGTGTTTACTTGTTAACCTGTTTCCTTGTTTACACGATGGCAAGTCCGGTAAACGTCGCGAACCCGCGGCCATTTCTCATCCACATCTCAACGGGATGCTCACGGATATAGCCATGCCCGCCAAGGATCTGGACCGCGCGGTCTGTGACCATCATTGCCATGTCCGCTGCACTGGTGAATGCAAGATACGATTCGGTGAATGCGTCTACTTTGCCTTGATCCAACTTCCATGCAGCTTCCCAGGTGAGCAAACGACTGGCCTCGATCTCGGTCCGCATTTCGGCGAGCATGAAAGCGATGGCCTGTTTCTGCGCGATCTTCACACCAAATGCTTCACGCTCCTTCGCATAATTCTTGCTATATTCGAACGCAGCATTCGCCACACCGACTGCTGTTGCAGCTGTGGCGACGCGCATCGTGGCAAGGATTGATTCAAAGTCGTGACCGGAGGCACCCCCGAGTCGATTCGAAGCGGGGACTTTCACAGAGTCCAAAGTCAATCGATATAACGGGAGTGCATTCAGGCTCATCAACTTTTCACGTTCATCTGAAATGGTCATCCCTGGTACGCCTTTCGGAATGATGAACCCCTGTGTCCTTCCATCAAGATTGGCATAGACGAGGATCGCTTCGGCATCTTTGGCAAACGGAACAAATGCCTTCTCGCCATTCAGGATGAAATGATCACCGCTTGCTGTTGCCATCGTTTTCAAAGAGTTTGGGTCGAAGTCAAAAGCGTATTCGATCAATGCAGCAGTGTATGGACGCCATTCGCCTTCGATGACCCTGGGTAGGTATTCCTGCTTTTGTTCTTCACTGCCCGAAAGCAGGATCGGTGTCGCGAAGAGGCTGGGAGTCATCACAGCTAGCGCCCCGGCGAGATCGCCAAACGCCATCTCTTCGACCGCAAGCACGCCAGTGACCGCACTCCGCTCTCCGAAACCGCCATACGCTTCAGGGATGGAGGCTTGCAGAAGACCCAGCTCCCAGCCTTTGCTCACGAGCTTCTTCGGCAATTCGTTGGTCTCTTCCGCTTCACGGGCTGCAGCGCGCAGGTTATTACTTGCATACTTTCCCACCGCTTCCATCAACATTTGTTGTTCTTCAGTTGGTTCAAATGAGTACATACTGTCGCTCCTTTGGGAGGATCTCAGAATCGGAAATTTCGCGCAAACGACGATAACGAGCCGGACCTCCCCGTTCCAGCTCGTCAGTATTCACAATTTCGATCATGCCATTTTCATAAAGATATTCGATATACGCGCCTGTTTTCTCGATGACAAGCAATCCGTTATATCCGTTGATCTCGCCATACACGGCCAGGCAGGTCTCGGCAATGGTAAGAGGATCGCATAAAGCATTCAAGGCCTTGCTCATGCGGCGGATGAGGTTATTCCGCGTTGCTTCAATTCGAGCATGCACGTCGGTGATGACGTCGTCGTGACCATTGAAGATCAAGCGCGCACCATTTGACCACCGCTCGAAACGGACAAGTGATTCGAGATAATGATCGAGTCCACTGTACGGATTGATCGATTCGGGTGAGATATGCGGGGTGACACCCTCCACGACCATGTCACCGCAAAAGATGGCATCATCCAAACGCATTGCAACGTGACCGGGACAATGCCCGGGTAAATGGATCATCTCAAACGGGCCGACACGCAAGTCCTTTGATTCGTAGGTGAAATCAACAGGGACTGAGTGATAGATGGCTTTTGTAAAACGGTATATGCTGAGGACCTGATCACGCATCTCTTCAGCGAGACCGGCGTCGGCCAGGAAGGAAGCGAGACGATGACTGATCAACGCGAGTCGTGCCTCGTGGTGCGCCACCGTTTGCAAATCCAATTCGTGGACGCCGATCCTTGCCTTCGTAATGGGACGCAATTTCGAGAGTCCACCAAAGTGATCGATATGAGCATGCGTGATGAGGATGTGAGTTAAGTCCGTAGGTTGAAATCCCGCCTGTTCAAAACCGGACAGTAAATTTGCGTGCGATGTTTCCGTGCCCGAGCCGCAATCAATCAAAGCAAGATCGTCGCCCTTCAGAACAAGATAAACATATGCCCAAAAATTGGGAAACGCTTCAAGCGGTATGCGATGGATCTTTGCACCGCTGGAGGTTTCAATCAAAGCGAAAGATCCTTTTACATTCATCTGAGCAATCCGTTCAAAATCAAATTCGAATACTGGTCTGCGATCTGTTCAACCGTGAGCGGACCATCCGGACGATACCAGGTCATTGTCCAATTCATGATACCGAGCAAGGCACGTGTTACCAGCGCCGGGTCATCGCACTTGAAAAGCTTTGTCTTCACCCCATCAGCAATGACATCCTTCCACAACGATTCGAATTCGTCGCGGTTCGGCACATGACGGGCATGTTGTTTGCGCTCCAGCGAACGATGTTCAAAGAGCAGGACAGCGGCAAGATCCTGGTTCTCCACCAGGATTTGTAAATATTCTCGCATCATGCGTTGAAGTTTTTTATCAGGGGGTAGATTCTGCACAGTGATCGCCGAGATACGTTCGAGGAGCAATTCCAGGGCACGGTCAAGGATCGCAAGTAGAATCTCCTGCTTGGATGAGACGTGATGATACAGGCTCGCCTTCTGCAAGTTGACAGCTTCTGCAATATCCGCCATGGATGCGCCGTGGAATCCCTTTTGTCGAAAGACCTGTGCCGCGGCTTCCAAAATGTCTTCTCTGGTCATGGATGCTCCCTACCGAACGGTCGGTTGTGATGGTATAATAATGGACGCAACCATGAATGTCAAGGTTGGGCACGGTCGGAGTTGGTTACATTTCTGAAATGAGGAGACCTCCAAGTGAAGTATTTTATTACCGGTGCAACAGGCTTCGTTGGAAACGTTCTGGCAAGACAACTCAGTGCAGCAGGACATGAGGTACATGCTTCTGTGCGAAGCCCCGAAAAGGCAAATGAATTACAAGCCATTAGTGTGAAACTATTCAAAGGGGATGTGACGGATAAAGAGTCCATGCGCGAAGCGATGACCGGCGTGGATGGTGTCTTCCATGTCGCGGGCTGGTATAAAATTGGTGCGAGAGACAAAAGTGATGGCGAGAAGGTCAACATTCAAGGCACACGCAATGTGCTCGAACTGATGCAGGAGTTGAAGATCCCCAAGGGAGTGTATACCAGTTCATTGGTGGTCAACTCTGACACCAAAGGAAAAGTAGTCGATGAAGGTTATCGCTTCTTGGGGAAACATATCAGTGAATATGACCGCACCAAAGCCGCGGCACATGATATCGCCGAAGTATTTATCGCGAAGGGACTCCCGCTTGTCATCGCCATGCCCGGCGTAATGTACGGCCCCGGTGACACATCCGTCGTGCGTACGAACATCATTGCCTTACTCAAAGGAGAACTGCCAGTGATGCCCGATAGGGGCGGGTACTGCTGGGCGCATGTGGACGACGCAGTACAGGGTCATATTCTTGCGATGGAAAAAGGCCAGGTCGGTGAAACCTATATGATTTGCGGTGAACCTTATCACACTGCTGATGCATTCCAACTCGCCAGTCAAATTTCCGGCAAGCGGACCCCGACCAGGCTGCCTTACCAGGCATTCAAATATATGTCATACCTTGTAAAGCCATTTGACGCGGTTCTGCCTGAAATCTTCACCTCGGAGGGGTTGCGTGTGATTGGCGGTGTGACGTATTGGGGGGATAACAGCAAAGCCAAACGCGAATTGGGCTTTAGCGTGCGTCCTTTCCGCGAAGGCTGGGAGGAAACCCTGCATCACGAGATGGAATTACTTGCAATGAAACAGCAATAAAAATGCTATAATAAAAATATGGCAACACCACTCCCCAATCCCGAACCTGTACCTCAACCCACTCCTGAAGAACTTGCTGCAAAACGCGAGCAGGAACAACAGATGAAACGGACGATGATCGCCATTATTGCCGGCCTGGTTATTTTGCTGGCATTGCTTGGTGTGGCAATCTACTTCCTGCTCCAGCCCGCCACACCCACAGACAAGATCCGCGACGTGTTCATCATCGTCGTTGCGCTCGAGTCGCTGGTCATTGGCGTGGCATTGATCGTGCTGGTTGTGCAACTGGCAAGCCTCATCAACCTGTTGCAAAATGAGATCCGCCCGATCCTCAAAGCCACTACAGACACCGTCAATAACCTGCGCGGCACAGCGGAATTTCTGGGTGAAAATGTTGTCGAACCTGTCATCAAACTCAATGGGTATCTGGCAGGCCTATATCGTATGTTAGAATTGATGGGCATCAAGAAGAAATAGTTTATGAGACCCTAATGGTTTCAGAAATCTTTAGGGTCTAACGAACAAGAATATATCCACACTAACCCCAAGGAGGTTACCATGTCTGATCGTGATGAATTTGGCGCCTTTCTCGTAGGCTTTATCGTCGGAGGCCTCACTGGCGCCGTTGTAGCCCTGCTCTTCGCCCCCCAGTCCGGTGAAGAGACCCGCGCTCTGATCAAGGATAAATCCATTGAACTGCGCGATAAGGCATCTCAAACTGCCGAAGAGGCGCTCGCCCGCGCAGAGGAAGCCGCAGCAGAAGCACGCGCCCGCGCGGAGGAACTTGCGAGAGTTGCCCGCGCCCGTGCCGAAGAATTAGCCGCTGATATTCGTGAACGCGGTAAGACCGTCTATGACGATGTCCGTGAGCGCGGCAAGACCGCAATGGAATCCATCCGCAAGACCAAGAAATCCGAAGGCGAAGAGACCCCCGCCGCATAGAAAATTTTGCCAGGAAGACAAGGGTTTGACCTTTCGGCCAAACCCTTGTTTCATTTATGAGATATCCTCTGCGCTTCCTCTTTCGATTACTTTACCATCCGTTCGCCTTTACATACGACCTCGTTGCGGCAACCGTTTCATTTGGCAGATGGAAAAACTGGATCTTGGAAGTGCTTCCGTTTATCGAAGGGACTCGAATTCTCGAGATCGGTCACGGACCCGGTCATCTGCAGCGCATCCTCCTCAGCCGGGGCTTGACCGCCGTTGGATTGGACGAATCAGCGCAGATGGGACGACTCGCCAAACGCAACACGGACGATTCCGCCCGTCTCACGCGCGGACTGGCGCAACAGCTCCCCTTCTCTGATTCTACGTTTGACACAGTGGTCTCAACATTTCCCTCGGAATATATTTTCGATCCTGTAACATTGACCGAAGCCAACCGTGTCCTGACTGAGACTGGCAGGTTTGTCATCCTGCCCGGCGCGGTCATCACAGGGCGCGCCGTCTGGGACCGGTTCATGGCCTGGCTTTTCCGAGTTACCGGACAGACTCCCCCCGATCTTTCCGAGATCATTCATGAAAAATCCAAAGAGCCATTCGCCAAAGCAGGCTTCCAGGTGGAAGTTCATGAGTTGGATGTAAAATCAAGCATAGTTTTTATTATGATAGCAACAAAGAAATAACCTGTCATTGCGAGTGGCGCGATGCGCCACGAAGCAATCCTCAAACTCATCACGGAGATTGCTTCGTCGGGCTACGCCCTCCTCGCAATGACGAATAAAAAGGATTATCCATGCTCAAAAAATTACGTGAACCCGTCAACAGCCTAACCCACTGGGCAGGCGCGGCGCTGGCACTTGCAGGCTTGATCACGCTTCTTATTGTCGGCTGGAGCACACCTGCCAAAATTATTTCCCTAACCATATATGGGCTCAGCCTGATCGCCATGTTCTCCGCCAGCGCCACCTATCACATGGTGCGCGTGAAGGATAAGGCACTGGAGATCTTCCGCAAGATCGACCACTCCGCCATTTACGTCCTCATCGCAGGGACATACACTCCATTTTGTGTGAACGCCTTCGAAGGCTTTTGGAAGTGGGGCATGTTGAGCATCATCTGGTCGCTGGCGTTGATCGGGATTATCGTGAAGGTGTTTTATATACGTGCGCCGCGCTGGTTGAATGCGGGAATCTATCTCGTCATGGGCTGGCTGTGCATCGCCGCCATCGGACAGATGCTCGCCGCACTGCCGCTCTGGGTCACCGTCTGGCTAATTGCAGGCGGCGTGATCTATTCTCTCGGCGCGATTGTATACATCACCAGGATCTTCAACTTCAAACCTGGCATATTCGGCTTCCATGAAATGTGGCACATTTTCGTTATGCTCGCCGCCGCCGCGCATTTTGTCGCGGTGCTGGGAGTGGCGCTGTAGAAAATCATTTTGCTGTACAATCAGAAAACGGGAAACCACATGTCTATCAAATCACAGGTTTTTGGTTGCGACCTGACAAATAAGAAACCCGATGAATCTGTTTTTGGCATGTATGGCTGGAAATCTGATTTGGGAGATGAGGAGATTCTGGAGATGGGAAAATAGAAATGGCGAATCAGAAACAACTAAAGGTTTTAAAACAAGGTGTAAAGGTCTGGAATAAATGGCGAAAAGAAAACCCTAAGGCAATAATAGATCTCAGTGCAGCTGAACTCGAAGGCTCAGATTTAATGCGAGTTAATTTAGAGGGAGCCAACCTTTCTGAAACCAATCTTAACAGAGCCAATCTTACGAGAGCAAAACTAATTGGGGCTAACCTTAGAAAAACTAAACTACATAGTTCGATATTGTTTGAAGCTAATCTTTCTAGAGCAAACCTCAATCGAGTCAATCTTGGTGAGGCGGATCTCAACGATACGAATCTCTCTGGGGCGGACCTCAAAAAAGCTATTCTTATGGGTGCCGACCTCCTTGGAGCAAATTTTGTAGATGCTAATCTTTCAGGAGCATCTCTCAGTGCAGCTCGCCTCTCTGTAACCGATTTCACTAACGCTAATCTTCAAAAGGTTGATCTAACCGGTGCTGATTTACAATATGTCGTTCTTGGTGGCGCCGATCTCAGTGGGAGCATTTTAAGTTCCACAACCTTTGCATCAATCGACCTTAGTACAACAAAAGGTTTGGATAAAATAATCCACGAATCCCCCCTGATGTAAGCATCTCTACACTCAAGCTATCTAAAGGAAAAATCCCGATAGCGTTTTTACGAGGTTGCGGTATTAGTGACGCAGATATCGAATACGCGAAGTTGTCGAATCCTGATTTGAACAATGCTGAGATAAATGAAATCTTGTACAAGATTTATGAATTACAAGCAAGTCAAGCTCTTCAAATCTCCCCGCTTTTTATTTCGTACAGCCATAGCGACAGAAATTTTGTAGACAAATTAGAAGGATACTTAATTGAAAAAGGAATCCGATTCTGGCGCGATATACACGAAATGAAAGCCGGACGGGTGGAAAAGCAAATTGACCGTGCAATCAGCCAGAATCCAACCGTGTTATTGATTCTCTCTCAACATTCCCTCAAAAGTGATTGGGTGGAACATGAAGTACGTACGGCGCGAGGGCTGGAAAAGGAAACAGGCCGCGATGTATTGTGTCCCATTGCATTGGATGACAGCTGGGAAAACGGCCCCTGGCCCAAACGAGTCATGGAACAGGTAACGGAGTACAACATCCTTGATTTTTCTGCGTGGAAGGATGATGTCAAGTTTGAAGGGATGTTCCGCAAATTGATTGATGGCTTGCAATTGTTTTATAAAGGGTAAACTGGATGACCAACAGAAACTCGACGAGATTGTCTTTGCCACCCATCGCTGGAAGTCTGATTTGACGGACGGGGAAATTCTGGAGAAGTTACCGTCCCTGAATAAGGAAGAATTGTACTATCCCCAAGCTTGTAAAAAGTATTAAGATAATAATATAGGTGCTGGCAAAGCCCTGTGAGTCGTGCACAATCATTGAATGGTGGTGGTAAATGGCAAATGGAACCGAAGGACAGGAATTGAGTGTTCAGGAAAAGTCCCTGGAGCTGGTCCATGCTCTGAATGCGGTTGCGACCGCATTGCAGAAATCCATCCAGAGCGAAGAGAATGTCTACGCCTTATTTCAGAAACAGATCATCGCCCTGGGACTGCGGGGAGGGATCAGCCTGCTGGATGAACAGGGCAAAAACCTGAATTTCAAGACCGTCGCCTTTACCAACCCACTAAAAAAGATCCTCAATGGCTACGAGACCGAACTCAAAACATCTGCAGAGGGATATTCCATACCCGTGGATCGTGTGGATATTTATCAAAAAGTGACACGCGATGGTGAATCTGTCTTTGTAACCGATACAAGCGTACTATCGGCGCAGATCGTACCGAAACAAATAAAAAACCTTGTCAGTTCTCTGCTTTCCATCCTCGGCCATCCGCCCGGCATCTTCACACCCCTGATCTACGATGGAAAGATCAATGGGATGCTGAACATCGTCGGGCCAAACCTGACCGAAAATGATATTCCCACCTTGCAGGCATTTGCCAACCAAATAGCCGTGGCGCTGGAGAATACCCGTCTCGTCCGAAAGTTACAGTGCGCGAACGAACAACTTCAAAAAGAGGTTGCAGAACTGGAGCGTTTTACCTATACCATCTCGCACGAATTGAAAACCCCGATCATTACGATCAAGGGCTATCTTGGCAGCATCGAGAAGGATTTGCAAAACGAGAATTACGAAAGAGCTCAGAAGGATATCCTGCGGGTTTCAAAGGCTTCAGACAAGTTGTACGAAACGATCTCGGACCTGCTTGAACTCTCACGGATCGGACGCGTCATCAACCCACCCGAGGAAGTTGATCTCGTCAAACTGGCTCACGAGGTGCTGGAAATCGTTCACGGACGGCTTCAGCATCGCAACATTGCAGTCCAGATCTCGCCTGATCTTCCAACTGTGTATGGTGATCTAGCGCATTTGCGGGAGGTCTATGAAAACCTGATCGACAATGCCGCCAAGCACCTTGGCGATCAACCTGTCCCACTCATTGAAATAGGGTTCCGCAATGGGAATGGAACAACCTTTTTTGTGAAAGACAACGGTAGCGGGATCGAAGCGAAGTATCACAAACGAATCTTTGGTCTCTTCGAAAAACTGGACGCAAAGAGCGAAGGTACCGGGATCGGGC